>Ga0208694_1001514_pt1 | contig 27859 bp, 29 predicted proteins | sample AD_UKC078_MetaG_FD_184442 | JGI IMG/M metagenome (GOLD analysis project Ga0208694, IMG submission 184442) | Active sludge microbial communities of municipal wastewater-treating anaerobic digesters from USA - AD_UKC078_MetaG (SPAdes) (version 2) | ecosystem: Engineered > Bioreactor > Anaerobic >...
AACGCAAAGGAGACTCCGAGGGCCTCGGCGCCGGGAAGAAGGCCGGACTGATGGCCGGTGCCGCCGGTCTCGGTGCGCTCGGCACCGCCGCCGGTGTGTCGGCGGCCAGGGCGCTACGCCACCGCAAGGCCATCCGGGACGCCTATGAGGGCGAGGACTTCAACCTGCTCGAGGCGGATCGCGGCTGCGTCATCACCACGCCCGACGGTATTCCGCTGGTGGTGCGCGAGGTCGGCCCCGTCACCGCGCCGATCACCGTGGTGTTCGCCCACGGATTCTGTTTGCGGATGGGCTCCTTCCACTTTCAACGCGCGGCGCTGGCCAACCGGTGGGGCGATCAGGTCCGGATGGTGTTCTACGACCAGCGCGGTCACGGCCAGTCCGGGGCGGCGCCCATCGAGACCTACACCGTCGAGCAGTTGGGCCGCGACCTGGAGACCGTTCTGCAGGTGATGGTGCCGCGCGGACCGGCGGTTGTGGTGGGGCATTCGATGGGTGGGATGTCGGTGCTGTCCCACGCCCGCCAGTACCCACAGAACTACGGCCGGCGCATCGTCGGCGCCGCGCTCATCTCCTCGGCAGCCGAAGGGCTGCCACGCTCTCCGCTGGGGGAGATCCTGCAGAACCCGGCACTGGAGGCGGTCCGGTTCGCTGCCCGCTACATCCCGGGACTGGTGCTGCGCACCCGCGGCGCCACCCGTTCGATGCTGCGCCCGATCCTCAAGACCGCCTCGTTCGGCGACGAGACGGTGAGCCCCAGTGTGGTGGCGTACTCCGAGGAGATGATCCACGACACGTCGACGGACACCCTGGTCGAGTTTCTGCACGCGCTGGAAGTCCACGACGAGAGCGCTGCACTGCCGGTGCTGGCCAAGGTTCCGGTGCTGATCGCCTGCGGCGACCGCGATCTGCTCACCCCGGTCAAATACTCCGAGGAGATGGCCGCCGCCCTGCCGGAGTCACTGTTGGTGATCGTGCCTGGGGCCGGACACCTGGTCCAGATGGAACGTCCCGAGGTCATCAACGACGCATTGGTGCGACTGGTGGAGAAGGCCACCCCGTCCCGACTGGTCGCCTTCGCGCGGAAGTTGCGGGGTCAGGATCGTGACTGACGTGCGCCTCGAGACCGGCAACGCGGAACTACCGACCGCCGAGGACACTCTCGAACTCGGTGAGCGGCTCGGCCGGCAGTTGCGGGCCGGCGACGTCGTCGTGCTGACCGGTCCGCTCGGCGCCGGAAAGACCATGCTGGCCAAGGGAATCGCCCGCGGCATGGATGTCGAAGGCCCCATCACCTCGCCGAGCTATGTGCTGGCCCGCATTCACCGCGCACACCGATCCGGCGATCCGGCGATGGTGCACGTCGACGTCTACCGTCTGCTCGACGGTCCCGGCGTCGACCTGGCGGGCGAACTCGACTCGCTGGATCTCGACACCGATCTCGACGACGCCGTCGTAGTGGTGGAGTGGGGTGAGGGTCTCGCGGAGCGACTCTCCGAGCATCACCTCGACATCACCCTGAACCGGTTGCCGGACAGCGACATCCGCACCGCGACCTGGCGGTGGAGCGATTCATGAGCCGGATCGTGCTGGCCATCGACACTTCGACCCCGGCGGTGCTGGCCGCGGTCCTGCGCCGCCACGACGACGGCCGGGTCGAGCCGATCGCGCAACGCGTGAGCATCGACGCCCGCGCGCATGTCGAACTGTTGACGCCCAATGTCGTTGCAGCGCTCAATGATGCGGGCCTGAGCATGGCGGAACTCGATTCGGTAGTGGTGGGTTGTGGCCCCGGACCCTTCACCGGTCTGCGGGTCGGGATGTCGACCGCGGCGGCGTACGGACACGCGTTGGGAGTTCCGGTGCACGGGGTGTGCTCGCTGGACGCCATCGGGGGTCAAACCGATGGCGACGTGCTGGTGATCACCGACGCGCGCCGCCGTGAGGTCTACTGGGCCCGCTACCGCGACGGGGTTCGCGTCGACGGTCCGGCGGTGTGCGCCCCCGCCGATGTGCCGATCGGCGGCGCCACCCGGGTGGCCGGCTCACCGGCGCACTGCGCACTGTTCGACCTGCCCCGGATCGGGCCCGAGGCGCCGACGCCGGCGGGCCTGGTTGCAGCGGTAGGGGATTGGGGCCGCGAACCGGACCCATTGGTGCCGCTTTACCTGCGCCGTCCGGACGCCAAGACCCTGGCGGAAAGGGGGTTCGGGTGACCATCGTCTGCGATCCGTTGGTCCGCGCCGACGCCGCCCGGTGCGCGGAGTTGGAGGCCATCCTCTTCCGCGGTGACGATCCGTGGCCGCCGGCCGCGTTCGTCCGGGAACTGGCCGTGCCGCACAACCGCTACGTCGGCGCCCGGGTCGACGACCTGCTGGTCGGCTACGCCGGAATCGCGCGGTTGGGCCGAACGCCGCCGTTCGAGTATGAGATCCACACCGTCGGGGTGGATCCGGACTTCCAGGGGCAGGGCATCGGCCGCCGGATGATGACCGACCTGCTGGACTTCGCCGGCGACGACGGCGTGGTGTACCTGGAGGTGCGCACCGACAACGCTCCGGCCATCGCCCTCTACGAGAGTCTCGGCTTCGTTCAGGTCGGACTGCGCAAGCGCTACTACCGAACCGGTGCCGACGCCTACACCATGCGGCGAGGTCCATCGTGACGGTCGTCCTCGCCATCGAAAGCTCCTGTGATGAAACAGGAGTCGGCATCGCCGAGTTGAACGCCGACGGCACCATCACCTTGCTGGCTGACGAGGTGGCCTCCAGTGTCGACGAGCACACCCGCTACGGCGGGGTGGTCCCCGAGGTCGCCTCCCGCGCCCACCTGGAGGCGCTCGGCCCGACCATGCGCCGCGCCCTGGAGGTGGCCGGCATCGAACGGCCTGACGCGATCGCCGCGACCATCGGACCCGGTCTGGCCGGTGCGCTGATGGTGGGAGTGGCCGCCGCCAAGGCCTACGCCGCGGCCTGGGGCCTTCCGTTCTACGCCGTCAATCACCTGGGCGGGCATCTGGCCGCCGACGTCTATGACCACGGGCCGCTGCCCGAATCCGTCGGACTGCTGGTGTCCGGCGGGCACACCAACCTGTTGCACGTGCGGTCGCTGGGTGAGCCGATCGTGGAGTTGGGCAGCACCGTCGATGACGCGGCGGGGGAGGCCTACGACAAGGTGGCCCGACTGCTCGGCCTGGGGTATCCCGGGGGCAAGACGCTCGACGAACTCGCCCGCACCGGTGACCGCGACGCGGTGGTCTTCCCGCGTGGGATGACCGGACCGCGCGACGACCCGTACACCTTCAGCTTCTCCGGGCTCAAGACAGCAGTGGCACGGTATGTGGAAAAGCACCCGGACTTCCGCCCGGCCGATGTCGCCGCCGGGTTCCAGGAGTCGGTCGCCGACGTCCTGACCGCGAAGGCGGTACGGGCCGCCACCGACCTGGGCGTCTCGACGCTTCTCATCGCCGGCGGGGTGGCCGCCAACTCGCGGCTGCGGGAATTGGCCGAGCAGCGTTGCGCCGCAGCAGGTCTCGAACTCCGGATTCCGCGGCTGCGGCTGTGCACCGACAACGGTGCGATGATCGCCGCGTTCGCCGCCGAGCTGGTCGCCGCTGGGGCGCCGCCGTCGGACCTCGCCGTGGCCAGCGATCCGGGGCTGCCGATCCTGCAGGGTCAGGTCCGGTGAGTGACTCCGGTGACCGGGCTGCGAATGACCGGCTTGCGATCACCGACCTGCTCTATCGCTATGCCGAACTGATCGACGCCGGCGACTTCGAGGGTCTCGGCCGCCTGCTGGGCCGGGCTTCCTTCGGCGGCCCGCGGACTCCGAAGGTCTCCGGCGCGGAGAACATCGCCGGACTGTTCGCCATGACCACCCGCCGTTTCGCCGACGGGACGCCGAAGACCCGCCACCTGGTGCTCAACCCGATCGTCGAGATCGACGGCGACATCGCCACCGCCCGGTCCACGTTCTGTGTGGTGCAAGCCACCGACAGGATCCCGCTGCAGCCCGTCGCGGTCGGCCGTTACTACGACGAGTTCGCCCGCGATCAGGGCGGTTGGCATTTCGCCGACCGCATCGCCGATGTCGAAATGGTCGGTGACGTCTCCGATCACCTGCTGATCGATCCCGGCGCGTTCAATCGATAGCGGCGACCGGGTGCCCTAGTGGACCCTGCGTGATAGAAACCTTGCGATCGGAAATCCGACCGTAATTTTCCTTTGCTGGGAGCTCCTCATGGCTGATATTTCGCGTGAAACCCGCCCGGCTCTGCCGGTCGTCCGTTGGCTGCAGGTGGGCGCCGCGGCCGCGGGTGTCGGGTTGGCGTTGACGGTGGCCCCGGCGATCGCCGTCGCCGACGACGGGTCATCCTCGGCGGCATCAGAGTCGTCGGCGCGGTCGACCGCCGCGCGCGCCTCCCGACATGTGGCGGGTACCGGCCCGCGTTCCGCCAGAACCGATGTCGCGCGGCCTGCCGCCAGTGCAGTCCCGAGGCAGCGCTCTGTCGCCCCGACTCAGCGTGCTGTGACCTCAATCCGGCCTGGCGTCGCCGCTCCGGCCCAGCCGACGGCATCGGCACAGACGAGTGCATCAGCGGTGGCCGCAGACCCATTGGGCGGGATCGCAGCGTTCTTCGGCCTGCCCGGTGCACCGGCGACCTCGGCGCCTAGCCTCGGGTCTTTGCCGATTCTGGCGCGTCTGACTCTTCAGGACATCGTGAGCGGAACCGGCCCGGCCGTTGTCTCCAACCCGACCGCCGTGGTGACCGGCATTTTCAACCAGTTGCTCCGCACCACTCCGACCGCCGATGAACTGCAGTCCTATCTCAATCTGTTGAATCTGGCCGGCGTCAACGGTGTCGTGGCCGGCCTTTTCAGTTCCACCGCCTTCCGGCAGTCGGAGGTCGACAACTACTACCTCGAACTTCTCGGGCGCGATGCGACGCAGGTGGAGTTGGCCTGGAACACATCGGCGTTGATGTGGGGTCTGCCCGAGCCGATGTTGGCCGCACAGATCGCCGGCAGTCCGGCGTTCTTCCAGGCAAGCGCCGGCGGCGGCCCGGATGGTTGGCAGCCGACGGACACCACCTTCGTGAGGCTGCTCTACCGCAGCATGCTCGGCCAGACCGCCGACCCGAACGCGTTGCCGGGCTACGTCAACGAACTTCAGAACGGACTCCCCAGCGGAATCGTCTCGTTGCAATTCGCGACCAGCGATGCGTTCCGTCAGGCGAAGGTTCAGGAGATCTACGCAGTCCTCGGTCAGTCCGTCAGTCAGCAGGAGATAGCCCAAGGGGCCCAGAACTGGCTCCTCAAGGGCGGCCTCGATGGCATCGCCACGACACTGCTGGCTGGCAGTGCGAACGTCGCCCGCATCGAGGCCGGCCTGGTGCAACTTCCCGACATGGTCGCGGCCGAGCAGATCAAGAGCCTGCTGATGGCCCCGTATGACGAATCGCCCCAAGGGTTCGTGCGACTGTTCCAGCAGTACCTCAAGACCGACCCCGTGACCGGATCGACGTGTTTGGTGACGTGCAACATCGCCTTGCTGACCATGGTTCAGCAGGGCGGAGCCTCCCGGGGCCTGCCGAACAACAGCATCCTGTTGACACCGATCGGCGGGAATGTCGCGGATCTGATTCCCACGCAGAACGAGGTCGATCTACGGAAGTCGCTGGGGTACCCGCTGACCGACCCGGTGACCCTGAACATGTATCTGACCGGCGGCTTCGTCGACTCGCCCGGCGGTTACCTCATGACGGCGAACAACGGCACGACGATCATCGACGGTCACCACCGCTGGTCGGGTCTGTACGTCATCAACCCCTACACCCAGATCGGTGCGATCGACTACGGCTACGTGCAGACCGCCAAGGGTTCCCTGGAAGAAGCGCAATTCGGCGTCGTTGCCGCCCAACACGAGATCAACGTGGCCACCGTGGAAGGCGAGAATCTGTTCACGATCGGCGAGGCCGTGTTCAAGGCCGCGGTGATCGACATCATCAACAACGGTGTGCCCAGTGAACATCTGGACCCGCATACCGCTGAAATCATGGCCGTCTTCGACGCCCACAAACTCACGAACATCGATGCCATCACCGAGTCGCTGTGGCAGAACGTCGTGCGGATGCAGACCCGTAATCAGCCCATCCCGGATGCGACCGCCCGGGGATACATGCCGCAACCCGACCCCTATGGCCCGGTGCTTCATTACCTGGAAAACGGCACGCTGACCTACTCGTTCCCAATCGTGTCCTACGTCGGCTGACTTCGCCCTGGGCGAATCGCACCGACCCCCCCTTGAGTGCTAGCACTCTCATGTATAGAGTGCTAGGTGGCAACCGGACAGCTCACGTGTCGGCACCCGCGACGACGGCGCGAGGGCGGTGCGAATGCCGAAAACCTGGTTAAACCGGAGTCCGGGGCTCAGCCCCGGCCAATGAGACATCGTATGGAGGGCTCCATCGTGGCCGTGAAAATCAAGCCACTCGAGGACAAGATCCTCGTCCAGGCCAACGAGGCCGAGACGACCACCGCGTCGGGTCTGGTCATCCCGGACACCGCCAAGGAGAAGCCGCAGGAAGGCACCGTTGTCGCAGTCGGCCCCGGCCGCTGGGACGAGGACGGCGAGAAGCGGATTCCGCTGGACGTCGCCGAGGGTGACACCGTCATCTACAGCAAGTACGGCGGCACCGAGATCAAGTACAACGGCGAGGAGTACCTGATCCTGTCGGCGCGTGACGTGCTGGCGGTCGTCAGCAAGTAAGTAGTCGTGTCAGCCGCCCCGGAAATCCCCGTTAAGAGTCACGGGAGGTTTCCGGGGCGGAACACATTGCAGGACAATCCACCGAAGGATTTGGATATATGAGCAAGCTGATCGAGTTCAACGAGAACGCCCGACGCGCCATGGAGGCCGGCGTCGATAAACTCGCCGACGCGGTCAAGGTGACGCTCGGCCCGCGCGGTCGGCATGTGGTGCTGGCCAAGGCATTCGGCGGACCGACCGTCACCAACGACGGCGTGACCATCGCCCGCGAGATCGACCTCGAGGATCCGTTCGAGAACCTCGGTGCGCAACTGGTGAAGTCGGTGGCCACCAAGACCAACGACGTCGCCGGTGACGGCACCACCACCGCCACCGTCCTGGCCCAGGCCATTGTCAAGAACGGTCTGCGACTCGTCGCGGCCGGGATCAACCCGATGGCGTTGGGTGCGGGAATCGGCAAGGCCGCCGACGCGGCCTCCGAGGCACTGCTGGCGGCGGCCACCCCGGTCGCCGGCAAGACCGGCATCGCCCAGGTCGCCACCGTCTCCTCGCGCGACGAGGAGGTCGGCGCGATGGTCGGCGAGGCCATGACCGCGGTCGGCACCGACGGCGTGGTGACCATCGAGGAGTCTTCGACGGTCAACACCGAACTCGAGGTCACCGAGGGCGTCGGTTTCGACAAGGGCTACATCTCGGCCTACTTCGTCACCGACTTCGATCTGCAGGAAGCCGTTCTCGAGGACGCCGTGGTGCTGCTGCACCGGGACAAGATCAGCTCGCTGCCCGACCTGCTGCCACTGCTGGAGAAGGTGGCCGAGGCCGGCAAGCCGCTGCTGATCGTCGCCGAGGACGTCGACGGTGAGGCGCTGTCCACCCTCGTGGTCAACGCCATCCGCAAGACGCTTCGGGCGGTCGCGGTCAAGGCGCCGTTCTTCGGCGATCGTCGCAAGGCGTTCCTGGAGGACCTGGCCGTCGTGACCGGCGCGCAGGTGGTCAACCCCGATGTCGGCCTGGTGCTGCGTGATGCCGGTCTGGACGTGCTGGGCTCCGCCCGTCGCGTGGTCGTCAGCAAGGACGCCACCGTGATCGTCGACGGCGGCGGCACCCACGAGGCCATCGCGGGCCGGGTCAACCAGCTCAAGGCCGAGATCGAGAGCACCGATTCGGACTGGGACCGGGAGAAGCTGCAGGAGCGGCTGGCCAAGTTGGCCGGCGGCGTCGCGGTGATCAAGGTCGGCGCAGCCACCGAGACCGCGCTCAAGGAGCGCAAGCACCGCGTCGAGGATGCGGTGTCGGCGGCCAAGGCCGCAGTCGAGGAGGGCATCGTGCCCGGCGGCGGCAGCGCGCTGGTGCAGATCCGTGCGGCCCTCGAACCGCTGCGCAAGTCGCTGTCCGGTGACGAGGCCCTGGGTGTGGATGTTTTCGCCGACGCCCTGTCCGCCCCGCTGTTCTGGATCGCCGCCAACGCCGGCGAGGACGGCGCGGTCGTGGTCAACAAGGTCGCCGAACTGCCGGCCGGGCACGGCTTCAACGCCGCGACGCTGACCTATGGCGATCTGGTGGCCGACGGTGTCATCGACCCGGTGAAGGTGACCCGTTCCGCGGTGGTCAACGCCGCGTCAGTGGCCCGGATGATCCTGACCACCGAGACCGCCATCGTGGACAAGCCTGCCGAGGCCGACGACCACGCGGGCCACGGGCACGGTCACGCGCACTGATTCGCAGCACTGAAAAAGGAGGGGCACCTGCCGGTGCCCCTCCTTTTTCGTCAGCGCCGCGTGGTGGACGTCAAGCGGTATCGGAGGATCGACGCGCCTGTCGCGCATGCCGCACCATCCGCTCGCTCAAATGGATCAGCCGATCCTCATGGCCGGCCGGCATCGTGTAGGCCAATCTCCGCAGTTCGACTGCGAACTCCTGCATCTCCTGACGGATAGCACTCTCAGACATGGCATTCCCCTAGGGGCTATCGGATCAATGCGGTTTCTTCACCCGATGAGCAGATACCCGAACCGTCGGAATCTGAAACCCGCCCGCTTCCGACTGCATGCGTGTTCATCCCTCCTCGTTCACCAGTAAAGTTCTCGTCGTGCGGAAAGTCTTGGGTGGACGCTGGTTGGCCGTGGCGGCATCGCTCGCGGTATCGGCCGGGATGTTCTACGCGCAGGACAAGGAGAAGTCGGGAGCCCCCGCGGCGGCTCCGGCGGGTCAGGCCTCGGCTGCTCCGGGCTCCCAGCCCGTCATGGAGAATCCTGCGCCGATGGTCGCTACCGCCACCGAAGCGCAGTTGCTGGCGGCGAGCGCGCCCATGGCGGCTCAGGACTTCCAGCTGGCGCTTCCCAAGGGAGTCGCGCCGGAGCAGGGGTTGCAGATCCACACAATCTGGGCGGCCCGCGCGATCAGCATGATGTTCCTCGAGATCAAGACGATCGGCGGATTCCGGCAGGACCCGCTGAAATGGCATCCCAACGGCCTGGCCATCGACGTGATGATCCCGAATTACCACTCTCCGGAAGGCATCGAACTCGGCAATCAGATCGCCGGATTCGCCCTCGCCAATGCCAAGCGGTGGGGTGTCCTGCACGTGATCTGGCGCCAGGGCTTCTACCCGGGGATCGGCGCCCCGAGCTGGACCGCGGACTACGGCAACGAGACCGCCAACCATTACGACCATGTCCACATCGCCACCGACGGTGGCGGCTACGCGACGGGCCGCGAAACGTACTACCTGGGGTCGATGAGTTCAGCGCCGCAAAGCTGACCACCTGGTCGTGGTTGGGGATGAGCCTGAGCGTGGTGCAGTTGTAGCGAAGGGAGCCGTCGTGAAGAAGTTTGAGGTCTTCAAGTTCCTCTCCGGCTTCCTGGCCGGCGCCGGCCTTGTTCACGCGAATATCGGGTTCGGAATAGCGTCGGGCATGTTCAACGAGCCGCGCTACCTCGGGCACACATGGAGTGCCACTTCGCTGTGGATAGGGGCGGCGGTGTATCTCGTCGCGAGTGTCCTGTTCGGCTATCTCGGCTGGGGTCGTGGTTCGATCGAGCGGAAATGATCGTGGTCAAGCAGAAGGGGCGCTCCGTTTCCGGGGCGCCCCTTCTGTATTGCTCATGTCAGGACTAGGGAGTCGGAGCCGCCGTCGTCGTCGAGGACGAGGAATCCGATGTAGTCGGCGTGGCAGTGCTGGACGCGGTCGGAGTGGCCGTTCCCGAGCTGGTCTCCGTTGACGTGCCGGACGTGGTCGGCGACGACGTGCGGGTGTGATCGTCGTCGTCGTAATCCGGTGTCCGCGTTGCACTGCGGGTTGCCGTGCCCGACGTGCTGGTCCTCGTCTTCGACGTCTCGGAATGCTCGGCTTCGGAGGTCCTGGTCCCCGAAGTCCTGGTCCCCGAAGTCCTGGTCCCCGAAGTCTTGGTCCGGGATGACTCCGAGGTCCTGGACTTCGACGACTCCGACGTCCTGGACTTCGAGGTTCCACTGACGCCGTACTTGCCCTCGTACTTCTTGCCCTCGGCGACACCGGAGTCGACAACGGCGATCGGAATCATCGCCATCACGGCCGCGGCTGCACTCACAAGACCCGTACGTTTCCAGTTCACGAAAAACACAACCCCTCAAGAATTTGTTCGGTGAATCCGCATGACGATGCGAACCCCATTTGCGCCCTGCTCGTCTTGCGGGCACGTCAATTATCGCACACCTCCCCGTTGCGCGGCAGAGGGCCGAAAGTCGCCAAGTCGCCGAAACCGGAAGTGGGCCACCGGCTCCCTCCCCCGAAAGCGCGGTGGCCCACGGTGGCGATTGTGTAGCCCCCGGGGTGAAGCGAATTGCAATTGGACCGTTCGTCTTAACGTGGACTTTGCGAACTCAACCAACTCGGCCCATGGACGGTTTGCTTGATTCGTGCAAAACTGCCATCGCACGACGTGAGAAGCGTGCCGGTCTCGGTTCCGGCATGCGCTGGGATTGCGAGGAGCGGCGGTGCTTCAGAAGCGCGAACAGATGTGGTGGCTGGCCGCGTGTGTGGTCGGGCTGCTGGCGGCGGCATGGGCGGCCGGGGGATTCATCGGCCCCCTGATGGCGGTGTTCATCGTGCTGTTCCTGGCCGGCGCGGTGCTGGTCGAGTTCGATGGCCGGGATCACGCGCTGCCGGACACTGCGGGCGTTCCGGAACCGGTTGATGGGCAGCATTCGGCCGCGGATCCGGTGGCGGAACCGGCGATCGCGCAACCAAAGATCGGGGAACCAGAGAGCGTCGAGGTGGATGAGATCGCCCGGGTCGCCGAAGCCGACGCCCGGGAAGCGGCTAACAGCCTGGCCTGATGACGGACATCGGATACGGGGGTTCCCTGGTCCGCAGGGCAGGGTTGCTCGGCGTAACGTTGTCTGCAGACAATCCGAGCGAACGAAGACCAATACCATGAATCTGCGCCAGGAACTCGATCGGCACCTCGGTCGATTGCTGGCGGAAGTGGGCGGTCGGGCGGCGTTCATCATGGTCTCATCAGCCGATTCAAACGTGGGTTCGGTCGTTCACTCATGTCCGGGGGACCTCGTCCCGATGGGTACCGTCCTGCCCCTGGCCGGCAACGGCACGGCGGGCCCAATTCGGCAGGAATCGGTGGTTGCGGCAAATTTTATTTCGGTAGCTGAGTGCCTTCAGTGCCCGACGGCCTCGACGACCCTCGTGCAGTTGGAACTGGCCGACCCGAATCTCCTGCTACTGCTGATCGGGTGTGGCCCCTCGCTCGGCGACGACCTCTCCGAAGACCTTCAGCGGCTGATCGCCCGGGAGATCACCGACAGCGCCCGGGTTCTCCAGAGTCGGCACGGGGACGCCGGTGACGTGGTGAGCCACATCCGGGACGGCCGGATCGTCTGGGTGTCGCCGTCGGTTGAGGGCGTTCTCGGTGCGCCGCCCGCCTACTGGATGGGCCGGGAAGTGCGGGAGTTCATTCCCCCGGAGGAGCTTCCGGATTACGCCGGCTGGACGCAGACCGTTCTCGACGGTGGGGTGATCAAGGAACGCATTCGCCTGATGTCGGCGGATGGCGCCGTGCACTGGATCCATCTGCACGCCCGGCCCTGCCTTGGCCCCGATGGTCGGCAGGACGGAGTGACGGCCGAATTCCGTCTGGCCGATGACGAAGTGTCCGCGCGACAGGAGGCTGAAGATGCGCGTCGGCGTCAAGCCCGGGCGGATGCGCGCTACCGGCGGCTGATGGACAACGCCGCCATCGGCATGTGCTTCATCGATCCGGACGGCCGCTTCGAGGCGGTCAACGAAGCGCTGTGTCAGTTGTTCGGATACGACGCAGAGACCCTGATGGGCAAGACCTGGCAGGAGCTGACGGCTCCGGACTATCTGGAAGCGGACCTGAAGAAGGTCAACGACATCCTGGCGGGCCACAGCGACTCGTATCGCACGATCAAGCAGTACGTCCATGCCGACGGTCACCTGATCTGGGGAGATCTGTCGGTGAGTTGCGTCCGCGACGAGAACGGAAGAGTGGAGACCTTCGTTTCCCAGATCGCCGACATCACCGCCGCGATGGAGGCGAACGCGCGCAATCATGTTCTGGCGCAACGTCTCCAGAAGCAGAGCGAACGTCTGAGCCGAGAGCTCAGGAGCGCCGCTGCGTACATGTCGTCGATCATGCCGCGTGGTCTGACTGGACAGGTCGGTGTGCAATCGCGTTACCTGCCATCCCGGGAACTCGGTGGTGACTGCTTCGACTACACCTGGATCGACGACGATCACCTGTTGGTTTATCTGATCGATGTTTCCGGGCATGGCATTGAGCCCGCGCTGTTGTCGGTTTCGCTGCACAACATATTGCGCTCGGGATCTTTCGCGACACCGTCTCTCCTGGCGCCCGAAGGGGTGCTGATGGAACTGAACCGTCTGTTTCAGATGGGCCAGCAGAACGACCACTACTTCACCGTCTGGTACGGGGTTTATGAGGCGTCCACTCGCACCCTTCGCTATGCCGGCGCCGGTGCCCCGCCGGCCTTCGCATTCCATTCCGGGGCGGGTGCAGCGGTCACTGAACTGTCGGCGACCGCTGTGCCCGTGGGAATGTTCGCGGACGCGGTGTTCACCGCGTCGACCTTCGTGGTTCCACCCGGATGCCGGATCCTGCTTTACAGCGACGGCGCCAGCGAGATCGACCTCGGCGGCGGCCGGCAACTCGGGTTGACGGGCTTCAAGAACGTGTGCGCCAGGACCGCCGAATCGCCGGACTGGTCGCTGGACGAACTCCTTGAACAGCTGCGATCACTGACCCCCGGGGGAGCCTTCGAGGACGATTGCTCACTGATCCAGCTGGTCTTCGACTGACCGCATTCCGCGGTGTCCTCCGAAGATCAGCCAGGCTTTACTTCCGTTAGGCCGACCGCCGGCGCAGTCCGCCCTTGAGCAGAATCTCGCGCTCGGACTCGCTCAATCCGCCCCAGATGCCGTAGGGCTCGCCGACCTTCAGCGCATGATTTCGGCACTGGGTGATCACCGGGCACTGCCGGCACATCTGCTTGGCGAGCAACTCGCGCTGGACCCGTGCCCGACCGCGTTCGCCGTCGGGATGGAAGAACACGGCGGAGTCCTCGCCGCGGCATAGGCCATTCATCTGCCAGTCCCAGACATCGGCGTTGGGTCCAGGTAGCTGTTGCGGCTGAAGCATCGAAATCCCCTATCCCGGTGCATATCTCACACTCGTGACGTCACGCTATGAGGGGCGGTGAAAGACCGTCAATAGGCCTGCCGTGTGGCCAATCGCATAGCCGCAGTGCCAGAATTTACGTCACGTTCATCTTTGGTTTCTGGGCTTGGAACGCAGTCGATGAAAGGCCAGCGGGATCCGGGGAACATTGAGCGTTGACAGCCGTAGTTGACACGGCCGTAACGTGGTGACCACAAACTCTTAATCCGATGAATTCACCTCTTTTGACCGACGTCGCATTCGGTCCAGACCCGGGCCGGTGGCCTCTGCCCACAGCGCAGACCGCCGGTGATTTGTGGTTGCGTGCGGTGGCCGCGGGGGGCCAGGGACGTTACGGCGCGGCCCGCGCCGATCTCGATGAATTGCTGCGCCGCGAGCCCGTCGGCCGGCTGACCTCGCTGGCGCTGAGCACTCACGCCTCGTTCCTGCGGCAGACCGGCTGGCATGTGTTGGCGCGGGGCTGGGACGGCCGGGCCTGGGCGTGCTCCGGCGGAGATCCCGAGTGCGCCATCGACGCGCTGGTCGGATTGGCGGCCGATGCCCTCGGGGTGGGACGGTTCCCCGCCTCGGCGGCCCTGCTGGAGCGCGCCGAGGGTCTGCATCGGTGCGCCGGCGTACTCCCGACCCGGCTGTCGGTCCGGCTGGCCTGGGTCCGGGCCGAATTGGCCATGGTGACCGGCGACGGAACCGCCGCCGTCGCCCACGCCCGTCGCGGCGTCGAACTGGCCGAATCCGCCGTTGACGACCTTCGCCGCCACCGGATCAAGAGCAGCGTCGTGCTGGCCGCCGCATTGTGTTGTGCGGGGGATCTCGACGGCTCCAGGGAGGTGGCCGACACCGCCCTGACCGCCACGGCCGCTCACGGCCTGGTGCCATTGCAGTGGGCGGTGGCGTCCCTGCTCGTCGACATCGGAAGTGCAGTACGGAGTGCATCCGAGGTGGCCGAGGCCCGGGATCGCAGTGACGCATTCGTCACGCGCCACGGCGGGCGCTGGAACCGCAGGTGACCGCCCATCACAGTTCGGGCCGATATTGTCTCTAGCTGAACCTCACTGCCGGTGAAAACCCGCAAGTAACGTTGGAGAAGCCTTCGTCGATGACCATTCCAGGAGAACGTCTCGACGCCGCCGTTGCTGAGGCAGTGGCCGGTAGCCGGGATGCCCTCCGAGAAGTTGTAGAGATCATCCGACCCATTGTGGTCCGGTACGTGCGAGCACGGATCGGGGCCAGTGAGCGGGTGGGACTCTCCGCCGACGACGTTGCTCAGGAGGTTTGCTTGGCCGCCATCCAGGCGCTGCCGCGCTATCAGGATCAGGGACGCCCCTTCCTGGCCTTCGTGTACGGCATCGCTTCCCACAAGGTCGCCGACGCCCATCGTGCGGCCGGTCGTAATCGTTCCGACCCGACCGACGAGGTCCCGGAGCGCTTCTCCGTCGACGACGGCCCCGAGCAGATGGCCATCAACTCCGACTCGGCCGCCCGGATGCAGAAACTGCTGGCCGTCCTGCCGGACAAGCAGCGTGAGATCCTCACCCTGCGCATCGTGGTGGGAATGTCCGCCGAGGAGACCGCTGAGGCGGTGGGCAGCACGCCTGGTGCGGTCCGGGTGGCCCAGCACCGCGCGCTGGCCCGGCTGAAGTCCGAGATCGCGGGAGCGGGGCACGAATATGCCTGACTTCGGACGTAATCAGGAACCCTCGCTGGACGAGATCCGGCGCAGCGACAGCTTCCTCGACGCTCTGGCCGGTGGCCTTTCCGCTGAGCCGGCCGACCAGGCCGACGCCGCGCTGGCTGCACTGCTGGGCAACTGGCGCGACGAGAACCGCTGGCCACCGGACACCGGACTGATCTCCGAGCCGCAGGCCATCGCAGCCCTCGAGGCGGGGCTGGCCGAGGAGCGGTCCGGCGGTCTGCGCGACAAGTGGGCGCCGCCCGCGAAGTCGTTGGGAGGCTCAGCCAACCGTTCCCGGCGCGGTCTGAGCGTCGTCGGTGCCGCGGCAGCGGCGATGCTCGCCATCGGCGGCTTCGGTGCCGTGGTGTCCGGCGCCGGACCCGGCGACTCGCTCTACGGGCTGCGCACCATGTTGTTCGGCGCGCCCAAGCAGGTGCGCGACGACCAGGTGGCGCTGGCCGCCCGGACTGAGATGCAGCAGGTGCAGCAACTGATCTCCCAGGGCAATTGGCAGCAGGCCGAGGAAAAACTGGTCGCGGTCAGCAGCCAGGTCGCCGGCATCGGTGACCAGGAGCAGAAGCAGCAGTTGCTCGACCAGTTCAACGATCTGTCGGCCAAGGTCGTGGAGAAGAATCCGGAGGCCACCGCGCCGCCCGGGATCACCTACACGGTGCCGCCGTCGGCGACCGAGCTGGTGCCGGCGGTGGTGACCCCCACCAGCGCGAGCGAATCGGCGACCGGTGCCACCGAGTCCGGCAGTTCGAGCGTCCCGGCGACCACCCCGACCTCGGCGGCGCCGACGTCGGGAACACCTGCCAGTACCTCGGGAACCGGCACGTCGGGAGCCGGTACCTCGGCAGCGGCCACCTCGGTGCCGTCCACCTCGGCGGCCAGCACCTCGGCGACTCAGCAGAGTCAGGCGAGCACCACCGCCACTAGTGCCAAGCCGTCGACCAGCAGTGCGGCCAGTTCTGCGACCACGACCCCGTCGGCTGCAGCGGCCACCACGACCACCGCACCGCCGAAGTCCTCGACAGGAGCTGCGACCAGTAACACTGCGACGAGTTCTGCGGCCAGTGCTGGTGCCACCAGCGCGACCAACACGCCGGCGGCCACCACGACCGGCGCCACCAGTGCTGCGACCTCGGTGGCACCGTCCTCCAGGGCCGCAGCGACCACTGCGGCACCGGCGACCACGGCTGCACCGGCGACCACGACTCCGCCGGCTGCGGGCGGGGCCAAGACCACGGCCGGAGGGGCCGCACCTGCTCAGGCCAGCACCACGGCCGTCCCGTCACAGCAGACACAGCAGGCACCGCAGTCACAGCAGCAGTTGGTGACGCCCACCACGACGACGGTCCTGATTCCGCTGCCGGTCCCCGCCGGCTAGCGCTTGACCGGGCGTCTTCTCAGCGGAAGTTGTCGTAGTCCGTCGCGGCCTCGTTGATCGAGGCGTCGGCGTAGCCACGGCAGTAGTCCCATGTGACGTAGGCGTCGGGTTCGGGATCGAAGGCGGGCTCATGCGGCCGCACTGTTCCGTCGACCAGAAGCTGAAGCAGGTTGGCGCGCAACATGTCCCAGTCGTGGTAGCGATCCTGGTGGCAATCATCGCAGCAGACCACCAGGCCGCGGATTCCCCGGTGGGCAAGCAGTGCCTCGTAGACTGAGAGATCGGCCAGATCGGCCTCCACCGCGGCGCGTTCCTGCGGGTCGAGCGGCTGACCGGGTTCCAGAGCATCCAGTGCCGCGGACGGGTCACTCGGGTCGTCGGCGAACGGGTCAGGCGGCAGGCCAGGCGGCAGGTGGTCGCGCACGTCTCCACAGTACCCGGCAGCCGATAGGATGAGGGCTTCGTTGAAGTCCGTTGACTGGAGGCCGCGCCGATGTCCATTGCCGAGGGCAGCACCGACCGTGTCGACGGCCTCAACGGCCTGATGACCCCGACGGTCAGCGCCCCGGTGCACACCGGGGGCGACGATCCGAACAAGGTCGCCATGCTGGGCCTGACCTTCGACGACGTGCTGCTGCTGCCGGCCGCCTCCGACGTGGTGCCCGCCGGCGCCGACACCTCCAGCCAGTTGACCCGCAAGATCCGGCTCCGGGTGCCGATGGTCAGCTCCGCGATGGACACCGTGACCGAGGCCCGGATGGCGATCGCGATGGCCCGCGCCGGCGGCATGGGCGTACTGCACCGCAACCTGTCCGTCGTCGAACAGGCCGGCCAGGTGGAGATGGTCAAGCGCTCCGAAGCCGGCATGGTCACCGACCCGGTGACCTGTTCGCCGGAGAACACCCTGGCCGAGGTTGATGCCATGTGCGCCCGGTTCCACATCTCCGGGCTGCCGGTGGTCGACGCCCGCGGCGCTCTGGTGGGCATCATCACCAACCGCGACATGCGCTTCGAAGTCGACATGAGCAAGCCGGTCTCGGAAGTGATGACCAAGGCTCCCCTGATCACCGCGAGCGAGGGCGTCAGCGCCGATGCGGCCCTTGGTCTGTTGCGGCGCAACAAGATTGAGAAGCTTCCCATCGTCGACGGGCACGGTCGGCTCACCGGATTGATCACCGTCAAGGACTTCGTCAAGACCGAGCAGCACCCCTACGCGACCAAGGACAGTGACGGCAGGCTCCTGGTCGGCGCCGCCGTCGGTGTCGGCGCGGACTCCTGGCAGCGCGCCACCGCACTGGTCGACGCGGGCGTCGACGTGCTGGTGGTCGACACCGCGCATGCACACAACCGCCTGGTGCTGGACATGGTTGCCAAGGTCAAGGCCGAGTTCGGGCACAAGGTCGAGGTCATCGGCGGCAACGTCGCGACCCGTAGTGCGGCCGCCGCACTGGTCGCCGCCGGCGCCGATGCGGTGAAGGTCGGCGTCGGACCCGGTTCCATCTGCACCACCCGCGTGGTGGCCGGTGTCGGCGCCCCGCAGATCACCGCGATCCTGGAGGCCCACGCCGCCTGCGCGCCCGCCGGCGTGCCGGTGATCGCCGACGGCGGCCTGCAGTACTCCGGGGACATCGCCAAGGCGTTGGCAGCCGGGGCGTCCACCACGATGCTCGGCTCGCTGCTGGCCGGCACCGCCGAATCGCCGGGTGACCTGATCTTCGTCAACGGCAAGCAGTTCAAGAGCTACCGCGGCATGGGCTCGCTGGGTGCCATGCAGGGCCGCGGCGAAGCGAAGTCCTTCTCGAAGGACCGCTACTTCCAGGACGATGTGCTCTCCGAGGACAAGCTCGTCCCGGAGGGCATCGAGGGCCGGGTGCCGTTCCGCGGTCCGCTGTCCACCGTCATCCATCAGCTGACCGGCGGCCTGCGCGCCGCGATGGGATACACCGGCGCGACCACCATCGCCGAGTTGCAGCGGGCTCAGTTCGTCCAGATCACGGCCGCGGGACTCAAAGAGAGTCACCCGCACGACATCACCATGACTGTCGAAGCGCCCAACTACTACGCCAGATAACTACGAGCCAGATAACTACGAGCCAGACAACTACGACGCCCCGATAAGGCCACACTCATGCGCGACATCGTTGAAATCGGTGTGGGCCGAACCGCCCGCCGGACTTACGAACTCGACGACATCAACATCGTCCCGTCCCGGCGGACCCGTTCGTCCAAAGACGTTTCCACCGCCTGGCAACTCGACGCCTACCGCTTCGAGATCCCGGTGGTGTCACACCCGACCGACTCTCTGGTCTCCCCGCAATTCGCCATCGACCTCGGCCACCAGGGCGGTCTCGGCGTGCTCAACGGGGAAGGTCTGATCGGCCGTCACGCCGGCGTCGAGGACAAGATCGCCGAGGTGCTGCGGGTTGCCGCCAAGGACGACGACCCATCGGCCCCGGTCCGGCTCTTGCAGCAATTGCACGCCGCCCCAATCGATCTCGATCTGCTCGGCGAGGCGGTCTCCCGGGTCCGGGAGGCCGGAGTCACCACCGCGGTTCGGGTCAGCCCGCAGAACGCCCAGGCGCTCACGCCCACGCTGGTTGCCGCCGGCATCGACCTGCTGTTCATCCAGGGCACCATCATCTCCGCCGAACGGGTGGTGCAGGGCCGCGACGGTTCCGGCGATCCACTGAACCTCAAGACCTTCATCTCCGAACTCGACGTGCCGGTGGTCGCCGGCGGTGTGCTCGACCAGCGCACCGCACTGCACCTGATGCGCACCGGCGCCGCAGGCGTCATCGTCGGCTACGGCTCCACCGCGGGGGTGACCACCAGCGACGAGGTCCTGGGCATCAGCGTGCCGATGGCGACCGCGATCGCCGACGCCGCCGCCGCGCGCCGCGAGTATCTCGACGAGACCGGCGGGCGGTACGTGCACGTGCTGGCCGACGGCGACATCTACACCTCCGGCGATCTGGCCAAGGCGATCGCCTGCGGCGCCGACGCGGTGGTGCTCGGCACACCGCTGGCCGCGGCTGCCGAGGCGCTCGGCGGGGGTTGGTTCTGGCCGGCCGCGGCCGCGCACCCGTCGCTTCCCCGCGGTTCCCTGCTACAGGTGGCAGAGGGGGAGCGGCCGTCGCTCGACCAGGTGCTCAACGGACCGTCCGACGACCCGTTCGGCACCTTGAACCTGGTCGGCGGACTGCGCCGGGCGATGGCCAAGGCCGGCTACTGCGACCTCAAGGAATTCCAGAAGGTCGGGCTCACCGTCGGCAGGTGATCCCGAATGCCTGCCGGGCCATACTGAACTGATGGAACCGGACTACGACGTTCTGATCATCGGCTCGGGCTTCGGCGGCAGCGTCAGCGCGCTGCGACTGACCGAGAAGGGGTACAGGGTCGGCGTCCTGGAGGCCGGTCGCCGCTTCGCCGACCACGAGTTCGCCAAAACCTCGTGGCGGCTTCGGGAATTCCTCTGGGCTCCGATGCTCGGCTGTTACGGCATTCAGCGCATCCACCTGCTGCGCAACGTAATGATCCTGGCCGGGGCCGGAGTCGGCGGTGGTTCGCTGAACTACGCCAACACCCTCTACATCCCGCCGGACCCGTTCTTCGACGACAAGCAGTGGTCCGACATCACCGACTGGCGCTCGGAACTCATGCCGCACTACGACCAGGCCCAACGGATGCTGGGCGTCGTCAAGAACCCCACCTTCACCGATGCCGACCGGATCATGAAGGAGGTTGCCGAGGAGATGGGTGTCGGTGACACCTACACGCCGACCCCGGTCGGCGTCTTCTTCGGCCCGGACGGCGAGAAGGTGCCGGGCAAGACGGTGCCCGACCCGTACTTCGGGGGCGTGGGACCGGATCGCACCGGCTGCATCGAGTGCGGCGAGTGCATGACCGGCTGTCGGCACGGTGCCAAGAACACTCTGGTGAAGAACTACCTCGGCCTTGCGGAAAAGGCTGGGGCACAGGTCATTCCGATGACCACGGTGACCAGTCTGCGCCAAGGGGGCGACGGTCTCTGGGAGATCGACACGGTTCGCACCGGGCGTTGGGTCCGCAAGCACAAGTCCACCTTCACCGCCCGCCAGGTCATCCTGGCCGCCGGCACCTGGGGCACCCAGAAGCTGCTGTTCGCCATGCGCGACACCGGCACCCTGCCGCACGTGTCGGACCGGTTGGGGGTACTGACCCGGACCAACTCGGAGTCCATCGTCGGAGCCGGGCGCTATCACGCCTCGCCGGATCTCGACCTCACTCACGGGGTGGCGATCACCTCGTCGATCCACCCCACGCCGGACACCCACATCGAGCCGTGCCGGTACGGCAAGGGGTCCAACGCGATGGGACTGTTGCAGACCCTGATGACCGACGGTTCCGGCCCCGGCGGCAGCGACGTGCCGCGCTGGAAGCAGTTGCTGAAGGCCGCCGTCGCCAACCCGCGCGGGACGGCGCGGATGCTGATGGTCCGGCAGTGGAGCGAGCGCACGATGATCTCGCTGGTCATGCAGCATCTGGACAACTCGATCACCACGTTCACCACGAAGGGCCTGCTGGGCCGGCGGATGACCAGCAAGCAGGGCCACGGCGAACCGAACCCGACCTGGATCCCGGTCGGCAACCAGGTGACGAGGCGAATCGCGGAGAAGATCGACGGTGTGGCCGGTGGGACGTGGGGGGAGATGTTCAACATCCCACTGACCGCGCACTTCCTCGGCGGTGCGGCGATCGGCGAGAGCCCGGCCGACGGCGTCATCGACCCCTACCACCGGGTTTACGGCTACCCGTCGCTGTATGTCGTTGACGGCGCGGCGATTTCGGCCAACCTCGGTGTCAACCCGTCGCTGTCCATCACCGCGCAGGCCGAACGGGCCGCCGCGCTGTGGCCCAACTCCGGCGAACAGGATCAGCGGCCGGCGCAGGGGCAGCCGTATCAGCGGATCTCGCCGATCGCGCCGAAGTATCCGGTGGTGCCGCCGATGGCGCCCGGGGGGTTGCGCAACCTGGGAATCACCCCGGTGACCTCCAAGCGGTCGAAGACCCCCGCGCGCTAGTCGGCGTCAGTCGGGCCGCCCTTAGACTGTGCCGGTGGAATCGGTGCACTCAGGATCGCCTCGTCCCGTCCTGGTGGTCGACTTCGGCGCCCAGTACGCCCAGTTGATCGCCCGTCGTGTCCGGGAGGCCCGGGTGTTCTCCGAGGTGATCCCGCACACCGCGACGGTGGATGAGATCAAGGCAAAGGACCCGCAGGCGATCGTGCTGTCCGGTGGACCGGCCAGCGTGTACGCCGAGGGGGCGCCACGACTGGACCGGGGAGTGTTCGACCTGGGCGTGCCGGTGTTCGGCATCTGCTACGGATTCCAGGCCATGGCGCAGGCGCTCGGCGGCACCGTGGAACGCACCGGCACCAGTGAGTACGGCCGCACCGATCTGAATGTGGCTGGCGGTGAACTGCATTCGGGTCTGCCCGCCACCCAGCCGGTGTGGATGAGCCACGGCGATGCCGTCACCTCCGCTCCGGCCGGGTTCGAGGTGACTGCCAGCAGCGCCGGTGCCCCGGTGGCGGCGTTCGAGGACCGTTCCCGTCGGCTGGCCGGGGTGCAGTACCACCCCGAGGTCATCCACAGCCCGCACGGCCAGCAGATCCTGAGCCGGTTCCTGCACGACTTCGCCGGAATCGGCGCCACCTGGACGCCGGCCAACATCGCCGACTCGCTGATCGAGGCGGTGCGTGAGCAGATCGGCGACGGCTACGCCATCTGCGGTCTGAGCGGTGGAGTGGACTCCGCGGTGGCTGCGGCACTGGTGCAGCGGGCCATCGGCGACCGGCTGACGTGTGTGTTCGTCGACCACGGTCTGTTGCGTGCCGGTGAACGCGAACAGGTGCAGCGCGATTTCGTGGCGGCCACCGGCGCCCGGCTGGTGACCGTCGACGCCGAGGAGCGCTTCCTGGACGCACTCTCCGGGGTGAGCAACCCCGAGGGCAAGCGCAAGATCATCGGCCGGGAGTTCATCCGGTGCTTCGAGGGTGCGGTGCGGGATCTTGTGGCGCAGAACGATGCTGAAGATCATCACATCGAATTCCTGGTGCAGGGAACCCTGTATCCCGACGTCGTGGAATCCGGCGGCGGCACCGGTACGGCCAACATCAAGAGTCATCACAACGTCGGCGGCCTGCCGCCGGACCTGAAGTTCAGTCTCGTCGAACCGCTGCGCCTGCTGTTCAAGGACGAGGTGCGTGCGGTCGGCCGCGAACTCGGCCTGCCCGAGGAAATCGTTGCCCGCCAACCCTTCCCGGGTCCAGGGCTGGGGATCCGGATCGTCGGCGAGGTCACCGCGGAGCGCCTGGACACCCTGCGCCGCGCCGACCTGATCGCACGCGAGGAACTGACCTCGGCCGGCCTGGACAACCAGATCTGGCAGTGTCCGGTGGTGCTGCTGGCCGACGTCCGCTCGGTGGGCGTGCAGGGAGACGGGCGCACCTACGGCCACCCGATCGTGCTGCGTCCGGTGTCCAGCGAGGACGCCATGACCGCGGACTGGACCCGGGTGCCCTACGAGGTACTGGAGCGGATCTCGACGCGGATCACCAACGAGGTGCCCGAGGTCAACCGGGTGGTGCTGGACGTGACCAGCAAGCCGCCGGGCACCATCGAGTGGGAGTAGCTGGTTAAGTGCTTGACGCCGAAGCGATTTCGGCAATCGAGGCATCCAGCATCGCGTTGAACTCGGCGTCGCTCTGCTGCGCGGTCAGGCCCTCGGTGAGCGCCCGGGAGAAGCTTGCGATCATTCCGTGGTTGCGCGACAGCCGTTGGCAGGCCTCGGCGCGGGTGTAGCCGCCGGACAGTGCCAGCACCCGCATCACCCTCGGATCGGTGACCAGGTCCTGGTAGAGATCGTCGGTCTCGGGCAGGGTCAGTTTGAGCATCACCTGCCGGCCCTCGCCGAGGGCGCCGAGACGGTCGATGATCGCGGTCTTCAACTGCTCCTCCGCCGCACCCTTGGCAGGGGAGTGAATATCGACCTCGGGTTCGATGATCGGCACCAGCCCGGCGGCCAGGATCTCACCGGCCACCTCGAACTGCTGGTCCACCACCGCGTCAAGTCCCTTGCCCGGCAACGTGATAAGCGAGCGCATCTTGGTGCCGAAGACACCCAGGGGGGCGGCGCGCTGCAGCAGTGCGTCCAATCCTGGAATGGGCTTCATCAACTGCGCGCCGTCCTGTTCGGCGGCAAGCCCGGAGTCCACCTTGAGGATCGGCACGATCTTCTTGACGTTCCACAGGTAGTCGGCGCTCGGCCGGCCGTCGATCTCGCGGTCCATGGTGTCCTCGAAGAGGATCGCCGCGATGATCCGGTCGCCGTTGAAGGCGGGGCTGGTGATGATCCGGGTCCGCATCCGGTGGACCAGATCGAACATCTGCTCGTCGCCGGAGTAGGTGTTCTCGGCTATCCCGTACAGACGCAGTGCCTTGGGTGTGCTGCCGCCACTCTGGTCGAGAGCGGCGACGAAGCCCGACCCGTGAGCGACCTTGTCGGCCTGTTCGGTGTTCATGTCAGCCATGCTTCCACCTCTTGACCCTGTCGGGGCGCCGGTGTTTACTACTGTATCGAACATACATTCGAAAAAAGCGGTGCTCGACGGCGATCGGAGGTAGGCCATGACTGCGTCAGCTGCTCTTCGCCTCGACCGCGCTGAGCAGCTGCAACAGCTCCGGCGCCAGATGGCGGCGGTGTCCGGGAAGGTGGGCTCCGGCCGGTCCGCAGGAGTTCCGGCGCCGGAGGTCCTGCCAGCCGGCGAATCTTTGCTGCCGGTGCCGGAATCCCTGGCCGGACTGCTTCCGGCCGGGTTGCCGAGGGGCACGGTCGCGGTGCTGTCCGGGGCCCGTTCGGTGCCGGTCGGGATGACCGCCGCGGTGACGGCGGCCGGCGGTCATGTCGCCGTCGTCGGGGTGCCGGACTTCGGACTGCTGGCCGCCGCGGAGATGGGCGCCGACCTGAGCCGGGTCGCGGTCATTCCCAACCCGGGCGCCGATCCGGTCGAGGTGGCCGCGGTGCTGATGGATGGTATGGATCTGGTGGTGCTCGGCCTGGCCGGGCGCCACGTGCCGATGACCCGGGCCCGGGCCGTGCTGGCCCGGGCCCGGCAGCGGGGTTGCTCGCTGGTGGTGACCGGGGGTGACTGGCAGGGCGCCTCGATACGGATGGACGCCCGGGTGCGCGGCTATGACATCACCGCCGACATCACCGCCGGACCGGGGTTCGGCCGGATCGGCGCGGTGCAGGTGTCGGTCCGGCTGACGTCGGGGCGATGACCTTGCGGGAGAAGGCTTCCCGGGTGCTGGCCGTCTGGTGCATGGACTGGCCGGCGATGGCCGCGGCGGCATCGGCCGGGCTTCCGGCCACCGCGCAGATCGCGGTCACCTGCGCCAACCGGGTGGTCGCCTGTTCTGCCGCGGCCCGGGGCGCCGGTGTGCGCCGGGGATTGCGGCGGCGTGAGGCCCAGGCGCGCTGTCCGCAGGTGTATGTCGCCGTCGCCGATGAGGCCCGCGACGCCAGGTTCTTCGAGGGCGTGATGGTGGCGGTGGACGGTGTGGTGCCCCGGGCCGAGGTGCTGCGACCGGGTCTGCTGGCGCTGCCGGTCCGGGGTGCGGCCCGCTATTTCGGATCCGAGCAGGCCGCTGCACAACGGTTGGTCGACGCCGTCGCCGCGGCCGGCGCCGAGTGTCAGGTGGGGATCGCCGATCAACTCGCCACCGCCGTCTTCGCCGCCCGGGCCGGACGGGTGGTGGATCCCGGTGGGGATGCGGCCTTCCTGTCGGAACTGTCGATAAGGCAGCTGTCGACTGAGCCGAGCCTGTCCGGTCCGGGACGTGTGGAGCTCGCAGACTTGTTGTGGCGCTTAGGTATCCGCACCTTCGCCCAGTTCGCCGAGCTGCCCCGCGGGGATGTGGTCTCCCGGTTCGGTTCGGATGCACTGGTGGCCCACCGGATGGCATCGGGTGAACCGGGGCGTGCCCCGGGTGGCCGTGAGCTGCCGCCGGAACTCGACGCGGTGCTGATCTGCGATCCGCCGATCGACCGGGTCGACGCCGCCGCATTCGCCGGGCGCACCCTGGCCGCCGCCCTGCACCGCAGCCTGGAGGCCGCCGGTGTGGGATGCACCCGACTGGCCATTCATGCCGTCACCGCCGGCGGCGGCGAGTACAGCCGGGTGTGGCGCTGTGCCGAACCGCTGACCGAGGATGCCACCGCCGACCGGGTGCGCTGGCAACTCGACGGCTGGCTCAATCAGCGGGCAGCCGAGCGTCCCACCGGTCCGGTGACGATGCTGCGACTGCAGCCTGTGGAGGTCGTCTCCGCCGAAGCCCTGCAACTGCCACTGTGGGGCGGCCTCGGCGAGGAGGACCGGATGCGGGCCCGTCGGGCCCTGGTCCGGGTACAGGGTCTGCTCGGTCAGGAGGCGGTGCAGGTGCCGGTGCTCAGCGGCGGCCGCGGACCGGTCGAACGGATCACCCTGACCCCGCTCGGGGACGAGCCGGTGCCGCGGGCTGAACCCGACCGGCCCTGGCCCGGTCAGCTGCCGTCCCCGTCACCCACGGTGCTCTACGAGGACAATCCGGTGGAACTCTTTGATGCTCAAGGCAATCCGGTGCGGGTGAGCATCCGCGGAATGTTCACCGCCGATCCCGCCCGGCTCGGTGACGCGCCGTTGGGGTGGTGGGCCGGTCCATGGCCGGTGGACGAACGATGGTGGGAGGACGGCGCCTCCGGCCGCACCGCCCGGGCGCAGGTGCTCATCGAGGGCCGGTCGGCCGGCGAACCCCCGCGGGCGTTACTGCTGTGTTATCGCCGCCGGCGGTGGTATCTGGAGGGGGCCTATGAATGAGGCCCTATGAATCAGGCCCCAGTCTGAGAGGCGAGTCGCTCCCGGAACCAGTCCGGCCACGACTGCTTGGCGAAAGTGGTCGCGTCGACGCAGACATGGGTCATGGTCGCCTCGGCGATCAGGTCATCGCCCCGGGTGATGGTGTACCGGCTGCGCAGCGAGGTGTTGCCGGGAGGTTCGATCGCCACATCGACTACCAGGTCGTCGTCGAACGTCGCCGGTGCGCGGAAGCGCAACTCCGCCGCGGCCACGACGAAGTCGATACCGTTGTCGATCAACGCTTGATAGCCACCGGTGAATTCGCGCAGCGCCTCGGTGTGGGCCATGTCCACCCAGGTGAGGTAGTGGCCGTTGAACACCCGGCCCTGCATGTCACACTCGGCGTAGCGCACCCGCAAGGGCATCGCGAAGTGCGCCCCGGCGCTCAATCCCTGGGCGCTCAATCCCCGGGCGCTCAATCCTGGTCGGGCGCGAAGTTGGTGATCCCGTCCCAGTTCACCAGTGTCCAGCCGATGTCCGGGTTGCCGGACACCACCACCTGGGCGTTGTTGGGCAGCGGATGATCGGTCAGCAGGCTGTTCTTGGCGTTGCGCGAGTTGAGCAGCGTCCACATCATGATCGCCAGCCCACTGGAGAAGGCGACCGGCTTGTTCTCGCCGCTGTCGTAGATCTTCTGCACCGCACCACTGAACGCGCCGTTGAACTGATTTCCGTTCACCGAACCGGGGATGCCGAACCGGCGGTCGCCCTTGAGCCACGCCTGCGGGCCGAGCAGGAAGGTGCCGGAGGTGTCCGACATCGGGACGTCCTCGAACCAGCCGGCCGAGATCTCGTTGAGCCCGGGCAGCACCGTCACCTGCTCGCCGAGCGCCTTGGCCATCGGTGCGGCGGTCTGCTGGGTGCGGGTCATCTGCGAGGCGTAGATGCCGTCGTACTTGTTGCCGGACAACTTGTTCGCCAGCGATGCGGCCTGTTCCTGGCCGGCGGCGGTCAGCGGCGGACCGGGGACCACGGTTGAGGCCACGCCGCCCGCATTGGCTTCGGACTCCGCGTGCCGGATGAACGTCAGGGTGATGTTGCGCTGCTCTGCGGCGGTGTTGGAGCCGCAGGCGGCGAGCAGGACCGCGGCGAGCGTCACCGAGACGGCAGCACGGAGGTATCGGGCCGGAGAAGCGTTCATAGCAGTTAAGGGTGCACTCTCCGCGGCTTCGGCGGGGGAGAATTCACCCACGAGTGCGACGATGGAAATCCGGATCCACTTTTTCAGCCACTTTCCCTAGGAGTTCGGCATGCCAATCGACCCCTCGGCCGTCGGTGCGGTGACCGAACCCCGGATCTATGAGTGGACCGACCGCGACACCCTGCTCTACGCCCTCGGGGTCGGTGCCGGGACGGGCGATCTGGCGTTCACCACCGAGAA
>Ga0208694_1001519_pt1 | contig 27769 bp, 16 predicted proteins | sample AD_UKC078_MetaG_FD_184442 | JGI IMG/M metagenome (GOLD analysis project Ga0208694, IMG submission 184442) | Active sludge microbial communities of municipal wastewater-treating anaerobic digesters from USA - AD_UKC078_MetaG (SPAdes) (version 2) | ecosystem: Engineered > Bioreactor > Anaerobic >...
TACCGCGATTCTCGCGACGCTCGGACGTTCGCGCGTGGGCGTGAAGGCCGAGGCGCTGCTCAGGAAAGCCGCGGCTGACGTGAAGGCGAACGGCGGGAAGCCCGTGCCGCTCACCGCAAAGGGTGCCGACTGCATTGCCGCCGCGCATGCGTTCGCGGCCGAGCCGCAGCTCTTCTCCTCCATCCGTCTTGATGACGCGCCGCCCTCGTGGACTGACATGCTGATGAACCCCGATCCGCGTGCAGACTCCTATGCGGTCGGCGTGTGGGGCGCACTGCAAGAGTACGATTGGACGGAGCTCGTGCCGCCGGGAACGCTGCCGGTCAAAACCGCTATGCCTGTGTCGGATGGCGAGACGCTGCCTGGGCAGGGTGTCGAGCGTTTGACCGATGGCGTCATCAACCCCACCTGCGCGTGGCGTTGGCAGAAAAAGCCGATTACCGTGGATTTTGATTTTGGTGCGGAGCGCGACATCGGCGGCGTCCGTATCATGTCCGGCCGTTCGTGGGTCAACTGCGGCGTGAAGACCGCTTCATTCTATGCTGTGCCTCGCTTCGAGGGTGCGGGTGCTCAGATCACGCCGTTGGCTGAACATGTGGCGTTCCGTCCGTCGCACACCTACAAGGAGAATGTCGCCACTTGGAAACCCGTGACATGCCGCAAGGTCAGGATGGTGATCGAGGACACCTACGACTTCAAGCCGAACTACTACTCGGGATATACGCAGGCGGCAACGCCGATGCTGCCGAAACTTTTCGATACGCCCCCGTACCCCTTGTTCTCGGGAAAATCGCCCACCGTACAGATCGCCGAAATCGCTTTCTTCGGTGCGGATCAGCCGGCAGACCTGCCGTTGCCGAATCAAGATGAGAAGATGGCCTATCCCGCCGCCCGGCTCATCCGTGACTGGATGTGCCAGAGTTGCGCTGTCTCCAACATCTCGCATTGCGCCAACGTGGAGCCTGACACCACCCAGCCTGATCCGCTGGGCGAAGACATCTCGACCGTCATGCGCGCGACCGACAACGGCCGCGACCCGGCATGGCGCGACGCGCGCATGGCCAAGCGGAAGGCGTTTCTCGCGGCGTTCCGCAAGGAGTTCAAGCAGTTCGTCTACGTCAAACACATCGTGATGGGCAACTCCATCATGCACGCGACGGACGATCTATCGGATGCGTCGTACCAAGAGTGGCGCAGCGTGCCCGACTACCGTTTCGGCACCTCGCAACTGATTTTGGCCACGCTCGCGGAGGACGGCTCCGTTTCACAGGAGGTGCTGCTGGAAGAGCCCGACGGCATCATCCGTGACCCGGACCTTTCATTTGACGCAAAGATGCTGGTGTTCGCGAAGCGGCGCAGCCTCGAAAAAGATGACTACCACCTCTGGACGCTGAATCTGGAGACGCGCGAACTGAAGCAACTCACGTTCAATGGCCTGCTCAAAAAGGAAGCCGTGAAGGGACAGACCGCCGACTTCGATATGCCATGCAGCGACATTGAACCGTGCTGGCTGCCGGACGGCTCGATCGTCTTCCAGTCCACGCGCTGCGGCCACTCGGTGGACTGTTGGCCGCTACCGGTCTCTAACCTTTTCCGCTGCGATGCGGACGGCAAGAACATCCGCCGTCTGGGATTTGACCAAGTGCAGACCTTCTATCCGCAGTTGCTGGAAGACGGCCGCGTATGCTACACGCGCTGGGAGTACAACGACCGCAGTGCGTCCGGCTTGCAGCAGCTCTTCGCGATGAACCCGGACGGCACGCGACAGACCGGCCTCTTCGCGAACAACAGCGAGTTTCCCTTCTCGCTCATGCACACGCGCGGCATCCCCGGCACGCGCGACATCATGATGCTCTCCTGCGGACACCATGTGGCGCAGAAAGGCCGTCTGGCAAAGGCACTCCTCGCCGAAGCCGATGACTACGCGAACTCCACCTACGACCCCGCGAAGTGCGTGTGGGGCATGAACACGAACCCCGTCGTGATGCACTTTCCCGGCAACCGCAAGATGATCATTCCATGGTCGCAGTGGGACAATCCCAGCGGACCCGCCGTTCCCAACATGCCGGGCATGTACTACGTGGCCGGCGCGGCAATGGATGCCAGCCCCGGCGTGCAGCCTGTCAGAATGCCGCGCGACTACCACTACAACGTTTTTGACGTACACACGCAGTTCGGTCCGCAGTGGGCGTATCCGTTCCCGCTCGGCGGCGGACGCTTCCTCGTCTCATTCATGCCGGAGGGATGCCGCTACTACCGAGGACCGTACTCCTCGCGCTTTGGCGTCTATGCGATGGACGAGACAGGCCGCCGCGAACTGCTCGCCTTCGACTGGGGCCAGCACTGCATGCAGCCGATCCCCGTCAAAAAGCGCGTGCCGCCGACGCGGCGTCTGGCGGACATCGATTATTCGCAGGGTTTCGGCACCTACTATGTGCAGAACGTTTACGAGGGCGCGGCCATGGCGGGCGCGCCAACAGGCTGCGTCAAGAGGGTGCGCGTGATCGGCCTCGAATACCGTCCCGTCCACATCGGCTGGAACTGGCAGTACGGCTGGCACTCCACGCAGGGCAAGATCGGCACACCCATCGCCGTAGGCAACGGCGCGTACGACGTGAAGCACGTCCTCGGCGAGGCGGACGTGGAGGCCGATGGCAGTTGCAGCTTTAGGGCTCCAGCGCGCACGCCGCTCTACTTCCAGCTCATCGATAAGGACGGCTGCTGCATCCAGACGATGCGGAGCTGGTCCACGCTGCAACCCGGCGAGATCAACGGTTGCGTCGGCTGCCACGAACATCCGCATCAGGCGGGTATCGACTCCGCACAGGCGATCGCTCTGCGGCGCGCGCCGCAGACGCTGAAGCCTGTCCTGCCCGGCGGTGACGTGCACCCATACCTCGCGGCACTGGAGAAGGAAGGTCCGCTGGCGAGTCTGGACAACTGGATGGGGCTCAACCGGACCAAGGCGGTGGTGGATACGGAGCAGAACGACGGCTTCAGTTTCACACGCCTGATCCAGCCGATCCTCGATGCGAAGTGCATTGCCTGTCACGATGGCTCTGGCGACAAAGCCCCGGTGGAGATGGATCTGCGCGGCACGCGCGGTCAGTTGCCGCCTTCGGATGACCAGTCGAAGCGCAAATACTCGACCGCCTATCTGGCGCTCACGTACAAAGGCCAGTGCAACGACAAGATCAACTTCGCGCACGGTCTCGGGTTCGCGCCCTTCAAGCCGCCTTACTCATTCGGCGCGGCGAGGAGTTCTGTGTGGCAGATGCTCGTGAAGGGACACGGCAAGGTACGGCTGACGGACGCCGAACTGCGTACACTCGCCTGCTGGATCGACCTTGCCGTGCCATTCTGCGGCTCATACGTGGAGCGTCACGACTGGAACGACTGGTACCGGCAGCGTTACGAATACGCCTGCAACAAACGCGCCGCATTCGCATGGCTGGAGTTGAATGAAATCCGGGAAAAGTTGCGTCAGCCGCCTGTGCCGCTGACCGGCTTTATCCCGAACATCGCCGAACCCCGCCGCCAGAAATACTGGAGCGAGTAATTTAGCTCCATCGAAACAGAGAAACCTGGAGGGAGAGCATTCCCGCGATCCGCTTTTCTCTCACACAAAGGCATCAAGGTCACAAAGGTTTTTGAAACCGCCAAGGTCGCCAAGGTCGCCATGATTTTTCATGAAGTTTCATGTATTTCATGGTTCGTTTATTTCTCACACAAAGGCATCAAGGTCACAAAGGTTTTCTGAACCGCAAGACCGCCAAGGTTCAGGTTCCAATAATCCTGTCAATCCTGTCAATCCTGTCAAAAAAACGAGGGCTGCACAGGGACTGCCGGCGGCTCAATCAATCGTCGATCAATGTGCCGAGCTTGTTCAGAACCTCATGCACGACTTCTTGGGTGAGGGTGCAACAAAAAGATGCCTGACGCGCCTTCCAATCCAGACTCTTCACCTGATCCGCCAGAATTACGCCTGACACCTGTAGCCCATGCGGAAGGGAAACCTCGAAGGGATATCCTTTGACTTGGCTTGTGATGGGGCAAAACAGAGCCAACCCTACTTTCCGGTTGTAGGATTCTGGTGACAAAACCACGGCGGGGCGGTGTCCAGCCTGCTCATGGCCGGCTTGAGGATTGAATGCCATCCAGACCACATCTCCGCGTCTCGGACAATAGGGTGTAGGCATCACCATCCTTCCTTTCCGACAGCGGCTCCGCTTGAAACTTCATCGTGTCGGTTGTGAGGGGTGACGCCCTTCAGAAGCTCAGCGAGTCGGTATCTCTGTTCCCGGATGGGCGCAATGACAATCTGTCCATCCTGTGGGGTCAGATTGACGGTTTCTCCTGAGCGCAACTGCATTTCTTTGGCGACCGCATGCGGGATGCGCACCGCCAGACTGTTTCCCCATTTCGCGACTTTGGTGACCATGACACGCTCCTTTTGGATATACATTGAATATACGCCCTGAGGTGGCCTATGGTCAACCACATTTGTCACGGAATACTGCCCCATTTCTGTTTTTTCTCACACAAAGGCACCAAGGTCACAAAGGTTTTTGGAACCGCCAAGGTTCAGGTTCCAATAATCCTGTCAATCTTGTCAATCCTGTCAAAAAAACGAGGGCTGCACAGAGACTGCCGACGGCTCGGTATCACGGGATGCTGACCCACTTCTGCCATGACAGGCACCGGCTGTTCGCCGTCACCTTGCGGCTGGGATTGGCAAGGCAGGGCGTGGTTCCGGCGGCGGCATAGACGTAATACGGTTTGTTGGCCTGCATGCCGAACCGCCGCGCACCTTGGTAATAGTTGCACGTCGCGCACTTCTTGTCCGTCACTCTGAATGTTCCATAGGCTGGCATGGTCAGTCGCTCCGTTTTGAGGTATCACCGAGTCTATATCACGAAGGTGAACGCCCCACATGATGCGGTCATGGTAGCCTCTCGGATGGCTATGGTCAAGTGCCCGTTTTTTGAATGCGGGACGTCGGCTGGCGACTGTTTCGCCTGTTCAACCCGAAGAAACTCTGTGCCTACGTTCGCGAGGGAATCATCATCATCGTGGGGTCAGAAATATTGCACGATGATCCAAACTAGCACTAGCAGTGCGGCGATCGATCCAGTGAAGCAAACCATACCAATTAACCAAGGTATATGTACTTGGCGTACAGGACTTCCGGCACCACTGTAGACGAACCTCCCTTCCTCGCCGAGACGTTTGGCACACTCAGCAAGTTCACGTTCCACTGTCGGCAGATTCGTCTTGTGAATTGACTCGATGTAGTCTCGCAACATTGCGACGATTTTGCAATAGAGACCCGTCAGGATGACGATGGTTGCAGAGACAACGATACCGAGTGCTCGGATTTGAATCCGAGGGGTATCTATTGGACGGGTGAAGAAAAAGGCCGAAAGGGCGAAGATGCCGGCAACGAACCAAAAAGTGACTGTCGGAACCAAGTTCTGCCAATGGCGTATTTCGGCACGTTCGATGTCAAGCGCCTCTAAATTCATGTTGACCCAATCAGCAGAGGGCGGTTGAGTATTTGACATGTCTAGTGCTCCTCAAATCGTCGAAGCGACTCTCTGTTTCGTTGCAACGCCGCGTAGTCACAACAACAATCGCCCCGCCGAACGCCGCAAATCACAGGCGGCGGCACGCCGTCCTGTTGCAAAGCTTTGTTCGGATCATTTATTTTTCCCCGTTTAATGATGTCTCACTTCGCGAAGGTGGACATCCCTATACAACGCAACCATGTTACCCTCTCGGATTGCTTATGGTCAAGTACCCGTTTTGGTGAATGGCAGGCGCAAATATTGAAATCGCATTTTTCACCTCAGAAAACCTATAGCGTCCTTTCTATTTGACGAACCGCGTGCATTTTTCAGTCTCTTAGCTTCTTTCGTTCGCCTTTTTCCGTCAAGTAGTTGGATATAATGAGTTCTGTCGTGGCTTTCCGATGTTGTGCTGACGCAGCGAGTTTACTGAACCTGGGCACCGAGATCCGTGCCCATACGTTCGAAGAATACAAACCGTGGATGCAAGGATGATCAGCGTTCGACACAAGAATGTGGGCACCTCGCTTAGCCGCCAAGGCCAAATCCTCTGCCAATCGTTGCTGATCGGACCATGAAAAGATTTGTTCGTTATATTTCAGGAAGTTGTTCGTGTTGTGTCGCACTGTATACGGCGGGTCGACGTAGAGGAAGTCGCCCTCTCCAACTTCCGAAATTGTCTCCGAGAAATCCCGAGCATAAAGCTCTGCTTTATGAAGTAAATTTGAGAGTGCGGGGAAATCATCGGTCGGTAAAAGGACTGCGTCTTTTGTGCCTTTCGGCACATTGAACTTCCCCTGCAGATTCACACGATATAACCCATTGAAGCAAGTGCGATTCAAGTAGATGAAACGAGCAGCTCGGGTGACGGGGGTTCGGCAAATTGTAGCGCGAATGCGGTAGTAGTATTCGCTGTTATGGAGTCGCTGGTGTTCACGAAGCTTCCGCCGCACATCAGTAGGAAAATCCCGTAACGCTAGATAGGTTGCGATCAGCTCTGCGTTCAGGTCACTGAGCATCGCCATCTTCGGTTCAATTCCAAAGAAGACGGCACCGCTGCCAAGGAACGGTTCCACGTGCCGCGTTACCTCCACACGGAACCACTCCGGTCGCTCGGACACCAGCCACCGTTTACCACCTGCCCACTTCAGAAACGGCTCACTCATCGCTTGCAGTCTCTGTCACCGCAAGATCGAGTTCTGGGTTTTCTCTGCTCTCCTTCAAGCGGCGCATGAACTCCTCGTATATGAAATCGATATATTCAAAGTCATCGACCTTGTAGCGTCGTTCTTTTGCTGGATGTGCCGGAATCCTCCGCAATTCGTTCACGCGTTCCATCCATTTCAGGTTTTTAGCAAGCCCCTTCTCCCCTGGTTCAGGAATGTTGAATGTTTTTTTAAACAGAGGCCAATTCTGTTTGCTTTCCACCACCTTTTTCATTTCGACCACTTCAAGGTAGGTCTCCAGAGGCAAGCCATCTTCGACATTGTCCAAAGATCTTTCGTACGCCTTTGCCTTGATTGATTTGTCGGTAACACCTTTGTGCCAGTATGCATCTTTGTCCTCGCCATGAACTGTACGAAAGACATCGAAAATAAACTGGCGCATCTCGGCTACGATGTCTTTCAACTTCCGGTCTGCTTCTTCAATGTTCTCCTCTGACTGCTCTGCCTCCCATTGATCCATACCTTCGGGTTGGAAATCTGGGTACTTCGCCTTGATCAACCGACAGAGCCGGTAGTAGTACTCCGGAGGCCCCCCCGATCCAAATGGGACGCGGAATGATCCTTCCATCTGTTGCGGGGTGGCTTGTTCAAGAAAGTCGGTTACTGGAGCCATGTATTCCTCAATCTCGATCAACATGTCCTCCACGGCCATTTCGCGAGCATCGGCTGCAGTATTGGCCTCCCAGTACTTCACAAGAGAACCAAGCAACAACAAATACGCCTGAACTGCCACGTTTGTACAAAGGTGCCCCTCTCGTCCTCTTTCCCACTCAATTAGATTCGCGTTGCGCACATTCGAGAAGAACTGATTGAGTCCACAACGAGCCCGTTCAAGCGTTTCCAAGTCCGTGGCTCCAGACAAGGCTCCCAACTCGTAGTTACTGTTGTTGAGCAATGCGCGGCCAACCAACCCCGACCGTCGAATTGCGTCCTTTAGCGCGGGGATTGTAAGACATGTTTTGTTTGTAGACTTGATGCCTTGCTGAGTAATGCGGTTATAGAACGGTTCGCCCACATCAGTATTCAAGCAGTTTATGAGACGTGCCGCGATGGCACCTATCCGTTCGCTTGGGACTTTGGAACCCCACTTCAGTTCTCCCTCAAGATCATCGAGAAGGTGCTTGGGCACGCTCTTCTGCTCATGATTGATTGTTACAAACAGATTTGCCTCGTCGGCCTTCGACAGGTTCTCGAATCCGACGACAATGATATTCTGATTGAGATACTTGTCATCAATATGCGAGAATCCGTAAAGGCGATGCTGTCCGTCAATAATCCAGGCAGACCGGTACTTGTCTGGCAAGTAAAGTTTTCCGAATGTGACATCAGATGAGTCGTCGTGAGAAGTACGGTCAAAACGGAGGGTTCGAGTGAAATTAACAATGATATTGTTCGGAAAGAACCCTCCACCCATGATGTAGCTCCCGATATCTTTCATGCGGGATTTGCTAATCAACCTCTGGTAGGTTGGGGCTCCTTCAGGGTCGTTGAGTGAACGGTGATTAACGAAAGAAATTTTGAGGAGACAACGTGGGGTCGTAACAAAGCAGTAGAACTTCCTTCCGCCGAGCTTCCCTCGGATCGCTGGTACAGTCGTGTCTTGTAACCCCGGTATCGCCTGATCCTTTAGAAACTCAGCGAGGAACTGATAGCGCGCTGACTTACCCAGATGTTCCGCGATTTGCGAATAGTAGCGCAATTCGCGCTCCGTAATGATGCGGATATTGCCGCCAGTAGCTCGCTCTCGATCAGGTCGTGACCAGATGATGTTCTCCGTTACGAAAAACCAAATGATTTTCGGCTTGAAGTCCTGTCCGTAATGCTTTTTGACTGCATTCGCGATCGGCCCTTTGAGGTGAGCAAATTCCTCTATATCCTTCTGAAGTGTTCTGCGTGTCAGCTTCTCGCTCGCTTTGCATTCGGCAACTATAACGGTTTCGTCATCACGACCAAATACGTCGATTTGCTTTCTTAAGGGCTCAGCACCCTTCCGTTCAATACGCACGGTGAATGAACGACCGCCGTTCATTTCGGGGTAGCCGAGCTTGAAAAGTAGCATCCAGAATCGGTTCTCAAGACGCTCGTCTATGACTTTTTCGCGCCGAACTTTCGTCTTGCGCTTCAATTTACGATCGACAACCCAGCCGTCAGCTTCGTGATCCGGTATGGAGTCAGGATGAACCGATTTTTCATCGAATGGCTTCCGACGCTTGACTGCTTCCCGCCGTAAGAGCGCAGGATCGGTGATCAACGGTGAGAGATAGTCATCGGGATTGGTTGACATGGGGCTTTCTCCTTGATCTTCTATTCATTCATTGCCGCCTGTTGGGATCCCTCCACGAGAGTTCCCCAATGAAAAGCTCATCAAACTTTAGAATACGGTCACAGAGTATCCCAGGCCGTTTGCGTGTGTCAACGCTCAACACACGGGGGCAGCAAGGGGCGAGGTGGTTGTCGGGGTCGTAGTTCGACATTAGACATTTCGTGCTTCGTAACTTCATGTGCCGCAGTCGCCTCACCATGGCAACACGTTAACACGCCTCCTCGAAAACATTCTATAACCCTTGATTGTCGCAAATCACGGGTGGTGATATGCTGTACCGTGCAGTTGCTTGGTTCGACAATCACACTTTGTTCCATGCTGCGTCTAGCGACGCCTTGATTTTCCTCTTCTCGATCTCTGGATCGACTTTTTGAAGGTACTCAACAGCGGCAAGGTCGTCACCTCGTTTCCGGTTTTGTCTCGGTTCAAGTGCCTCAATGAGAATTGCCTCAAGTGCCGGAATGAGTTTTGCTGAATCGTACTGCACGGGCAAGGAACCCAGTGCCCCGGTTTCTGAAACAGGGAGGAGGCCAAACCAAGAGAATCGATCCCAGCGTGCCGACATGCGATCCTTCGTATGCTCGTACAGCCGCCGGCCAAGGGGGCGGTCAGTAGTTCGACCGACATAAATAACTTCTCGTCCATCGTATAGCAAATAGATGCCGAGTTGTTTGTGAAAATCCACGGGAGTGGCACCTATCTGCTGCATGCCTAGCAGCTTGGGTGTTGCAACCCACTCCACCGCGTCTTTGCGCCAGAACATGCCAAAAGATGAGATGAGTTCGTACTGTTCCTCCTCTTCTTCCGACTCCGAGACGTCGGGAGTCAACTTCAGCGGAACAGCTACGCCCGGTACTCCACCGGCCTTGAGTGCGAAGACGCCTTTGGCGACTCGTACATAAGGCGATTTTGCATGCTCATGCTTGATGGATGAGGAAATCTGGGCATTGACGGTCGCAGCAGGAGTGGCACCGAGATTCTTCCGAAGACCGTCGGCAATGATACGCTCGGTGATTTCGTTGTAGTGTAAGGGCTTTGTGGATTCCCCCAACACCTTATCGATCGCTTTTCGCCAAGTCATTTCCGATGGCATGTTGCATCCCTTCTCTTGTCGAACGGTGTTATTGAAGCCGCCTCACAAAGGTCGGACAGCCCCCACGCGATGCGGTCATGGTAACCGCTCGGACTGTACACGGTCAAGCGCCCGTTTTTGGGGGGATGGCGAGAGACAGGATTGCATGATTTCCGACAGCTTCGCTTCGGCAGGGAGAAATCCATGATTTACATATTTAATCTGTGAGAATCGATGCAATCCGCGGACAAGCACTATAATGAATAATTCCCCCGGGTTTTAGGCTTGCATTGCCGTGACAAGAAAGTATTATTCATTCTGATGAACAAAGAGGAGATAGGAAAGGCGTTTGCCGTGAGGCGCGAGACCCTTGGCATTACGCAGGCACGGCTGGCGAAGTTGAGCGGGGTATCGGTGCACACGCTTTCCAATCTGGAGACGGCGCGCGGTAACGTCACCCTTGACGTGCTTCTCAAAGTGGCGAAGACCCTCGGCTGCAAAGTGACGGTTGGCGTATGAAAAAGGGCATTTGGAGCCCTGCGGCAATCATCAAACGGGGAGTTTGAAAACGAAAACACGCGAATCTATCCTTTCTGCCACACGCCGGGACTTTGTCTTGGGTTCGGCTGCTTTTCTGGCGGCAGGCAAGGGCTTGGCAAAACAGCCGCGTAATCCTGCCGTCGAGGAGGAGTTGAAACGCCAGATTGCCGCAGAGCAGATTGCGGGCGGCGTGTGCGGACTCGTGGATGGCCCCATTTATGCCGTGGGCGACCGCACGCGCAATCCCACTGTCACGCCGATGACGCCCGATTCGCTTTTCGACCTCGCGAGTGTGGGCAAGACCTTCACGACAAGCCTCTGCGCGATGCTTGTGGCGGATGGTAAGCTGGAGCTTGATGCGCCGTTCACGAAGTACTTGCCTGAGCACGTCCTCGCAAAAGAGAACTGCGCCATCACGGTGCGTGACCTTGCGATGCACATCGGTGGGTTCGACAACTCCAAGCCCTATATCCTCAAGGAGCCGAATGCCGCTGCTTTCGATGCGGCGCTCTTCAAGAAGCGTCCGGTACGGGCACGCGGCATCAAATATGAATACGCGTGTTCAAACTTTATCTATCTCGGCAAGATTGTGGAGCGTCTCACGGGACTGGAACTCGAAGCAGCGGCAAAAAAGATGCTGTGGGAGCCGCTGGGCATGAAAGACACCTATTGGCACGACATCCCCGGTCATCCGCGTGCCGTTCAAGTGTTCACAAACAACCGGCCCGCGATCGGCATGCGTAGTGACGAACAGGCACGTAGCTATCCAAGCGCGACAGGCAATGGCGCGACGTTCTCATCCATTGCCGACATGCTGCTTTTCGCGGACGACCTGCTGCACCGTAAGCATTTCAAGAAGGCGTACTATGATCTCCTCTTCATACCCTGCTTCGAGAAAGACGGTTCACGACGCAGTTTCGGCTGGGACATGAGTGCCAAGATCGTACCGAACGGATGGAGCCGTGCCACCATTGAGCATGGCGGACACACGGGCATCACGATCGCGATCGATCCCGTGAACAGGTATTCGGGCATTGTGATGACAAACCGCACCGGCGGCTGGTGGCAGGGTTACGAATGCCGTATGCGCATCCTCTCGCTCATGCCGGGCTGCCCAGTGAGCTAGGGGATGAGTCTTTCTTATTGTGTAAAAGGGTGATGCGCACATGCTCTTTTTCGCAGGCGGGATTGACTTTTCCCACCCCCTCATAAACAATATGGGTTTATTGGGAGAGAGGAGTGTGACGATGATGAACATCACACGACGCGCCTTTTTGGGTAGCGCCGCAATGTTCACCGCGGCTGCGGGGTTGCGGGGTGAGAACGTCCCCCCCGTGACACCTTTCGATTCTGCGGCGTATACGGCACTGCGAAAGCAATTGCGGGCGTTCTATCCTGACGAATGCCGCGGCGTGGCGAAGGATCCACGTCAGCCGGAAAGTGAAAAGAAGATCGCTGCCGAGGTGCGGGCCTGGGCGAACGCGAACCCTGGGTTCGACGCGCTCGATATCCGGCGCGAAAGCTACCGGGCGATGACGCGCCACTTCGTGCCGTTCCTTTTCACCGAGTCGCCGTTCTATTTCGAGGCTGGCGTCAACGGCGGCTGGAGCGGGGCGCGCCCGGCCCGCGTGGTGAACGCAATATGCGGGCGCTTCTACAAAGAGAAGAACCTGATCCCTGACGAGGCGTTCCGCCTGCTCAGAAAACGCAACGGCGAACGCATGGCACTCTGTTGCGGGCCGTTCGTGGACGACATGCACCATGTGCCGCCGATCCGCGTCGTCCTCGCCAAGGGTTTCGGCGGCATCCGCGCCGATGTTGCGGCCGCGTTGGAGACGTGCCCCAAGAACGATCCGTACGGACGGAAGTTGCTTGAAACGGCGCTGGTCGGATTCGACACCCTGCGCGACCTCCAACTTGCCTTCGCCCGCGAGGCGCAGAAGCGACTGGAAGATCCCGCGCTTGATGCCACCGGCCGCCGCCACTTCACGCGCATCGCCGAGAGCGCGCAACGCTGCCCCTGGGAGCCGCCGCAGACATTTTTCGAAGGGCTCAACACGCTCTGGTTCATCCGCGAGATCCTGGGTTATACCGATGGCCTGATGATCTATGCGTTGGGGCGTCCCGACGCATGGCTGTACGATCTCTATCGCGCCGACCTTGCCGCCGGACGCCTCACCGAAGCGGAGGCTGCGGATCTGGTGGCCCGCTTTCTGATCACCGCCGACTGCCATCACGATGGCATGATTCCCGTCGACTCCTACTCCGACCACGAGATGGAGATTCCGATGTCGCTCGGCGGTTGCGACAAGCACGGCAAGCCGGTCTACAACGAGTTGACGCGCCTCTTTCTCGATGCGCACATCGGTACGGACTGCGTCTTCCCGAAGCTCCACTGCCGCATCGCTTCGGACTCGCCGCAAGAGTATCTGGCCAAGATCGGCGGCATGCTCACCAAGGGTCACGCCGTCTTTGCGCTCCTGAATGACGACCGCTACATCCCCCAGTATATCAGGCAAGGTTTTCCCGTGGAGGACGCCCGCGAGTACACCGGTGCCGGCTGCTGGAACGGCTACATTGACTCCGTCATGGATGTGGATGGCGCCAACTACGTTTCGGTCATGCGCACCTTCGAGCTGGCGATCCACCGCGATCCGAAGGTAGAGCGGGAAGCCAGGATCCGCATCGATCCCCTCGATGGCGTAACGAGCTTTGAAGAGGCGCGCAACATCGCTTATCGCAACTTCATCCGTTTCTTCCGCGACGTGATGAGCGAGTACACGCGTTACGGCGCACAGAACGCCAAGGTCTTTCCGCACCCGGTCTACTCGATGTGTCTGCGGGGGGGTATCCAGAGCCGCCGCGACACCACCGAAGGCGGCATCCCCGCGCGTCCGCGTGTGATCACGCTCGGCTTCATCGGCAACGTGGTCGACTCGCTCCTCGCGATCAAGCACCTCTGCTTCGACACGAAAACCTGCACGTTGCCGGAACTGCTCGCGGCGGTACGGAGCAACTGGTCCGGTCCGCGCGGCGCGGAACTCCGCAAGGCGGCGTTCGCCGGACCGTACTGGGGCGACGGCACGGAGCAGACATGCGGCGAGATGGCTTGGTGGATACGACGGATTCATGACGACATCGAAGGGTTTGCCAACGATCAGGGCGACGCCTACCGGCTGGCCATCTACACCTACCGCGAGTTCATGTACTGGGGCAACGCCACCAAGGCGACCCCTGACGGACGCAGGGACGGTGACCGTCTGGCGCAGGGCTTCTCTCCAAGCGAATACCGCTGCAAGGAGGGCGTGACCACTGTGCTCAACGCCATCGGCACGCTGCCGCATGAGTGCCTGTTCGCTTCCAACGCCAACCTCACGTTCGACAAGACCGCCATGAGTCCGGAGACGTTCGCCGCCGTGTTCCGCGTGTACGCGAAAAAGTGCGGCCACCTGCTGCAACCTAACTGCAACTCGGTGGAGCAACTTCTTGAAGCGCAGAAGCATCCCGAGCGCTATCAGTATCTCATCGTCAAGGTATGCGGGTTCTCCGCACGCTTCGTGGCACTCTCGAAACGCTGGCAGGACGAGGTGATCCAGCGCCATCGCCTGCGATGAGGAAACGCCAGATGGGATTGTTTAACGCGACAGCGCGGGGAATGCTAGGGTGGCCATGCTGTCGCGCGGATTATCGATTTTTTGGGGTTGACTCTTTTCACCCCTTGCCCGCATGATAGGCATCAATCAGGGGAGCCGGAATGTTTCCGTTCTTTTAATGCAGGAGCAGTTCCAATGAGCGATAGGAATCGACGTGATTTCTTAAAGGGCACGGCGTGGATGTTGAGCGCGGCGGCGGCTGGGTGTGTAAACAATCGGCCTTTTGGCGAATATCCATCCGTTGCAAATTTTACCGTTCCTCCGATGACTAAGGTTCGGATCGGTTTTGTAGGTGTTGGTGAGCGCGGCACGTGGGCTGTTAAACGCATCAGCAACATCCCCGGTACTGAGACGGCTGCTCTTTGCGATTTGCGTCCCCAGCAGATTCCGCCACTGATAGAATATTTGAATAAAAAGAAAAGCCCCGGAACGTTGCACACTTACGCCGGGAAGGATGACAGTTGGAAGGGACTGTGTGACGATGCTGCTGTCGACGTTGTGTATCTTTGCACGCCAGCGGATCTTCATGCACGCATGGCAGTGTATGCGATGAACGCAGGCAAGCATGTCATGGTCGAGGTTCCTGCTGCCAAGACCCTTGATGACTGCTGGGCGATTGTCGAGGCAAGCGAGCGCAATCGCGTGCATTGCATGATGTTGGAGAACTGCGTATATGGTGAGAATGAGCTGCTGGCATGGAACCTGTGCCATCAAGGTCTCTTGGGAACGCTAACACATGCCGAGGGCGGGTATATTCACCTTTTAACGTGGCGTCACTTGGAGAATCATTTCCGGAATCGGCATCATCAAAAACCGGGCACGGTCGTTCATACATATGGAAACTCATACCCGACACATGCTCTCGGAGCGATTTGCACCTATATGGACATGAATCGTGGCGACCGGATGGAGAAGGTCGTTTCGATGTCGTCGCTGTCTGCCGGTCATCGTGAGTTTGCGCGGCATTTTTATAAGCCCGATGATTGGCAGAACAATATCGAGTGGCGGACGGGGGACATGAATACGTCGATCATTCGGACAGCTTTGGGGCGTACGATTATGATGCAGATCGACATGTCAACACCCCGTCCTTACAGCCGCATCAATTTGATACAGGGCACCAAGGGGTGCTTTTATGACTATCCTCTCCGCATTACTTACAGTGACGAGCCGGGTGGACAGAAGGGGCATGAGTGGTTCGACAAAAAGAAACTTGAGAATGTACGAAAACTGCATATGCATCCCCTCTATAAGGACGCGGGTGAGATAGCAAAGAAAATCGGCGGACATGGCGGCATGGATTTCATGATGGATCTTCGTTGGGTGTTTTGCTTGCAGAATGGACTCCCGCTGGACATGGACGTTTACGATCTCGCCAGTTGGAGTTCCATTGTGCCGTGTTCCGCTGATAGTGATCGGCGTGGCGGGGAAGTTGTTGAATTGCCTGACTTTACCCGTGGGGCATGGAAAACGGCGAAACCGATCAGCATTGGCTCGATTGATATTACAAAAATGGGGCTGGAGAATGCGCACAGATAAACGACCTTGCGATCTTTGAAAGCACCCTGCAAGAAAACAAACAATCGTCGCTCATCGCACTTATCAATGCTCCCAGATGCCGTCTTTCTTTACCGCGCGGCGCGGATGAGTTCGATTGATTTCGGATTGAGCCGACCTTCCGGAGAGATGCCGATGTTAATGGTGGCGGCCGACCCGGTCTCCCTTGCCTTGCGGAGGTAAGCACCGAGCGTTGCCACGTCGTAGATCGGATCCGGGAAATCGCGTTTCTCAAGCCGCGCGTCCATCGCCGCCTTGTCAAAAAGCTCGGGACGTGTCGGCATCAGGTGCTGGACGCCGGCCCACGAGGCCGTGGGCCAGGTCCAGAACCCTCCCCAGTACCCGTCGATCGGGAAAAGGTGGTGACGGACCGCAGCGGCGGGGGGAGCCGTATCGAGATCCGGAAGCGCGAACTTCAACGCGCTCGCTTCGCCGGCCGTATAGTCGCACGGACCGTAGGCGGAAAAATTGTTCGCGCCGGAGTTGAACGCGATCGCCGCCGCAGGGTTGCCGGCGCGGCAGGCCTCGCACCACAGCTTCCAGTTGACGCCGTTCGGATATTGTACCCCGAGACCGTCGAGCCACCAGCCGTCACAGTTTTTTTCGAGCCGGATCGCCCATTCTTTCAGCACCAGGGGCCAGCGCCGTTCAAATTCGGTGCGGTCTTCAGTGGAGTTGTCCCAGCAGAGTCCTTTCTGCACAGAATGGTCATCACATCCGTCCTTCACAAAATCACAGGCGGCGTAGACGATGAACCGTTTGCCGCGCGCCTTCACGCCGCAGGCGATTTCGGCGAGCAGGTCACGCTTAGGCACATGACCGGGTCCGCAGAATTTCGTGAATGTTTCACTCGGCGAGCAATAGGCGCCGCGGCACTGGCCAGCGGTAAAGATGAGCCATTCGGCACCGGTCTTGTCAAAGTCCTTCAGAAACGCATCGACGTTAAACGCGTCCGTCCAGCGGTCAATGTCACGGTTCGACGGAAAGAGCCAGTGGACCATCAAGCCGTATTTGCCGCGCATCCAGTCCGCCCGTCCCGGTTTCGCTGGAGACACAATGTTTTCCTTCGGTGGCTGCGTGCGGCGGAGGAGGAGACGGTCGATCCAGATGCCGTTCGGACGCGTTGAGCCGGGAACATAGGCGGGGCCGGTGAATTTGGCGGAAAGGTAGACGTCGTACCAGTTGGGGTCTGACGGAAGACCGTCACACAGGATGTGCCAGTCGGCAAAACGGAAACTCATGTGCCAGTCGTGGGGTATCCAGAACATACCCTGCGGGCCCACCCAGCCCTTGCCGAGCTTGATCCAGTGGTACTGCTCATCCGTACCGGCCATTTCGGCTGTGATCTTGAAGGCGCAGTTCTTCTTGCGCGCGCCGTCATAAACTCCGCACGATACCGGGAATCCCATATGTTCGGCATCAGGCTTGCCGTATTTCCAGACGAACGCCTTGCCGGTCTCGGAATCAGGATCATCCATCCTCTTGCCGTTCGGGGAACCGCTGAAACGATGGTAATCGGCGCACTTGATCTCATCCTCCGGCACCCCTTCAACTTCCTTCGGAATGTTCTTGAACTTGAGATCAAAGAGTTCCACCTCGGTCTGGATATCGGCGAGCATCTTCTTGCGTTCCTGATCCGTCATGGACGCAGTTTTCGCGTATTCAAATGAATAATCGGCGAAATCCTTCTTCGCCGTTTTCAACTCCGCCGCGGCCGAGGGGATCTGGCCTAAGGTACGGACAAGATCGCGCGACACCGAGGAAAGGACGCGTGCCATACGGGCGCGGGCGGCACCCGGGCCTTCCTGATCGTAAGCGGACTTCACGAGCGCGCGGAACGCCTCCCCGTTCGCACGGGTCCGCCACGGGAGGACACGCTGATGCCATTCGCCGGGCGTTTGGGCAGGGTTCTCAATCTCAATCCGGCGGAGGAACTGCAGCGCCTCATACATTTTCGCGGCGCCCTTGCCGTAAACGCGGCAGTAGGTTTTGATGAGCGCGTCCACGTCTTCATCCGGATCCGTGTAGAGCTTTGACATCAGGTAGTAGTTAAGCCCGTAGAACGGCTGCGGCATGATGCCGCTGCGCTCGGACTCCATGAACAGGTCGTCCAAACCGTTTTCCGCGAAGAACTTCGCGTCTGCCTTGATCGCGTCCGGCGCGAATTCCGGAAAATCGCCCGAATGCGACCCGCCGTAGAGCATGTAGTCCCAAACCTGCACAGACTTCGCGAGCTGGAGCCACTCGCGGATCTGCTCGCCGCGTTTATAGTTGAACGGCTTGGCGGTAATCGGCCGCAGGTGTTCGGATTCGCCGTAGAGGTCGCACCACCAGATGCAGACGTTCGGCGACGGCTTGATCGTGCCGGGTTTCGGTGGCGTCTCGGTCGAGACGTAGGCAAAGGTGCGGATGAGGACATCCGGATACTTCTCCGCAACCCTGTCCGCGATCCAGTTGATGAACTCAAGCTGCAATCCCGCGTCACCGCCCCAGTAATTGTCGGTGCGGTTCTTGTCGCCGGACGTGCGCTTGTATTTGTCGATGATCTTCTTGCACTCCGGGCACTCGCACATGAAACTCATGTTGTCCTGCTGGGTGAAATCGTAGACAAGCGGATAGTTGTCCGGATATTTTCGGCGGTCCTCGGCAATGAACGTGAGGAGTTGTTCGAGGCAGAGCCGCTTCACCTCCTCGTTGGACATGCAGAGCTGTCCGACCGGCGTGTACTGGCGCTTCCCTTTGATCAACGAGTAGTATTCCGGGTGGTCTTTGAAGTGTTTCTCCGGCGGCAGGTAACAGAACGACGTATGGCAGGTACGTGTCCGTCCCGTGAAGTCTCTGACCTCATAGGAATCGCGGTGCTGCCCCTCCATCTCGTCCGTGGAGGACAGCCGCCGGTTTATCGCCCACCGGTTCCATGTTCCGCCGACTGCGGTATAGACTTTGGCGTTGTAGATCGCGGGCTTGACCGTGATGTCCCCGACCGGAATCGTAAGCGCCGGATTGAAATCGTACGGATCGTCCCCTTCCGGCGTCAGGTAGTAGTAGCCGCAATGGCGCTCGGCGAAATCGGCCGCGGCATACGCGAGCCCCATTCCCGAATTGGCGCAGATGAAGACCTTGCCGGGAACGGATTTGATCCGCCAATCGCCGCGGCGAAGCTCTTGGGCGTCGCATCCGGCTGCCCGCGCCGCTTTCGTGTTGCCGAAATAGATCACCGACACGAGGTCAGCCGGTTCCTGCCCCTCGACGTAGACTGCGGGGACCCTGCCTGTCACCTTGTCGATCATATTGGTGAAACCGGCGAGCGCCATCTGGCAGCGTCCTTTCCCGTAGCGCGCGAACCCGGTTTCGGGATTCCAGACGACGGCCGCTTCCGCGATCTTGACTGACACTGCGGCCCCGCGCACGGCGAGAGCGTATCCGATGACCATCGCCGTAACGGCGACCCAGAGAAAAACTGAATTTTTCATAAAAAACTTCGTAATGGATGTCAGGGTAGACCGGAAACACACCGGTTGCCATGATCGCCGCTTACTATGCGGAGGGGGGTGAAAAGAGTCAATCCTAAAAAGAGCAGTTTAACCTTCAACTCTCTTGGGTTTCATGGTTTCATGGTTTCATGGTTTCATGGTTTCATGGTTTCAGGGTTTCATGGTTTCATGGTTTCAAGGTTTCATGGTTTCATCCAAATCGGGATCGGTGTCGCTATCGCTATCGGAATCGATTATTTAACCACGAACTCACGGGATGGCACTGCTCGGGTTTTTATCCACAGATTTACACAGATTACGCAGATTTTTGGGGCATCGCTCGGGTTTTTGGGGAACGCCAAGGGGAGTCCCTGATTTTCATGAAGTTTCATGTGTTTCATGGTTTCATCCAAATCGGGATCGGGATCGCTATCGGGAGCGATTGTTTCACCACAGAACACAACCGCCTCACAGTCTTACAGCCTCACAGTCTTACAGCCTTTGAGATTGCGGGCTCCGCCCGCATCTCAATACGTCAAAACCCAATGTTTGCGGGGCTTTGCTAGAATTCTACCCGTTCAACTGCTCCTTTTAGGTTCAAGCTTTCAACTCTGGTCTGTTCCGCTGTTTGTAAAACGGGTGCGGTGGGCGTGAAACCGCCGCGCCGGTGAATGTGCCGGCACTTCTACGCACAGCGGAGGGGACGACGGTTTCTTCTGTTGCTCCGCGACGGCGCAGGACATGCGCCTCTTCCGGCACCTTACCGGATTATGACGACAGTGCCTTTGTTGATCTGAAGGCGCAACTTTGCATCACTCTGCGAAACAAGCGCACCCTTGATCCCGATGATTTCGATATCCGCGTCCGCGAACGAACCGGACTTTGCCCCGAAGGTCATGAGATCGACTGACTTCGGTTCCGCACACGCCGTTGTGTCGACGACGATCTTCGCGCCCGGATCGATGGTCAGCGTGTCCGTCACGTTTGGCTTGATGACCGAACCGTCCGCGCCGAGCACGAACTTCAGGGTCGCCCCCACGCCCGCGAGATTCATGTTCTTTGCCGTGCAGGTGCCTGTGCCTGCGCCGAACTCCAACATGCCGTTGCCGTTGTTCGCGCCGACGCTGACCGTGGAATTTGGGGTGTGGAACGTGCCGCCGGTCATGCGATACACGCCGGTACCGTGATGATTGCCGACATTGACGGGGTAACTGTTGTTGTTCGACATCTGAATTTTGCCGCCCGACTGCTCGACAAATCCGTAGGCATTGCCGTCACCGATATGGATGCCCTGGCAAACCGTGATCGTGCCGCCGGAGATATAACCGAAGCCCTTATTCCAGATCTCTCCCGTCGCATTGGTCGCCGCGCCGTTACCGAAGACAAACCCATATAAGTCTGGATAAGTTGTGGTTTTTGACGACCCTATTGTGAACGTACCGCCGGACATCCTGAGGATGCCGGTCGAAATATCAGTCGCGGAACCGCCTCTTCCGAATGTGAAACCATACAGCCCATTCTGACAGGTCACCGAGTCCTTCAGAATCAACTCGCCCGTCGATCCGGCGGCGTAACCGACGACTGCGGTATGACCGAATTTCACCGTCGCCGAGTCGGATGCCGTAATCCGCGTCACGCTCCCGGCGAGAGCCGAGTTGTTGAGATAGGTCGCATCCTCTAGTGACGCATCAAACTGTCCATTGTCGTAGACGACAAAATCCAGAAGCCCGTCCGCTGTGCTCGGATTCAACCCGCAACGATAGGCCTGGCCGTTGATGATGAACTTCGAGAAACCGCCGATGCGGATCGAAGCGTCGCCGAAAAGCGTAGTGGCATTCATGGCGTTGGTCATGACAGCGTCACCGGAAAGATCGATCGCGCCGCCGAACATCTTGAAGCAGTCCGGTAAACGTCCTCCAGCATACGTGTAATACATCTGGAACGTGCCGCCCGTCATCTTGATGAGACCGCCCTTCTTCAGCAGGAAACTCCGGCGGTCGGCCATGTTGAAATCGCACGAGCCGGACACGATGGCGAGCGTGCTCGTCACGGACACATTGCCATCGCCGATCGTCGTGAGCCCCTTGAGGTTGTCCGCGAGGAAACAGCCGCCGTCCACTGTGATCGTGCCGCCGTCCCTTAACGTCAGCGCCGGTGTGGAGATGTCATTCTTATACAGCTTATAATCATACTTGAACTCACCGTCCGCCCCGACCTTGATCTCGGTACCCCGACCGACTGTGAGCGTGCCGTTCGAGACTGCGAACGCCGCGCCGACGTTGAGCGTTGTTTTGTCGTTCTCGTTCTCCATGTTGAGATGTTTCACAGTCGGCGCATCCGCTGTCACGTTGACGGTCGTCGTACCCCGCTTGATGAGGTACGCCGTCTTCGCAGTCGAGAATTCCGGGACACCGTTTACCCAGTTGCCAGCCGTGTGCCAGTCGGTGCTCACGGCACCGGTCCAGTGGTAATCCGGCGCATCGACGACAGTAAGCTTGCCGGCACCGGTGATCCAATTGACGCCCGTCACGCCGTTGTCGGGTTCCGCGGCATATGTTCCCGCCGCGACCGGTACGTCATCCACGAAGACGGCGACCGACGTCGTCACATCGCAGCTGAGATCAAGCTTCGCGGTGCCGCGTAGCCTGAAGACCGTCTTTGCCGCAGTGAACGGCGTCACCTCATCCGCGCCGAGCCGGAAAGTCGCGCCGCTGGCAAGCTTGATGAATTGAAGTCCCGTCAACGCCGAAGTCGAGCCGCCGACCATTTCGAAGGTCGCGTTCTCCGCGATTTCGATTTCCGGAACGTTCGGGAACGTCGCCGCCGCTGACACGCGCATTATGCCGCGGTTGACGGTAATCGGACCCGTCGTAGGGGATGAACGGGCGGAACGGAAATCGACCGTGTAATCATCGACCGGATCCCAGACGAATGCCAGGCGGTTGTACAAAATAAAATCATTCGTATTGTTCTCGGTGCCCCGCGCGATCAACGTCGCAAGCGCGTCGTTGGCGCCCGTGGTGGACGTCGTGAAAACGTTGCCACTCGTCGTAGCTGTGGGATTTGCGTCGTTCTGTCCGAAATTCGCAATCACCGTCGGCGAGCCGTTGGGGAGCGTTAGGTGTGCGAACTCATCGGTTGACATCCCGCGCCGGACCGTCACATTCGTACCGAATCCGTTATCGGTGTAGGTGAAGAACTTCTTATAGGTCACATAGAGATTCGAGATATTGTTTCCGGGATTATAGAACCGCATGATTCCGCGGTACCCTGCACCCCATGTGCCACGGGAATTGTAGTTGATATTCTTGCAGATCACCCGTCCGCGGAAGATGTATTCAATGCCGTTGTTAGTACCCCGTCCACTGACGTCGCCTTCGGGGATGATGATGTCTCCGTTAAACACGGAATTCTGCGATCCGGCAGCATAACTTGCGTAGCTCAGTATCAGGCCAACATCACCAGTACCCCGGATATCTCCGTTCTGCACTAGATAGCCGGTGACCGTGTTGTTCGACATATCCTTGGACTCCCCGAGATTGAGGGTATGCCCATTGACTTCCGTAAGAATGAAATCAACGTCATTTGTCACTGGACAGGCGAAGGTGGAGTTTTGCCCGCCCTTTAGTTCAAGCGGATTCCCGACCAGATGGATTGCCCCGGCACCCGTAAAAGTCAATTTCTGCGCGATAAACGGCACTTCGACACTGCCGAGATCGTTCGTCAGGTTGAGGAGCGCCTCTGTCCGGTTCGTGAGCACCAGCGCATCGCCGTCGACGGGGGCCTGATCCCAGTTCGTGGTATCTCCGAAGCGATAGCCGTCGCCCCCGCCCGTCCAGATGCACGTCTTTGCCGCGCTCTGCGTCACACCCGTGATAAAAGCCGCGGCCACCGCCACCATCATCACCTTTTTCATGTGATTTTCCTTTGTTGTTGTTAAATTCTGCCCACTACCATCTCAAATTGGGTAAACTGAAAAACACCGTTTTCCATAATCTACATTTATTATGCGGGTTGGGTGCGAAAGGAGTCAACCCTTAAAATTTAGGCAAACCGTTGCCGCTCGTGAAGCGCACGAAGCCGCCGGTACTCGTCTCGCATCTGCCGCCTGCGGAGACGGCACCGACAACCGGCGTCGGCTACGTGGAGAACGTGTACGACACGCGGGCGGGTCTGCCGAAGGGCAGTGTGAAGTCGCTTCGTCTCAACCGCCTCGTGGATTATTACGTCTGCCGCCGGCCGACGCTCAACCAGAACATGGATCTCATGCTCTACAAGGAGTGCCTCGGCGAAGTGCCTGTAGCGGCAGACGGTAGCGCGATGTTCCGCATTCCCGCAGGCGTTTCCGTGCAGTTGCGGGCCGCGGCACGAACGGATGGAGTCGCCTCGTGAATGGCGGTCACGTGAAATTTGTGCAGTCGTATTCCGAAACGGATGAGTCGAAACCTTACGACTACTTCGCAGGGGCGAGTCCGCTGATGAAGCGCCTGGAGCACGGACTGCTACTTCCTTGTCAAAGGGGTCTTGTCATCAAACATCACGTTCTCGCCCGGCGCGGCGACAAGGCGCACGTTGTCACGCACGAGTTCGCCAATCTCGCCATTGGTGTGGAGAAAGATAATGGGCTTGTCGGTTTTGTTGACCTGGCTTGCGTCCCGAACGATCAGCCGGTCGATTCGGCAGTCCTTCATAATGCCGACCGTCGCGTCTTGCAGGCACCGCTCCTCACGCGTCAAGTCGCGAATCGTCACCGTGCCGACATCGATGCGGCCATCGAAATAAATCAACGGGAACGGCGCGAGCCGGTAAAGGTCCTCGGGCTGAAAGCACTTGGCCATGTGGCAATTCGAAATCGTGACGGCGTCGAACTTGCCGCGCGTCTGCCGATCGCCGAAGAAGTGCGTAAAACCGACGGCATAGCGGTAGAAGTTGCCGTGGATATTTGAAATGTTGATCCGCTTAAGGTTCGCGCCCGTTGAAAGCAGGCGCACCGCGCTGTGGCAGTACTCGCAGTATAAGCCGTCGATGTCAATGTCGGTGATCGCCTCCTCGAACGCCGCGCAGCGTCCGTCATTCGCGTTAAGGGCGATCATGTCGTCGAAAGCGGTGCCGCGAATGTTCGAGATCCTGCCGTGGTGGCAACCGCCGTCAAGATGTACGCCGTCCATATTGGCTTTCCACGGTCGCCATGTCGTGAAGTCGAGTTCGATATCGTCGATGATGAAGTACGAAAGCCGGCAGAACTGGATAGCATACGTAACGGGGTTGCGGATCGTCAGCCCGCGCACGACCATGTCCTTGACGTTTTCGAAATAGAAGACATTGCCGCGGTAAAGCCAGGGCGAATAGGAAACGTTGCTCGGATATGCGCGTTGCGGCGGATCGTCGCTCTTCCGATGCATGAAGTTGATGCCCTGGCGCAGATTGTCGAAGTCCCAGATGCCGCCCGAGAGCGCGAGATGCCGGTTGCCCTTCTTGACGTCGCGATTCGCGACCATGGGGCAATCCGAATGCGGCGCCAGACGAATGCGCGTGAAACGGTCGAGGCGGAGTTCCTGCCCGTCTCCGAGGAGCAGCGTATCCGAAATGAGATACTCCTTTGCGGGCGGCGGCAAGTAAACGCAACTTGCGCCGGTGTCCAGCTTCGCCTGAATGGCAGCGGTGTCGTCATGTTCGCCATCGCCGTAAAGAATCGTTGCCGGTTTCGGCGGGGGGGCGGCCGGCCACCCCAGCTGGGCCGTGCGGAACCAGTTGCCGAGGAAGCGGATCATTTTCGGGTACATCTCCTCCCAGAACTCCTGGGAGTGGCCCCCGTCTTTTTCGAGGTAGAGGTGTTTGACCCCGTTGCGGACCAGTGTCTCGTGAAAGTCCCGGTTGGATTCGATGAAGATGTCGTCCCATCCGACGGCCGTAAAGGTCGCGAGCTCTCCGTCCTTCAGCCCTTTTGCCAAATTGACGACCGAGTTGTCCTTCCAGTGCTCGGGGTGCAGCTTCGGATCGCCGAGCCGCTCGCGAAGCTCCCAACGGTCCTTGTCCCGGCAGGCCCAGAGATCGAGCCCGCCGAAGATGCTGCCTGCGGCGCTGAAGAGACCTTTGTTGCGGATCGCCAGATAGAGCGCCCCGTGGCCGCCCATGGAGTTGCCGGCCAAGCCCCGGTGCATGCGGTCGGGAATCGTGCGGTAACGCGCATCGACCCACGGAATCAACTCCTTGGTCACAAATGTTTCGTACCGGTGCTTGGGGTCTACGGGACTGTCCATCCACCAGCTCAGCGTGCCGCACGGCGCGACAAGGATAACGCCGTTTTCGTCCGCCGCCTTGCGGAATAGCGGATGGTATGCGTGGAAATCGGTGTCGTTCGCGCCGTGAAGGAGGTAGACGACCGGATGACGCCGCGCCGGATCGTCCTCATAGCCCTTCGGCAGGACGATTGTCACGGGAACGGCCTTGCCCATCGAGGGGCTCGTGACATCGTAGGTCCGCGGAGCAAAACCAAGGGCCGTTGATACCGCCGCCAGCAACAAAAAGGCCGACAGAACCGTCCGGCGCTTCATGATCGAATCTCCGGGCGTCTTCACGAGTTTGGACACCTCCACGACTTCCAGTTTTTGGGTCTTCATGCCGTCACTTTCTTTTCATCGCTTTCCACGAAAGTTCAACTGCTCTTTTTAGGTTTACTGATCTCCGATACCGTAGTGCTCTTCCATGTAGCGGAGTTTCCATTCGATCATTTCAGGGCCGCCGCGGTAGAGCATCGTGGGCTCCCAGCCGAGGCGTGAATCAGCATGTAGAAGCTTGAGCGCAGCCTTTGCATTCGCGTATTCGGCACGGGCGATCTCTACCACCTTCGCGCGGTCTTTCGCGCGTTCGGCGATCACGGCGGCCTTGACGTTGCGTGCCGTGAGGCAGCAACGCGCCATGTATTGGCCGTGCCAGCCGAGGCGGCGGGCGTTGTCCCGTCGGGTCGCGTCCGTCTCCTTCGCCGCCAACGCAAGAAACGTGTTCCCGCCACTCATGAAGGATTCCACCATAGGATCCAGCAGTTCGATCTGCAGCGTGAGCGACTCGTTCTTTGCCGCGCTATACCGATAATTCAGGGTCAGATACATCGGCGGGAACGGCAGTTCCGAAGCCTCCAAGTCGGGTTCCATCGCATTGAAGGGGTAGGCCGGGCCGTAGCGGAACGGCCCATACTGGTTCTCGCTCTCGGAGTGCATGTCCACGATCTTCTCCGACCAGTCTTTCCACACGGCGAGTACCGCATCCACATTTTTTTCGCCGTAGTCACGCGCCGCGATCGCCCGGATATGCGTCTCGAACGGCATGCCGCCCTCTGTGTAAGTCTCCTTCGACAACTCCGAGATGAAACTTGGCCACCAGCCGTAGTGGTGGTTCTCCATGAGGCCGGCGAGACCCCAGTCGACGTGAGCCTTGACGACCGCATCGAAACGCTTCTTCCACTGGTACGGGAAGGGATCGAAAGGGATCGTGCCGAAGTCCCACGTGTGGCCGCCGGTGTTCGACATGGCGTACATCTTCATTCCGAGTTTCCGCGCCTCCTTCGCCTCAGAGGCAAAGTAGTTCCCCGGTCCCACATAGGTGAGCGAATAATCCGCCACACGCGAGGGCAGGCCGTTGCGCTTGGTGAACTTCTCGAACATCTCGAATGTCGCCTGCAACGTGACGTCGCGCGGCAGTGCGTTCAGGAGCGCCAGACGCTCCTTCTCATCGTGATACCCCCAGTTGTAGCTCCAGAACACGATCTCCATATTCGGCGCCTGCGCGCGGATCGCCGCCTTGACGGCGTTGAGCCAATCAGGATAGTCGCGGCACGGGAACCAGCCCGCGAGCGGCCGGCGATCGCCCTTCTTGCGGTGGGTGGCAATCTTGTCCTTCTCCCAGTAACAGTAGGGGAGCACGCGCTCGTCCTTTGAGGGGAACTGGCAGCTCTCGCCCACGAAGATGATGCCCTTCGCCTCGGGATACGCGGCGGCCACGCGGCCGTAGGTTTTCTCGAAAAGTTCCTTGGCGCCCGGATCGTCGGGATGCGCAAAGGCGAGCACATAGCTGTAGAGATAGGTCTCGAGCCCCCACGCCTTCGCGCGGCGGATCGTATCGGCGATATCGATGTGCGCAACGTTTTTTGTCACATCCACATCCTCCACGAAAATAAGGATCGCGTCGATGCCGTAGTGCGCCATCTGCGCGAGATGCGCGTCGGGGAACTGGTCGCAGCCCCAGCCCGAATGCGACATGCGCGGCGAGAATATCGGCCGGCGCGTTTCCGAGCCTTTCGCGAGAAACGGCGCTGAGCGGAGGTTCATGCGGTCTTCGAGACGGTAAAAGCCTTGTGCCGCC
>Ga0208694_1001522_pt1 | contig 27715 bp, 20 predicted proteins | sample AD_UKC078_MetaG_FD_184442 | JGI IMG/M metagenome (GOLD analysis project Ga0208694, IMG submission 184442) | Active sludge microbial communities of municipal wastewater-treating anaerobic digesters from USA - AD_UKC078_MetaG (SPAdes) (version 2) | ecosystem: Engineered > Bioreactor > Anaerobic >...
CCGCTAACTGAATACGGCTCAGTTTGGCTGCCTTTCGATGCATCCTGACCACTTCTGCTAATTTCTGAGAATCTATCATATTTACCTTTATAACGGTAAAATTAAGAGTCTTCTTTTAAAAACAACAAGCAATTAGCGAATATTTACTGCTTTGGCAGCAAAATCATTGCATTTACTACGATAGTTTACCAACTAGCTCAGTTTTTACCGCTAGAGCGGCAAAATTATCAGGTATTTATTACTTGTTCTTATTAATTAACTCTGGCTGAATTATTGATGAATGATGATAAAAGCTGTCGGGAGTCCGGCTAACATGCATACTCTCGTCAATGAATGGATCATCTTTCTCTGGACTTTCTGCAATAACGAGTCATATCATTATGATAAAAATATTGGTATTTAGACTAGGGGTAGTTGTGGAATAATTAGTAAAGAAAAGTGACATTTTTACCGGCAAGAACGTCACTTTTTAAATATTTGCAACAAATAAAGATATAATGAAAGTATCTGATATCGTTGTAAATAAGATTAATCGTCTTAAGACAGGTTATGTTTTCACCTATGATGATTTTGATGTGCCTATGAAGAATTTAAGTGTTCTTAAAATGGCCTTGAATCGTTTGGCTAATGCCGGCCGGTCAGGCCTTAAAATGGTTGTTATTAACTTGCCAGACAATCCTTCATAAATGTGCAATGGCATGTAACAATGTTCGTTATAGAAGGTATTAAACAATGACAGTTCCTGTTGACCATAGGTGTCATTGTTGGTGTCATCACAATCTAAAATTATTATCGCGGGAGGCTCTGAGTACGAACCAATAAAACAATCTATCAGGCATTTGCCTAAGCGAAAAAGAACAATCCGTGTTACAGAGTTTTCAAGTCGGGTCATTGTTGGCTGTGAGGCCAGATTATTATCACTCTGAGACAGCCTGCCTGAACACATTTTCAGTATCATGTCTTCACGCAGATCATTACAATCATTACAATCCTCATAGCCGGCGATTATTTGAAAAACACGCTGTATCAGCAGTTCCTTGATGGAATAATCTATATAACGCTTATCCCTTCCATCCAGAATACAGTTACTTACTGAAGATAAGAGATTTAACTGCTTGTCGATCTTGCGAATGAGTAATAATCCACCATCACTGCTTATGCGACCACCATTAAAACTAAGTTCAATATTATTACTTTGTATCGGAAAAAGGTCAAGTTCCGGTGAGGAAATGTCAGTTTTTATGTCTATCTTTGTTTTAAAGGTTATTTTTGTTGTAAGCGCTTTAAATATAGCTATTTAAACTATATATAAAGAACAAGAAAACCCATTTTTTGAGTATTTATGAATAATTCAGGTTTAGAAACATATCTTTTTTTAAAACTAATGAATGAACCACAAGAAACAATATGTCGCATTGTATTAAGTATACTTAAAATTGATAAGTTCAGAGACAATATTAATACACCTGCTTATAGTTATATCTTAAGTCAAATTATTAGACAGTATGCTGAGATAAACAATAATTATCAAAAGACTTGGAAAAATATAGAATTATGTAGACAACACCATCAATTTACCAGTAGAGCGGCATCAGTCTTAGACTTAGATGAGTATCAAAACCCAACAGATGAAAAGATTTGGCAAGTATTACATTATGAACATATAGTTCCTATAAAAGTAATTATAAATGAATTGCTCGGATTATATCCTTGTAAACTTAATTATAAAAATGTTGTAAAAATCATGCGCCAAAACGAAGTAGTTATTTTAACTAAAAAAGAAGCTAGTGTTCTTGATGGTAGTGTAAGTCAGCTTTATTGCCTTGATGGTGAACTTGTCCCCGGAAAAGGAATGAGATCCACGGGTAATAAAAAGAAAAGATTGGAAGCAATTTCTGCTCAAATTGACGAAAGATACTTGAACAATAGTATAAATCAATAATTATGGCATTAGAAGATATATTTAAACCAAAATCAGATAATGAGATTTATGATATATTAAAAATAACTCAGGAACCAACTTTTGAACTCTTCGGATTGATTTACAAAAAACCTCATCTTCTTGCACGTTTGCTTGCTGATAATGAAGCAGATGAAGAAATACGGACACGTTGGCAAAACCTACTCCTAGAATTGCGGGATTCAATAAATAGAATTCTTGAAAATCAGGAGTTGTAGGTCATATATCATATCAATCATTTTTCCAAAATAGTTACCCGCAATAGTTGGATGAACTGACCTTACCAAAGCGATCATCTGTCCATTAAACCATATTTGCAATTGCAAGCATCAAGTTCTTGCCCGGCTCTAATCATAATGTATAAAAACATTGCAGCTTAGGTGGTTATTTGATGCTTTCTGTCCCCATTAGCGCTTGTTGTGGCACTTATTACATTGTCTTGCAGTCTTGCAGGTCACTTCGTCACTTCGTCCCCAAATCTCCTGGTCTGTTCGTTTCCGCTTACCACACTCCGCATACCGCGTACCGCTCTTTCCCCCTGAGCCCTGTGCTTCTTCCCCTGTGCCCTGAGCCCTGTGCCCTGAGCCCTGAGCTTCTTCCCCTGCGCCCTGTGCCCTGAGCCCTGCGCCCTACAACGGACTAATCACAAACCCAAAACTGTAGCTCTTCTCCCTGAGCTGGTATTCCTCATGTACCCTGGGCGACCAGCTGTCGTCACCGCCTAGCCCCATCTGCTTAAGGTCGATGTTGATATAGGTCTTGTCGCCACGGTACAGTTTCTTTGACGGCTTGGCCAGATTAAGCGCGTCCTGCGAGTAATTCTGAACATTAACCTCCATCAGGGGAGTGCCGGTAATCTTGAGTCCGGTTGCAGCGGCATCCGTTATTTTAATCCACCTGACATCGGTTTTGTTGCCATTCTCCTGATGCATGACATAAGGAAAGTACTGATCGGCAACGGATCCGGACCAAAGTCCGACATGGGCGCTTTCCTTCCTGTCCTGGTAGCTTTCAAAGGGCCCTCTTCCGTACCATTTTATATGATCATAGGATGCAGGCATCGAAAACTGCATCCCCACCCTCGCCAGTGGCGGGAACCCGTCGGAAAGCCCGAGATCCATCGAGAAAACAATGCTGCCGTCGGTCCTGAAGGTGTAGCTTCCCCTGAAATCCATTGTCCTTTCTCCCATGAACACCAGGTCAGAGGAAACATTCATAATCACATCCCCGTTATCCTGTGCCTTGAAATCGAGAGCCTTTACCCTGACACTATAGCGGTCGAGACCGGCTTTTCTCCATCTCGCGGCAAAACTCCTGCTCCCGCCTCCTTCATCATTATCGGTGGGTACTCTCCAGAAACAGGGCTGCAGCGGATCGGTGACAAGCTCCGAACCCCTGAAAACATAAGATATTATCGTTCCGGTCGCCTTGCTGACCTTTATCGAGATTTCTTTTCCGCTGATCGTGACGATATCTCCCTCAGTTACCTGAAGTGGCCTGCCTTTAACATTCACTTCCGGGATAAGGGGCGTATGAGCTTTCATCAGTATCTGCTCCTTTGCGATGTCAAAACCCTTAACAGCCCATGGCAGATCGGTCTTTGTACGGAACACCAGGTTCAGGTAGTATTCTCCATCCCGGCCAAGCATATCCGCGGTGAGCGGCAGACTTAGCTCGGCTGAATCCTGTGGATTAACATCAAGGTCTTCAACAGAACCCGAGCTTACAGGATATCCGTTTCGGATAAGCTCCCAGTCCATCTTCACATCCTTCAGATCGGTGAAGAAGAAAAGGTTGCTGATGCGAAGCCTTCCCTTACCATCGACATCCTTAACACTGATGTTCTGCATGATCTTCTTGAACTCATGTGTCTCAGGCTGGGGGATCCTGTCGGGATTGATAAGCCCGTCATTGGCATTCGCGCCGTCAATATAATTCACGATATTCCAGTAACCGTCACCTCTGCCATCAGATCTCAGACCCTGGTCGACCCAGTCCCAGTTGAAACCGCCCTGAAGCCTCGGATACTTGTAGAAGAGGTCCCAGTATTTTTTAAAATTGCCAAGGCCGTTTCCCATTGTATGAGCATATTCACAAATGATTACAGGCCTCGAGGGATCCTGGTTCATCAGGGAGACAATATTGTCAAGCGTCGGGTACATGGTTGAAATGATATCGTACCTCGAGAGAACATTGGCATAAGCCGGTGTTTTGCTTTCGTAATGAATAGGCCTTGTAGGGTCGAGGGCTTTCATTGCCTTGTACATCGCGTCGAAATTCGGTCCCCACCCGGTCTCGTTGCCCATCGACCAGGAGAATATGCTCGGATGGTTTCTGTCGCGCAGCACCAACCTAACACCGCGGTCGACCCAGGCATCCTTCCACTCGGGCTTCTCGGCAATGTAATATCTGCGGACGGCCCAGAGCTCATGGCTCTCGATGTTGGCCTCATCCATTACATAAAGGCCGTATTCATCACATAGTGAATAAAACTCGGGATCGTTTGGATAATGACTTGTGCGGACTGCATTTACATTAAGCCTTTTCATCAGGATGATGTCGCGTATCATCGATTCACGCGACACGGCTCTTCCCCTGTCGGGATCGAACTCATGACGGTTGGTACCTTTAATATCTATGGCTTTGCCGTTGAAAAGAAGCTGTCCGTTTTTGATCTCTACTTCACGGAATCCGACCCGCGATGAAATGACCTCCAGTACCTCTCCCGACGAGGAGATAAGCTCCATGGTGAGCGTATACAGATTTGGCGTTTCGGCTGTCCATTTCAGGGGATCCCTGACAAGTTCATTCACCTTTAAAAGAGTCTCTTTCTTCGCGCCAACCGATCCTGCCTTAAGAACTTTTTCCAGAACGGGCTTTGACGATGCATCGCTGAGTGTCATTTTTACCGAAAGGTTTTTGGCAGCAGAGGCGGCGTAATTCTTTAGTGAAACCCTCAGGTTGAAGGTCGCATCCCTGTACATTTCGTCAAGGTCGGTTGTTACATAGTAATCCCTGATATGCTGCGAAGGGGTCGAAAAGATGAATACATCCCTGTAGATGCCGCTAAGCCTCCAGAAATCCTGATCTTCCAGCCAGCTTCCGTCCGACCAGTTAATAACCTGCACTGCCAGCAGATTATCCCCGGGCCTGAGCATTCCCGTGATGTTGTATTCGGCCGGTAACATCCCGTCTTCGTTGTATCCTACTTTTTTGCCGTTAAGGTATACGGTGGCATTCGACTGAACACCTGCAAAATGAAGAAAAACCTGCCTGCCTTTCCATTCATCGGGAACGGTGAAAGTCTTCCTGTAAAGCCCTGTGGGATTGTAATCCTGAGGCACACGGGGAGGATCGGCCCTGAAGGGATGAATTATATTTGTAAATACGGGAGGATCAAAATCCCCCTGCAATTGCCAGTTACCCGGTACTTCGATATTTGTCCACCTCGATTCATTGATCGAATCGGCAGGGAAATCATCCGATGTCATCGAAGGATTGGTCAAATACCTGAACCTCCATGTACCGTTAAGCGATTTGTAAAATGAGGAATTAGATTTATCAAATGTAAGTGCCGTTGCCTTGTCGGCGAAAGGCATAAGAGTTGCATGGGCCGCTTCGTTGTTTATACGAAAAACACGGGGGTTTTCCCATTCGGGAAGACTCTGTGATGTAAGCATCACACCCGGAAGCAAGAGGATCAAAAGGATTAGGATCTTTTTCATCAGTATATAATTTTGATTTTAATGTATGATCAGCAGGTTTTTAATTCCCGGACTCTCCGGTAAAGGTCCGCGGGAAGATTTGATATTGAATTAGTTGTTTTATACAATAATAACAGCAATGCCTCAGCTCATGACCCGTTTATTATCAGTCCGTCCTTTATCCGCAGAATCCGGTCGGACATGTCGGCAAGCCGGGTGTCGTGCGTCACAATAACAATTGTCTGGCCGAATGAATCCCTCAGCCTAAAAAAAAGCTTATGCAGTTCGTCCTTGTTTTCCGAATCGAGGTTTCCCGAAGGTTCATCTGCAAGTATGACAGATGGATTGTTTATAAGCGCCCTGGCTACAGCCACCCTCTGTTGTTCACCTCCGCTCAGTTCCGAGGGCTTGTGTCCAAGCCTGTCCGAAAGACTAAGGAAACCAAGTATTTCAGCCGCCCTTGCTTCGGCCTCATTCCTGCCCTTGCCTGCAATATATGCCGGAATGCATACATTTTCGAGTGCCGTGAATTCGGGAAGCAGCTGGTGAAACTGAAAGACAAAGCCGATATGGCTGTTCCTGAATGCCGAAATCGCCTTGCCTTTAAGCCTGGATATGTCGGTTCCGTTGAAGGTTACCGTGCCGCTGTCGGGCTTATCAAGTGTTCCTATGATCTGAAGAAGAGTTGTTTTGCCGGCGCCGCTGGCACCAACTATCGATACAACTTCGCGTTCCCTGATTTCAATATCGATTCCCTTAAGGACTTTAAGATCCCCGTATGATTTTGTTATACCCCGGGTTTGTATCATAACAGAAATTCCATCAATCCGTATTGTGGTAATTGTAATAGTTGTCGTCGGGTTCGTTGATGGTCCGTTTGTAAGTGCTCTGCTGCTCAAGGTTGTCATTTATCTCTTCAGCACCGGATTCCAGATTTGTCGTTACTTCATCCACTCCACTTTCCGGATTTGCAGCTACTTCATTCACCCCGTCCTCCAAATCGGTTGTTACTTCATTTATCCCGCTCTCCAGATCGGTCGCGACTTCATTCAACCCGCTCTCCAGATTTGTCGCTACTTCATTTGCCCCATTTTCCAGATCGGTTTTGAAACTGTCCACTTCCTTCTGCAGGTTGTCGGTTATTTCATTCACATCCTTCTGGATATTATCCGAGATATCTCTTATATCACCCGATATAGTATTGGTAACCTCCTGGAAATCCCTACGGATCTCGCTGGTGCTTTCCTCAAACTCCCTTTTTATATCGTCGGTAGCTTTACGGAAATCGCGCATACCCTTCCCTATCCCCCTGGCTATCTCGGGCAGCTTGTCTGCACCGAAAAGCAGAAGAGCTACTATTATGATTACTAAAATTTCCTGGCCGCTCATCTGATCCGTGATTCTGTTAATGCAGACACAAAGGTAGAAAAAAAACAGATTAATCCCTTATGGCAGGAAGCATATATGGCTCTTTAAAAGCAAGGCGCCTCCCTGCCGGTATAGCGGGGAGGCGCTTGTATCTTTCAAAGTCGTGGAACTCCGGGTATCTGTCAGAGTTTCATTCCTTTTTTCTTTGTGGTATCATAAACCAGCGCGGTTGCAACGAATATCGACGAATAGGTTCCGACTATGATCCCGACTATCATGGCAAAGAGGAAGCCCCTGATCGTAGTCCCTCCAAAGAAGAACATGATAAACAGTACGAGCAATGATGCAATACCTGTGTTCAAGGTACGGCTGAGTGTGTCATTCAGTGCAATGTTCAGTACCTCTTTTATCGGCCGTTTCCTGTATATGGGCAGGAATTCCCTGAGACGGTCGAATACAACAACCGTATCGTTTATTGAATAACCGATCACTGTCAGGATGGCTGCAATGAACGACTGGTCGATCTCCATTGAAAAGGGCAATATGCCCCAGAACAGTGAGTAAATACCAATAACAATAAAAGTGTCATGAACAGTGGAAACAACTGCACCAATACCATATTGCCAGTTCTTGAACCTGAAGATGATATAAAGGAACATCATTATCGTGGCCAGTATGACGGCCATGACAGCCTTCGATTTTATGTCCGCGGCTATTGTCGGGCCTACTGTTTCCGAACTCTGCCTGTATTTCGACAAAAATTCCTCCCTGGTGACATCACTGCCTAACAGATCTTTAAGCCCTTCGTAAAGAAGTGTTTCCACCTCATCATCCACTCCCGTTTCGTCTATCTTATACTGCGTGGTTATCCTGACCTGATTATCCGAACCAAAGGTAACAACCTGAGGGGCTTCCCCGAATGCATCGGTAAGAAGGGATGCTACCTCCTGTGTGCTAACCTCATCGTCAAACCTGATCACATAGGTTCGTCCGCCCGAAAAATCAATCCCCGGGTTCAATCCCTTCACAGCAAGAGATATAATGCCTATAACTGTAATGACAATGGATATCGCGTAAAATATCCTCCTGTTTCCAATAAAATCTATCTTGGTGTTCTTCAGGATATTTTCAGTTATCTTTATAGAGAAGGTAAGCTTTGCATTCTTCTTGAGTTTCCATTCATAAATAAGCCTTGTGATGTAGATCGAACAGAAAAGGGAAGTAAAGATACCTATAACGAGGGTTGTTGCGAATCCCCTGATCGGGCCCGTTCCGAACACGTACAGGATGATACCGGTCAGAAGGGTTGTAAGGTTTGAGTCGATGATTGCCGAAAGAGCTCCCTTGTAGCCATCGGCTATGGCTAGCTTCATCCCCTTGCCGGCACGGAGTTCCTCCCTGATCCTTTCGAATATCAGAACGTTGGCGTCGACCGACATACCCATGGTGAGAACGATACCGGCAATACCGGGAAGTGTCAGGATGGATCCGAGTGAAGCAAGAATACCCATGATAAGGAATATATTCCCGACAAGGGCAATATCAGCGATTGTTCCTGCACTCCGGCTATAGTAGAAGATCATGTAAGCCAGAACCATGAAGAATGAAATGACGAACGACACCATTCCCGCGTTGATGGCTTCTTTTCCAAGTGACGGTCCAACGATGGTATCCGATACGATTCTGGCCGGTGCAGGCATCTTTCCCGATTTGAGGATATTGGCAAGGTCGTTTGCCTCCTCAATGGTGAAGTCGCCTGTTATCTCGGTATTTCCTCCGGTGATTTCATTTACTACCCTGGGGTAGGAACGCACGTAGCCGTCGAGAACCACAGCTATACAGCGGTCAATATTGTCGCGTGTCATCCTTGCCCATGTCTTTGCGCCTTCGGCACTCATTGTGAAATCAACCTTCACTTCCGATCCGGTCACTCCGGTGGTGGGCCTTGCACCGGTGATCACATCACCCGTAAGCGGTGCTCTCCCGTCGCGGGTTGTGACCTTGAGGGCATGAAGTTCATAAAGTGTGCCGGTCGGGTCATATTTGTGCGGACTCTGACTCCAGCGAAAGAAAAGGTCGCGGGGGAAAAGCGCCCTTACCTGGTTCATCGACAGATAGCTGTTTACCAGTGCAGTGTCGAGGCCAGCCGCGAGTCCGACCATACTCGAGGGTAAAGGTTGTCCTTGTTCAGTCACCCTGGGATTAAGAATTCCGAAAAGCGGATTCTGAAGATTGAATTCCTCACGCGTAGTGGCTTCCTGCTGTGAGCTGTCGCTGCTGATAAGTTCCTCGAGCGACTTCGATGTCGTGGTTGTATCGGCAGGAAGCTCTGATGTTACGGTTGATGTTGCCAGGGTAGTATCAGCCTTGCGCTCGGCGGCTACAATTTCCCTGAGCAGGTTGTTTGCCTGGATCAGATAATTGATTACCTCGGGATTATCATAGGTTTCCCAGAATTCAAGGTTTGCAGTTCCCTGCAACAGTTCCCTGACCCTCTGCGGGTCGTCCTGCCCGGGAAGCTCTATAAGGATATTGCCTCTTTTGGAAAGACGTGTTATATTGGGCTGAACAACACCAAAGCGGTCGATCCTGGTACGGAGAATATTGAATGCATTTGTTATGGCGCTTTCTATTTCAGTATCGAGAACCTTCAGAACTTCGGCATTGGTGGAATTGAAGTTTATCCTGTCGCGAAGCTCAACGGTTCCGAAAATCGCGGCGAGCCTGGCATTAGGATCGATATCTTCAAAAGCCCTGCCGAAAAGACTCAGAAAATCAGCTCCCCCCTGAGTCCGGTATTGTTCCTTTGCAATGGCAAGAGCCTCATTGAAGGTCTTGTCAGGAGAATAATTAGAGAGAGCTTTGAGAATGTCTTCAACCGATACTTCAAGGATAACGTTCATCCCGCCCTTAAGGTCGAGACCGAGGTTCATTTCCTTTTTCTGAACTTCCTTGAAGGTATATCCCAGGTAACTCCACTTTTCTTTAGGCAATGCCGATATTGAATCGAGGTAGTTGCGTTGCTTTACAAGGTCGCCTTGCGCGTAATCCCTCGCATCTTTCCTGACTTTCCATGTTGCCCCGGTAAATGAAAGCTGGTATATAGACACCAGAGCCAGTGCAATTGCCAGAACGATAATAGCTGCTTTATTTTGCATTTCTCTCTAATTTGGATTTTTTAGGTCTTTTTCCGAATATTCCTATATTGAGGCGCAAAGATATTAATTTTTTATAAAAACATTAAAAATTAACAGGGACATAGCATTGCCGTGTCCCTGTTAATTTAAGAGATTGTATTTATTTCTACTCGAGCAATTTCTCAAATTCAGTCTCGAGCGGCTTCCTGTTCACGAAGTCGTACAGAGCCAGGGAACGTATATTGTAGAAATAGCTCCAATAGTTCTGCAGCGCCTGTATAAACTGCCTTCTGTTCTGGTCCTTCTTGGTGTCGGCATTGTTCAGTTCAAGTATCGATATCTTGCCGATTAGGAACCTCTGTTTCGTAACATCATACATTTTCATTGCCACCGTATCGGATTTGGCAGCAACCTCAACCTGTGTCTTCTGTAGGTTAAACTGCTCAACATCGAGTACAAGGTTCTGCTGGAAGTCAACCAATGCCTGGTCGGAAGTAACCTGGGCAAGTTCCAGGTTCGAAACGGCCATCCTGTACCTTCCCTTGCCAAGACCCCAGTCAAGTATCGGAATAGTGAGTCCCAACCTTATGTTCTGCTGCTGGTTCACTTTCGCATAGGCTTGCCTGAACTCCTGGTCCTGATCCCTTGTCCCGAATGAGGCAATGAGGTTTGCATTCAGCCCCTTTTCGGCTTTTGCCTGGGCAACATTGCTCTGTGCTGTCAGAACTGTCAGCTGCTGCTGAAGTATTTCGGGGTTATTTGCCATGGCCATTTCAAGTACTTCGTCGGGACTGACCTGCAGTTCGGGAATATCTGTCGGAAGTATGAGTTCTATTCTGACATTCTCATTGAACCCGAGAAAAGACTTCAACCTGATCTCCCTGTCGCGAAGGTTCATTTCCGCTTCCTTTCTCTGTGTTTCAGTGTTAAGCCATGTAAGCTGCAGCTCTAGCAGTTCGTTCTCGGCAATCGTACCCAGTTCATACCTGCCCTGGGCAATTTTATACAGGGTGTCGGCATTGGCATAGTTCATCTCCGCGATCTGCTTGTTGGTCTGTGCAAGAGCAAGCCCGAAGAAGTACATAACAGCCTGGGAATGCACACCCTCTATGTTTGCCAGGTAATTCTGCTTAGCAGTTTCATACTGAAGAGGCTCGGTTTTTTTCTGCCATTTAAGGGAATTGTATCTGAAAAGAGGCTGTGTAAGCCCTATACTTACAGGCACTGTAATATAGTTCCTGCGATCTCTTTCAAAGTCATTTTCAAGGGTAAGGTCCGACTGAAGCGATAATGTACCCCCGGTAAGACCGATATTCTGTGACAGCGAAAGCGACCCAAGATTACGCATTACATTGGTTGACTTGTAATCCCAGCTTTCAGTATCCGAGTTCCATACCCTTTCAAATGCAGTACTGTAAAAGGGCGTGGTACCGGTAAAAGTCAGGGACGGTCTGTACTCAGCCTTGAAAGTGCGGTAACGCCAGTAGCTTGCACGGAACCTGTTCTTTGCCATCAGGGCATTGGGAGACTGCTCCTCAGAGAGCCTCATCACCTCATCAAGGGTAAGTCTCTTAAGTTCCTGAGAAAAGGAATTCTTTAGCGGGAACAACAGCAGAACAGCTGCCGTCAGCATAAATAACTTCTTCATCTTTCGTGTTTTATTCGTATCTTAATGATTCTATGGGATCTTTCTCGGATGCATTCTTGGCCGGGCGGTATCCGAAAATAACACCCACTGCAGCTGAAACTCCGAAAGCGATAAATATTGAAAAGAAAGACACAATGGTCATAATACCTGCAACCTGTTCAATGAGTTTGGCCATGATGACTCCCAGGAATATACCGATGAAGCCACCTATAACACTTATCAGAACAGCCTCCGCGAGGAACTGAACCACAATGTCCATCTTCTTGGCACCTATCGCCATCCTGGTGCCAATCTCCTTTATCCTCTCCATAACCGAGGCATACATAATGTTCATTATACCAATACCACCCACAAGGAGCGAGATGCTCGCGATTACCCCCAGAACAATGTTGAAGATATCCTTTGTCCTCTCCTGCTGCTTGAGCAAAAGCTCGGGAACCGTTATCTCAAAATCCTTGACGTTCGAGTGACGGCGGGTTAGCATGCGGCTGAGTATCTCCGTGCTGGGATTGAGCTGTTCCGTTTCGTTTACCTGAACCACTATCCTGTCGAGCTGGTTATAATTCGTTTCCACATTGGAGGCATCGGAACTGCTTACTATAACGCGGCCCATTCCCCCCATTCCGCCCGGGCCGCCCATGATCATCATGTTGGAAGAGGCTTCCGAAACAAGCTTGGTGTTCACCAGAGCCCTGTTCTGAAACCTCAGGAGCATGGTCTGGATAGGTATGTAAATGTTGTCGTTGTAGACATTTACTCCCTTTTCCTCAAAACCGGTGAGACTGACATTAGTTTTCTGAAGAACACCTATTACCTTGAGCCATATCCCGTTGAATTTGATATACTGACCCAGGGGATCAACCTTGCTGAAGAACTTCGCCCTGATGTTGGCCCCGATAATGCAGACCTGAATACCATTTTTCTCCTGGTATTCATTGAAAAACGTACCGTGGACAAGCGGCAGGTTGTACAGGTGAAAATAATCATTCGACACGCCCACCAGCTTTGCAGTGTATTTTACCCCGTTCTTCATGGCAACAGAGTTGAATGATATCTCGGGACTGATCCTTTTTACCGACGGAAGTGTCTCATATATTGCCTCGACATCGAGCATGCTGAGCCCGCGTGAGAATTTCTTGGTCTGTTTCTCCGAGTCTTCCGAACCGGAGGTGGATGCTTCCTGGATTATTGGATTGATAAGAATGTTGTTCACCCCTACCATCTTCATCTGATCCATGATCTCCTGCTTGGCTCCTCTTCCGATGGCAAGCATCGCGATAACCGCGGCAACCCCGAATATGATCCCAAGAGCCGTAAGCATTGACTTCAGCTTGTTGGAAACTATTGATTCAATTGCAATTTCTATGTCGTGAAAATATCTGAAGAAGAATTTAAACATATCCTTAGTGTTTGTGGATTAATTCTGATTCGTGCTGCCGGGATCCCTGTGCCTTCCGCGGGCAAAGGTATCCCCGTGCATATTCTACATCCCTTCCCTCGTCGCGGGAGGATTATTTCTCATCTGTTCCATCCTCTGACGCATCTCAGGATTGTTTTCCATCATTCTCCTGAAAGCTGCAGTGTCTCTCTGTCCACCCTGACCTCCGGGCATCATCCTGCCGCCCGGGCCCATGTTTCCTCTCTCCCTTGACCTGGCAGCATCTTCCCTGGCCTTCTCTTCCTGCTCTTTCTTAAGCCTGGCCTTTTCCTGGTTGATTGCAATCAGATCCTCACCGGCTACCTTGAACTTGTCAGGTTTTTCAGGAGTACTGAGATATATAAGGGTACCCGGTTCAATTCCCTGCTCCACAACTACATTGTTCTCATTCTCGACGCCCAGAACAATTATCTGCCTGACTCCCTTACGGGTATAGACAAAAGGTATGCTGTCGGCTCCGAGCTGGACGCTCTCGATAGGAATATAAGTGACATCATCCAGCGTTTTGGTGACTATCTGGTTGCCCGTGGTCATCGAAGGCTTGAGTATCGGATCCGATCCATCAAGTTTGACGACCACCTCAAAAACCTTCGCATCTGCATTGGGAAGCTGTTCTCCAATATTCGCCACGGAAATCACCGAGCCGGTGTATGACTTCTCCGGAAATGCATCGACAAGTATGTTTACCTTCTGCCCTACTGCTACCTTGCTTACATCAATCTCGTTTACATAGGTCTTGGATATCATCGACGACATATCAGGAAGAGTTGCCACAACATTGTCCCAGGGAGAAATGGACGAACCAACTTTTCTTTTCACATTAGTCCTGTCTCTCTTGTAAATAACCATCCCGTCCGCCGGAGCATAGATGATGAAATTTGCAAGTACCTTCTGAAGATCTCCTACCCTTTCACGCTGTTCCGAAAGGTTGAATTTCAAAGTCCTCATATCCGACCTTGCCTGTTCCACCTTGAGCGAATAGCCCTTTATTGCCTGATCGAGCGAACGCTTTGCCTTGTCGAGCGAGATCTCGGCCTGCCTTATGGTTGTAGGCGGCTCGAATTTCGACTGTTCCAGAGTTATCTCGGCTTCCTCAACTGAAAACCTGAGGTTCTTGATGTTGTCACGAAGGTCACTCAGGGTAACAGCAGTGTCGAGCATCTTTACTTCCAGATTTGCTTCCTGAGTCGTCAGCCTTTCAAGCTCATCCTTAAGTGTGTTGTCGAAGGTTGTCCTGTCGAGGGTGCAGACATAATCACCTTTCTTAACCTGGGTGCCTTCCGGAACCAGATCGGTAATCTTGATCTCTGCAGCCCTTATCTGCCTGCTCTGCGTGAAATCGGGACCTGTGATATCCATCGAATTCTCAGCCTGAAGCTCCCCTGTGGTGGATACAACTATCTCAAATTGTCCGTGCTTTACCTCCACGTACAGATTGGCCAGGTCTTTCTTCTTTGCAGCCTTTCCGATCATTATCAGGGCTATTATTGCAGCAACTGCAACTGCCCCTATTATGACAACTGTCTTTTTCATACGAGAATTATATTACTGTTTTTTGTAAGTTGATTGCTTCGTCTTTAATCTTTCCGATCCGGGATTACTTCCGCGGTATCTTTGTTTTTGAACGGGAAAGATTTCATTGAACCTGCAACAATTATTTATAATTTCTTTTTTAACAACTGTGCAAAAATATTCATCTGCTTACTATCATAATTAGATTTAACATCTTTTAATTGTTAAAAGATTGTTTCCTCCGGTTTAAAGACAGTCATCGGCTTCCATTTATTCCACGGGGAATATAAAAAAGATTTCTATTTGACTTTTTTAACAATTCCGATTACTCTATCAGCCAGGTTTTCTGCATCCTCGATCGTTGGTCCCTCCGCGTATATCCTCATGATGGGTTCGGTGTTCGATTTACGAATCTGTACCCATCCATTGGCGTATTCGATTCTCATTCCGTCCCGTTCATCGATATCATGCCCTGCAAAATCTTCCCTAACCGAGTCGAGTATCCGTGTAAAATTCACTCCTTCAGGAAGATCCAACCTCTTTTTTGCCATGAAATAATCGGGATATGTTTTTCTCAGTTCCGAACAGCTCATACCGCTTCTTGCCAGATGCGACAGGAAAAGAGCAATGCCGGCAATAGCGTCGCGGCCATAGTGTAACTCCGGATAGATTACGCCTCCGTTGCCCTCTCCCCCGATGACAGCTCCGCGCTCCTTCATCTCCTCAACTACATTAATCTCTCCCACGGCAGCAGTAAAGTACTGTCCTCCATGCTTCTCCGTTACATCCTTCAGAGCCCTGGTGCTGGAAAGGTTGGATACGGTATTGCCCGGAGTGGCTGAAAGAACATAATCCGAAACAGCAACAAGCGTGTATTCCTCCCCGAACATCGAGCCATCCTCGCAGATTATTGCCAGACGGTCGACATCGGGATCAACAACAAAACCGACATCCGCTCCTGATGAGGCAGTAAGAGCCGATATCTCCGTCAGGTTAGCGGGAAGTGGCTCCGGGTTATGTGCAAAATGCCCGTCGGGCGTGGTGTTCAGCTCCACGATCCTTTTAACGCCGAGCGACTTCAGAAGGGCAGGAACAATTATTCCTCCAACCGAGTTCACACAGTCAATTGCCACTGTAAAATCAGCTTTCGAAACAGCCTCCCTGTCCACCAGTTCCAGGGCAAGAACCTGCTCAATATGAATGCTGCCCCATGAATCATCATGAACATAGGAGCCCAACTCGTCAAGAGGAGCATAAAGAAAATCCTCCGATCCTGCAATGGCAAGCAGTTCCTTTCCGTCGGCACCGGAAAGGAATTCACCCTTCTCATTGAGAAGCTTCAGAGCATTCCATTCGGCAGGGTTATGACTGGCGGTTATTATAATACCTCCGTCCGCCCCTGTTCCGGTCACGGCAATTTCAACCGTGGGGGTTGAAGCCATGCCTATATCGGTAACATCAATACCCAGGCTCTTCAGGGTGTTGGAAACAAGAGAACTGACTACTCGCCCCGACCTGCGGGCATCGCGGCCAATAACAACCATCAGCTTCTTTCCCCGGTGCCGGCGACTAAGCCAGGTTCCGTAGGCTGATGCAAATTTCACAATGTCGACCGGAGTAAGACCTTCACCTGGCCTCCCTCCTATTGTACCCCTGATCCCCGAAATTGATTTTATTAATGACATATAATTCCTTTTTAGTTTTGAAGAATGCAAAAATAAGCCTAAATCGTAATATTGTCAAATAATTGTACCTTTGCAGCCTGAATAAAATCCGTATGGAAGAAAGGAGAAATCGCCGGGGTTCCCGTTCGAAGAATAAAAAATCCGGAGCAGACAAAGTCACTGATGACAAGCGCGAAATGCGGCTTAACAGGTTTATCGCACACAGCGGCATCTGTTCGCGGCGCGAAGCTGATGAACTGATTACACGGGGCCTCATAACCGTAAACGGGAAGGTGGTAACGGACCTTGGCACCAAAGTAGCGCCCGGTGATGATGTCAGATATGGCAGGAAGAAACTGAGCGCTGAAAAAAAGGTATATATTCTGCTGAACAAGCCAAAGGGCTATGTCACAACGGTTGAAGATCCACATGCCGACCAGACGGTGCTTGACCTGATCCGCGACGCTTGCCCCCAGAGAGTGTATCCTGTAGGACGTCTCGATAAATCAACAACGGGAGTGCTGCTTCTTACCAACGACGGCGAACTTACCGGAAAACTGACTCACCCCAGGTATAAAAGGAAAAAGATATACCATGTCTTTCTCGACAGGGCTGTCACCAAAGCCGACCTTGACCAGATAGCAGGAGGAGTGGATATCGACGGTGAAATAATTGCTGCCGACGCGATTGCCTATGCCGACATTGAGGACAAGACACAGGTGGGAATAGAAATCCATTCGGGTCAGAACAGAATTGTAAGAAGAATCTTTGAGAAACTGGGCTACCGCGTCAAAAAACTCGACAGGGTGTATTTCGCGGGACTGACCAAGAAGAATCTCCCGAGAGGAAAATGGAGATTCCTTACAGATAAGGAAATAATCATGCTTAAAAGGGGGGCGTTTTAAACCATTGTCATGAATCACAAATCAGGCTTTGTCAATATCCTTGGCTTTCCAAACGTGGGTAAATCGACCATAATGAATGCAATGGTCGGTGAAAAACTGTCAATCATAACTTCAAAAGCCCAGACAACCCGGCACAGGATAATGGGAATAGTGAACGGTGACGATTTCCAGATAGTTTATTCGGACACACCCGGCATCCTGAAGCCGAAATACAAGCTTCAGGAATCGATGATGAACTTCGTCGACCTCGCCCTTACCGATGCAGACATTATATTATATGTCACCGATGTAAAGGATGGTGTCAGCGACGATACGGGTTACACTCGGAAGATGCGCGATACCGGGATTCCTGTCGTGGTGGCTGTCAACAAGATAGACCTCAGTAATCAGGATGAGCTTGAACAGGTTTGTTCCGGATGGAGGGAAATGTTCCCCGGTTCGCCGGTTATCCCGGTATCGGGACTGGAAAAATTCAATCTCGATACCCTGCTGAACGCCATTATCAGCCTTCTGCCGGCCGGGGAGCCGTATTTCCCAAAAGATCAGCTGACCGACAAGTATGAAAGGTTTTTTGCATCCGAGATCATCCGTGAGAAAATCCTGTTGAATTACCAGAAGGAAATACCCTACTGTTCGGAGGTAGAGATCGAAAGCTTCGCGGAAGAAGCTGAGCTCATAAGAATAAGAGCCCTGATACATGTGACCCGTGAAAGCCAGAAGGGTATCATTATCGGGCACAAGGGTGAAAAGCTGAAGAAAACCGGAAGGGAAGCAAGAATCGACATGGAAGACTTCTTCGGAAAAAAGGTCTTCCTTGAACTTTACGTCAAAGTCACAAAGGACTGGCGGGAAAAGCCACGGGAGCTCAAAAGATTCGGATACAGGTCTTAGCCTGTTTTAATTATTTGAAAGATGAGTAAAATTGCAGCAATAGTCGGCCGGCCCAATGTAGGAAAGTCAACCCTCTTCAACAGGCTTACCGAATCGAGGGAAGCGATTGTCCACGAGATAAGCGGTGTGACGCGCGACAGGAATTACGGAACCTGCACATGGAACGGTGTTACTTTCTGGGTAATAGATACCGGCGGTTATGTAACGAATTCCGACGACATCTTCGAGGAGGAAATAAACAAGCAGGTGATGTTAGCCATCGAGGAGGCGGATGTCATCCTGTTCATGGTCGATGTTACTACCGGGATCCATAACCTCGATACGGGAGTCTCCGATCTTCTCAGGAAAAAAGCATCCAGGGTAATTCTTGTTGTCAACAAGGTCGACAATAATGAACGCCTTATGGAAGCCACTGAATTTTACGGTCTTGGCATCGGCGATTACTACCCTGTAAGCTCTATTAGCGGAAGTGGTACCGGCGAACTTCTCGACCACCTGGTCAAACTGTTACCCGACGAGCCTGATGAATCCCTTCCCGAAATACCGAGAGTCGCCGTCGTGGGCAGGCCAAATGTGGGGAAATCGTCGCTCGTCAACTCACTGCTGGGAGAAGATAGAAATATTGTTACCCCGCTGGCCGGCACTACACGCGATTCAATATTCACCAGATACAACAAATTCAACCACGATTTCATGCTGGTTGACACTGCCGGACTCAGAAAAAAATCGAAGGTCAGCGAGAATATAGAATTCTACTCCGTGATGCGAGCCATCAGGGCAATCGAGAATTCCGACATCTGCCTTATGATGATAGATGCCACAAGAGGACTGGAATCGCAGGATATGAACATTATCTCACTAATATTGAAAAATAACAAGGGGATAATATTGCTTGTAAACAAATGGGACCTGCTTGAAAAGGACAACAAAACTGCCAGGGCTGTGGAAAAGGAGATAAGGTCGAAGACGGAACCATTCACCGACTACCCTATCTTGTTCATTTCAGCTACAAACAAGCAGAGAATCCACAGGATACTCAATGAAATAGACAGGGTCAACAACAACAGAAAAAGGAAAATACCCACATCCGAAATGAATGAGGTATTCCTCAGGATAGTGAACGACTACCCGCCTCCGGCAACGGGCGGCCGACATATCAGGATCAAGTATGTAACACAGCTGCCCGTGTATACTCCCGCTTTTGCATTTTTCTGTAATTACCCTTCCGGTATCAGGAACCCCTACAAGCGGTTTATTGAAAACAGGATAAGGGAGAAATATGACTTCAGCGGAGTGCCCATCAGGATATATTTCAGAAAAAAATAGCTTACTTTGGTGTGATTTTTGTACTATATGAGGTGTTTTCAAGTAAATATGATGTTCAGATCCATCACGGCCGCCATACTGATCCAACTGGTTTTCCTTACATCGTGCGGAAAGATCGAGAGTCTCCCGCCCGAACCATATATCAAATATACAAACTTCACAGTTTTTGAATCGGTCGATTCGCTTGGCAATGATGTTATGGTCGGACGCCTGAACTTTTATTTCGAGGACGGAGACGGAGACCTCGGGCTCAATGCCCCGGAAGGCACTGAAAACGGTGAAGAGATAAACCTTTTTATCGAACTCTTCAGGATGGAGGACGGTAAACTTGTTCCGGCTCCCGATAACGATCCCTTCAGAGTTGAAGGCTTCAGAATCCCATACATGGAAAGGCTGGGAAGAAACAAAATACTGAGAGGTGACATTAGTGTCGATTTCAGTTACCTGATTTACTCCGAAGAAGACTCGATCTCATATGATTTCTATGTCCGCGACAGAAAGGGAAACCTAAGCAACACCGAATCCACTTCCATCATACCGCTCTTTTATCCCGGCGTCTACACCGATAGCAGGCCTAAACCCTGATTCCCGAACAGGATGGCGTCAACTTGCTCGGGAGCACTTCTCCACTCAGAAAGACATGGTCTTGCGGTCTTGCGGTCTTGCAGTCTTGCAGTCTTGCAGTCTTGCAGTCTTGCGTCATTTGCTAATTGTAAATTGCTAATTGTAAATTGCTAATTGCTTACACATCGCCTATAATACATAATACATCCCTTCGCCGATAGCAGGCCTAAACCCTGATTCCCATGAACAGGATGTCATCAACCTGCTCGTGATCACCTTTCCATTCAGCAAAATACTTCTCCAGGGCTTCTCCCTGATCCTTGATATCCAAACTGTAAGTATCTTCTATGAACGACCTCAGACGGGCGATCTTCATTTTCTTACCTTCAGGACCTCCAAACTGATCGGGCAGACCGTCGGTGAAAAGGTAGATGGAATCACCCTCGCTCAGATAGTATTCCTGATCGTCGAAGTATTTTTCTGCAACCATCTGTCCTCCGACAGAAGCCCTGTTACCCTTTATATAATAGGATTCTCCCCCGATGACGATGAGTACAGGCCTCATTGCAGAAGCAAACCTTACGTGCCTGTTGTTCATGGTAAATTCGCAGACCACTATATCCATACCGTCATTTGAGACTCCCATTTCGAGGTTCTGGTTGAGAGTCGAGAATACCTGCTTGTCGAGTATGGACAGTATCTCCGACGGTTTGCTTATACGCTGCCTGCTCACAATATCCTGAAGAAGGGTGGAACCTATCATCGACATGAATGCTCCCGGCACTCCATGCCCCGTTGAATCGGCGCATACAAGGATGAAATGGTCATCACTCAGCTGATCGAACCAGTAAAAGTCGCCGCTCACTATGTCGCGCGGGTAGAAAAGCACGAAAGCATCCCCGAAATGTTTCTTAAGACGCTTCAGATCAGGAAGTATGCTCGACTGTATTCTCTTTGCATAGTTGATGCTGTCGGTTATTTCAAGGTTCTGTGCTTCAAGCTCCGACTTCTGCTTAATAACAACCTCCGTCCTGGCAGCCAGTTCCGATTCGAGGTATTCCTGAAGCTTGCGGTGAGCTTTCTCCCTCTCGTGTATTATGAGTACAACCACCCCGGCCGTCAGGCACAGCATCGACAGCAGGAACCACCACGACCGCCACACGGGCTTCTTGATGTTGATGGTGAAAACCAGGGGTTTATCCTGGGTGATACCATCCTCGTTCACCGATAAAAGATTGAATTTATACTTCCCGTCGCGAAGGTTGTAGACCGTTTCGCGCGAAGACGAGGGCTCTGTCCAGTCATCGTCGTAGTTCTCGAGCATGGTGCTGTAAAACACTTTCTCAGGCTCACTGAAATCTATCCCGGTATAGCTAACCTTTATAACATAGCGTTTCTTGTAGGGAAGGGAATATGACTCCCTGAAGGGATAAACCACATCATTTATGGTAACCGAGTTTATGTTATTCCGCGGAGCCAGATCCGATCTCCTGTCCTTTTCCCTGTCGTAGACAATCACTCCCCGCGTCGTGCCGATCAGGATTTTACCATCGGGCGATTCATAAATGGCTCCCTCGTTGCAGGTCGCGCCGTTTGCAAAGCTGGTGCTGATCACTTTTGTCCTTCCGCTTCTCGGGTTATACCTCGAAATACCCTGTTGATGGCTTATCCAGATTTCGTCCTTACTGTCGGCAAGGATGGCATAAGCATAGTTTGACATGAGTCCGCCCGCGGTGGTCATGGACTTTATTGAATCGGCATAGAATTCAAACACCCCGTTGCCTTCGGTTGCCACCCATACAGCCCCGCGGCTGTCGCGGTCCATAGCAAGAGCCTTGTTGAGAATGGTACCGTACATTAACAATTCGGATTTTATTATCCCCGAATCGGGATCAATCCTGTCGAGCCTGTTGCTGTTGGTTGCCACAAAGCCGCTGCCGTCTTCCAGAAGAAGGGTCTGATTTATGTAGTTGTGGGCAAGACCTGTGTTCATCACGTAACTCTCCCTGAGAGCCGCCGTCTGCCGCGATATAATATACACTCCGTTGACGGTCGAGAGCCAAATGTTGTCGCCGAACATCCTGATATCCGTAATATTGTCGGCTCCCATACCACCTGAGCGGTAAAAGCTTGTTATTCCGCTCCCGGGGCTTTTCACGAAAAGTCCATCTCCCTTTGTGCCTATCCAGATATTATTTTCATTGTCGATATAATACGACCTGGCTTCAATCCGGCCTCCCCGATACAAAAGAGGAGTAAATGACACTGCCTTCCGCCCGTCAAGACTGTAAGTATAGTAACCTGAAGAAGTCCCGAAAATATAATCCTCGCCCAGATTTCCTATAAAAATAATACTGGCGGGCATATTACTGCCTCCCGGAACATGGAACTCGAATGAATCGGAAGTCATGATGGAAAGACCGTTGCCGTTAAAGCCGAACCAGATATTCTCTTCCGAGTCTTCAAAGGCAGTCATCACGTATTCTCCCTCAAGCCCTGCCGACTTATCCAGGAAACGCAGGGAAACAATTGAATTGCCATCTGCATTCAGCTTTATCCTGGCTGCACCATAACCGGAAGTGGAAATCCAGAAATTGTTATGTGAGTCCCGCATCACTGACTTTACCGGAAGCGATTCAGGCAACTCCGATCCTCCGAAACGCGACAGGGTTCCCGTTTCGCCCGAATGCCGGTAGTGATACAGGCCGTTGCCATCGGTTCCCACCATGAAATCTTTCCCGTCTTTTACCGGCGTTATGGACATTACCCTCGAATAGTCAAATCCTTCAATCGTATTTTTTATGACCAGTGTATTGCCTTCTATCCTGCACACAAGCATGTTTTCCTGTGTCCCGATCAGAAGCTCGCCCGAAGAGGCAATAGCAGCTGAAAACATTGCAGGATCAGCTTCCGACTCTATCATCCTGCCTTCACCGGGATTATCAGGATCTACCACAAAAAGCGGCATTCTCTGAGATATAACATATATTGCGCCGTCGCTGCCTTCCAGTAGCGAACTTATACCCGATCCTGATGAGCCGGGCAGCACAGTTTCCTGAAGCTCATTACCGGAAGCATGAAAAAGTGTTCCGTCGTTACAGCCAAACCACAGAATTCCCCTGCTGTCCCTCATCGAAACCGTGGGGTAACGAAGGTCTGAAGAATCCCGGAAACTAAGCCTGAAAAAGCTGAAACCGTCAAAACGGGCAAGTCCATCGGAGGTCCCGACCCACAGGTAGCCATTGTTATCCTGAACAAGGGTGTAAACAACCTCGCTGGGCAAGTCATTTTCAATTCCGTAATTCCTGAATCTGTAAACCTGTCCGGATGCGATTTCCGAAAACAACAACAGGCATACCAGCACGCCAAACCTGATTCTATGAATAAACATAATATGAGTTTTACCTATTTGGTTTTTTTCCTTACCGAAATCACCGGCTGATAAACCGGCACACCGCCTATTGGCGAACTGAAGAACTGAAGGGCATCGCCACGCTGGTTCTCGAGCGCGATAACCACATTGTTGTTCCTCACCAAAAACTCCTTCTTCTTGTGAAACTGAAAATCAAGTGATTTCCCGATCTCAGCCGCTTCAATGGGAATTACCGACTCCACAGTATCATTTTCATTCGAAACGGGGACGGGCAAGCCCTGCTTGTAAGTCGATACCACGAGAATGATGCCGTCATCATCCCAGTCGAAATTCCTCTGCTTTATGGAGACAATACCCGTGTCGACATAGGGATAGATATGCGAGATGCTCTTGTTGTCATTCCACATCCTGAAGGTGTACTCGTATGTGAAGGCATTGGCGCCCTCAATGGGTATATCATTGTTCTTGTCGCTGCTCAGGAAGTACCTGTAAAGGTTACCGTCGTCACCGCTTATTCCTTCACAAACTATCTTGAAGATATAGCTTCTCCACTTTTCATTGTAGTCCCCTTCGGTAGGATTAAAGGGCCCGAATGCATAATAGCGGTTGTCGTATGTCGGTTCGTTGCCGAAAACCTTCGAGGCAAGGAGATTGCCCTGCTTGTAATTGTCAGTGTCTTTCAATCCCCTCGACTCTACATTCTTGTCGGGATCAACACCCTTTCCTCCATACACCGAAAACAAAGTCTTTGTATCAAACACTCCCTGGATCTCGTCATGCTGCCCTCCGCAGTCGGGATCGAATACCTTTATGTAAAACTGCCTGTTAAAATCTTTGGGTATGGTAAAGAAGAAAATAGAAACGAAGTCGTCATCACCCCAGGAAGTTTCACCAAACTTACCGAAGGTGACCAGGAAAGGAATGTTTTCATCCTTTCCGGGAACTGCCTGACCATGAACCAACCCAGGAGAGAAAGCCATGGCAAGCATTAATAAAGCAATCAACTTTTTAACTCTACTCCCTAATTTCATTTATTATATATGGCGTTTATAACAGTTATTCTTTTTTTCTTATCGTTATGCTCCTTGTCACACATGCTTCGCGCACCATTCCGCCCTCTCCGGCCTTTGTGGAAACTATCAGCTGAACGTTGTATGTTCCCGGCCTTGTGAATGTCTTCATAACATTCCTTCCCATCCCGATGGTCTCATCATCAAAACTCCAGTAATACTGTGAGATGTCCCATCCGGGAAGATTGGTGCTGTCGGCACTGAATTTCAGCATCTCCCCGGTTTCGGCATAGTCCGGACAACTAATGTATGGCTGCTCCACCGCTTCTATAATGAGCAACTGCGATTTCTGATCAGTCTTCACTTCATTTGTGACCAGGTTGGTTACATCAAGCTGAACGAGGTATCTTCCCGGTCCTTCGTAACAATGCTCCACTATCCGGCCAACCGCCGTGTGGCCATCGCCGAACCGCCATTCATACTTGAATGGAATGGTATCGTATTTCACAGCATTCTCCTCAATAAATTCATAACAGTAGTTGTTAAACTCCAGCATGTCGCAGTCGGCCTTTCTGACTATCGTCATGGTGAATTCATAAATATCATCATTCCTTCTCCTGTTCGATGCGAAATAGCCTTTCTTCAGGTCCGGCATGGCAACAAACGCAAAGTCGTCCGAAGAAGAGTTGACAGGAGCCTGAAGCCTAAGCGGTGCAGTCCAGTCGCCGTCAATCATGTCGGAATAATATACATCGAGACCGCCGGCGCCTCCTTGTCTGGTGGATGAAAAATAAAGCCTGCCCGAGGAATGAATGCAGGGGAAATTATCGGTTGCCGTTGAATTTATTTCTGCACCGAGATTAACCGGGGCGCTCCAGTCGCCGTCTATCCATTCACAGAACCAGATGTCGGAACCACCAAAACCTCCAGGCATGTCGGATGCGAAATAAAGAAACCTGCCATCGTCGCTGATGGAAGGCTGGCCCATGTCGTAATCGGTCCCGTTGTATTTGAAGGCTTCTATTGAAACAAGCTGGGTGCCTGAGAGCTGTGCACTGAATATCCCGCTGTGATTACGGAACTTCCTGCTTCTCGACGGCACTCCCGTTTCTATCTCGCTGGTGAAATAAACCGTCTTCCCGTCAGGTGCAATACAAAGAGGTCCGGTGTTGAATTGGGCTGTCCTGTCGCTCTTTACCGGCACCGGTCTGCCCCAGTCGGAATCGCCCTCCTTCTGAGCAACATAATATATATTGTAAAGCCGCCTGTTGTCAAACGAAGTCCTGTCGGTTACAGCACTGAGCCGTCTGTCGGAGCAGAAGAAAATGCCTTCCTGAGTCATTACAGGTGAGATATCGCTGTATCCTGACATATTGAAAGAGAGCCGCCTGATCTCAAACGGAGATGCTTCCTGTGCCACGACAGTGTCCACCGTCAAAACGGATATCAAAAGGGTCAATATGGGGAGAACCTTCTTCATGACATCAGAAATACCTTGGATTGGCGGCACTAACCTTGTACCGGAATTCATATCTCAAAACAAACTCGGTTGAACCCTTAGTATAGGAATTCATCCGTCCGAACGGATAATCATACGAAAAACCAAACATAAGCTGATGATTAAGCTGAACCTGCAGAATGCCCACCGCAACCTGCTCCGTTACCCTCCATGAACCCCCGGCCCAGATAAGATCGGCAATGATGAAGTTGCCGTTTATGTCGAACTGCCTCAGTTGCTTCGAATCGCCGAGAGAATAATCCACCAGGACGGAGGGCTTGAACTTAAGAACGGGGGATATCCCTATCAGCCCACCCGCGGTAACCAGGAACTCATATTTTGTAAAATCATGGTATGGTGATGCCGTCCCGTTGCTGTTACGCCTGTAATTCAGGAATGAAGGAACAGCCATCCCGGCAAAAAACCTGTCGGAGAAATAATAAACTCCTGCACCGGCATTCGGCAGTACAAGTGATTTCTCGTTGGCCTGGAATACCGGGTCTCCCGGATCGATCAGGAGCAAACCGGTATAATCTGTATTCGATATGTCAACTCCCGTCTTAAGGCCCATGGAGAGTCTTCCCTTTTTCATCTTTATATGATATGCATAACTGCCATGAAGGCTTGTCGACCTGGTAGCCCCGAATTTCATGAACTGGGCTGTCATTCCAAGAGCCACCTTATCATTCTTCATGGGCGAATGAACCGACAGCGACTGAAGAAGCGGGAGGCCGCTGGTCCCCATCCACTGCATCCTGTACGACAATATGCCGCTCAGAACCTCCCTGGTTCCCGCGTAGGCCGGATTGATTACCATCCCGTTCTGGAGATACTGGCTGTAAATAGGAAATCCAAGGTTTATCCTCGATGAATCGGGAACCCGGGCTTCAAGATCCGCGCCGGATATCAGCAGCAATGCAAGAAGCAATTTCACTGCCGCCGACCTGATCCCTGAACGGATTTTATATATAACCAGACAGTTCATCCAATCAATATCTTTTCAATACTATGAAGCCGCTTTTCTTGAAAACCTGGTTATTTTCCTTCGAAATAAGCTTCAGTAAATAATAATAGGTGCCTTCCGGAACATCGTTGCCCTTCATATTCTTTCCGTCCCAGTCGACCCATTCACTGCCGCCGGTATTTGAGGTCCTGAACACTTCAATTCCGGCACCATTTATAACCGTCAGTTCAGCCAACTGCTTATCCGTATCAAGGCCCTTGATCCTGAATGTATTGTTATAACCTCCCGGATCATTGTTAGGCGAAAATCCTTCAGGTATAAACAGGTTCAAAACCGTTACCTGAATCTCATCCTCAAGCTTGCAGGCGCCTCTTGTAACCGTCCACAGGAAAGTATTCAAGCCCTCCGACAATCCCGATACCAGGGGATTCGGAGTATTATCGTTGTCAAAGCTGCCCGAGCCGTTAAGAAGGGTCCATTTGCCTGTTCCCCCGTGCGTCGGAGCGCTGGCCTGAAGTCTTATTATACGATCAAAACTGTGAATGATAGTATCCTTTCCAGCATTGATCGTGTATCCCTGGGGCAATGAGTCCTTGACAAGTTCGAGAACATTCGAAATACTCGAACAGCAATTGTTGGCTCCGGAAGCAACAAACCTCCTGTACATGATGTTGTTGCTCATGGCAGGCGGCTGATAGGAGCCGTTGGACGAGTTGTTGACCCCGGTTGCCGGAATCCACGACGAACCATCGG
>Ga0208694_1001525_pt1 | contig 27699 bp, 27 predicted proteins | sample AD_UKC078_MetaG_FD_184442 | JGI IMG/M metagenome (GOLD analysis project Ga0208694, IMG submission 184442) | Active sludge microbial communities of municipal wastewater-treating anaerobic digesters from USA - AD_UKC078_MetaG (SPAdes) (version 2) | ecosystem: Engineered > Bioreactor > Anaerobic >...
GCGTTCGTTGTATAAGCACCTGCTGTGATAATTTTTTTACCAGTTCCCCCAATTTCGCCAATAGTAGATGTAGTTGAGCCATTTGCCCAAGTTGAGCCGTAACCATCAGCCCAAGAGCGGATAGTTCCCGCTGTGGTAGCTGTAAAAACTACTTTTAACTTATTAGTGTCATTGAGTTGAAAGCCTGTTGTCCAACTACTGTTGTGTGTTGCTAAAAAGACATTTCCTTTATTATTGTTAGGGTCTTTGTTTGCATATAAGCCAATAAAGCCTGTGGCTGCAGAGTTAAATGATGTATATGTTTTTGTTGTTGTCGAAGTGGCATTTATCACGTCACTGCTCCAAAGTGTAGTAGTACCTGTGCTATTGGTTATAATCACTTGTACAGTATAAGTTTGATTTGCATCGCCCCAAATATCAATTTCTTGATAATAACCATCATATCCATAACTGCTATCAAATGTGATAGTTTCTGTAGCGGTTCCATTGGTAGCTAATGTACGTTCTAAATACAATTTTTGGTCGCCTTCGTTGCTGGCTGCACCCACTAACAAACGACCAGGACCCTGCATTGCATCACAAGTTCTGTCGAATGTGGAAGTTCCATCGTGTGGCCCGACGTGCGTGCCTAAACTGAGGTTTACAACAGCTGGTTTTCCAACTTCAGTAGCATAATCATAAACATATTTTACACCATTAGAAATATCGGTATTTGATTCGCCCATACTCACTATGACGATATCCGCATCTTTAGCAATGCCGTAGTAGTTATTTCCTGAATAGGAACCAGCAGCAATGCCAGCTACGTGTGTACCATGCCCGGAGTCATCGCTAGTGTTATCATATTTAGCACTTTCTATAGCTGATTGTGTAGTGTATGTTCTGTTATTATTTTGATTCCACACACGTTTTACCCGCAATTCAGAGCTATTTTCTAAATCGTAAAACGTGATATGATTGTATTGAAAACCACCATCAACAATTCCAACAACTACATTAGTTCCAAGAAATGGATGTGATAAATTGGTACCAGCTTGTACTTTATCAACAGAAGCAGCCGAGCGTGCTAATGACATTTTTTTACGAACAGGCGTACCTACTTCGATCAATTTAATAGCCGCTTCGTTACTAAGCGCTTCTAATTGACTTACAGGTATGCGTGCTGTAATAATTTCGCCAAAATCACTTACGATAGTAACTCCATAATTTTCTAAAACAGTTTTACCCGATACATCATTAAAATGAATGTAAGCAGATACAAATTCTTCTTCTGAAACAACTTTTATACCGTAATGCTTACGGAAACTTGTACGTTGTTGTTCGCTTTGTGCATTTTTATTGGCATCAATAAAACTTCGTGAATAGTTCGATAGTTTTGGACTTTGTGCCAACATGATTACTGACAAACAAAGTGTTGCGATTAAAGTATAACTCTTTTTCATAGTTTATAGATTTGAAAATTAAATTTTGATTTACTTACGTCTAAATACTTTAATAGCTGCTTCTACCGATTCAATACCTTGTAATTGAATCATTTCGGGTAGTTTAGTTAGTGGCATTGTAAATGTCATGGTGCTTGCATCTAGTTGTGTCAAAGTGCCACCTAATGCTTCAAAAGCAGTTTGGTCAAATTCTGGCGTAACAGTTAAATACCCGGATAGAACAAAAACGTCATTTACGTTAGAAATTGCCGGGTTGGTTTGAAAAGCCTCTGATGGTACATACTTTTCGAGCGTTTTAGCGCCTTTAGTGTCTTTGTAAAACTCATCCCAAAAAGCTCTGAAAGACGTAGAAAAGTTGATGTGTTCTGGCAACGTTTCTACAACAGTAGAAGTTTTGTGCGTTTTACTTGCGCTTTTTTGATGTCCACAGCCCACTAAAACCATGGCAAAAGCAGTAAGAAATAGAATTTTTTTCATAATAATAATTTGAGTTGATATTTGTGTGTAAAATAGTTATTAAACGAATTAATTGGTCTGTTTATTTCATGTAGTTGATAATAAGTGTTGATTTTGTTTTTTTGCTTACACGAAAGCGGTTATCAATACGTTGACCAACAATCCAAACAATTGTGTTTTGTGAGGTTAAAATCCACAACTTATCTTTCATTAAACGACTTATTTTTTCATTGATAAAAAAATCGCTCACCTTTTTTGTTTGGGTCATACCAAATGGCACGAACGTATCGCCTTGTTGCCAATGGCGTAAAACTAAAGGGAAAACTATTTTGTCGGCATCTAAAAATGCATACTGTTTCTCTTTGTTTATCTCTGGAATGCCGTCAAATAGTTCAAATCTTAGTTTTATAGGTTTGGTAATTTCTCTACAGCCATTATCTATTGTGTATACTTCATCGGTAAGTACCTGTATCTTTTCTATGTCCAGTGTATTTCTATTGATAATGGCACGGTGCGTTGGCGAATAAAATTCTTTACCAGACAATCCATTGAGGCTTTGCGTGATATTGTTTACTGTAGCAGAATTAAAGTTGTAGGTTTGTAATAACTCAAAAAGAATTGTGTCAAATGCTGGGATTTTTTGTAAATCACTGATCGAAATCTGTGTAATGTCATTTTTCTTTTGGCATAAATTACTGCGCAATTTTTCGATGAAGTAGGTGTAAATATCAGAAACATCTTGTAAATTTTTGATGTTCTTATGCATTGTATCAATGAACGAAGGATTAATTTCTTGAAATGGCGGGATAATGTGGTGACGAATTTTATTACGAACATAAATCGTGTCGCTGTTTGTGCTATCTGTTCTAAAATCTAATCCATGTTCGTGGGCGTAGGTTTCTATTTGTGAACGTTTGCAGCGAAGTAGTGGACGAATAACCTCCTCATTTTTTGCTCGAATTCCAAGCAAGCCTTTAATGCCTGTTCCTCTTGCCAAATTAAGAAAAAACGTTTCTACAGAGTCATCTGCATGATGCGCAATGGCAATTGCACCACATTGTTCAGATATAAGAAGCTCTTTAAACCACGTATAACGTAGTTCACGTGCCGCCATTTCAATAGATATTTTACGCTCTTCAGCTATTTGGGTTGTGTTAAAATGAGCCGTATGCAACGGCACTTGATAATGTGTTACTAATTTTTCTACAAAGCGCATATCTTCATCTGATTCACTTCCTCTGAGATGAAAATTACAGTGCGCTACAACGCATTGATAACCAAGGCGAAAAAGAACGTCAAACAGCACAACAGAATCGACACCACCACTCACAGCAACCAACAGTTTTGTGTTAGTGTCGGGCATCAACTGCTCCTGCATATACTGTTTGACGGTTTGTAACACGGGAAAGTATAAAATCTGTTTTTAAACTATCAAAATAGATGAATTATGCTTCACCACCTCCAAACATTGGAATTGGTGGTTGATTGCCAGCTTCTACTTTAATTTTTCCGTTTTGCGATTCGTATTTTGCGATATTATCTTCCATAGCCAACAGTAAACGTTTTGCGTGTTCTGGTGTGAGAATAATACGTGATTTGACATTCGCTTTCGGCGTTCCAGGCATAATACGAATAAAATCCACAATAAACTCAGATGATGAGTGTGAGATAATCGCTAAATTTGAATAAATACCCTCAGCAACTTCAGCCGAAAGTTCGATGTTTAATTGATTTTTTGGTTGTTCCATGTTAATTTTTGTTTTAGAGCAAAACCTGTTGTTTGCTAAGTTATTATCTGTTTTTTTCTATATTTCACTATCAAATCCCCACTCTTCATCAATAAAAAAGGGCTGTTCGTTTATAAATTCGTCTAAACTACGACGCTCTTTTTTTGTAGGTCTTCCTGTTCCTTTAGCGCGATTGTTCCTTTTGTCGAGTTTGAGTAGTTCTATCAAAGCTAATTGGTCTGGAGTCGTTATGTGTGCCATAAATTCTGGTACTAATTTGGCTCCCATTCTATTCGGACTGATGTTTAGTACTTTAAACGAATATACAACCGGATTACGATGGATTTGAATAATATCGCCAATTTTTACTGTACGTGATGGTTTAGCTGGTGTATTATCTACAAAAACTTTTCCTTTTTTGCATGCTTCTGTCGCTAAACTGCGTGTTTTGAATAAGCGTACTGTCCACAGCCATTTATCAATCCGAATCTCTTGCGCCATACTTATAGTAAGTTGCTTGCTAATTCCGATAGTTGGCTACGCTCACCTTTAATCAGATTGACGTGTGCAAATAAATCCTGACCTTTCATGCGGTCAATCATGTACACTAAACCGTTTGACTGCATGTCTAAATACGGCGAGTCTATTTGATAAATATCGCCAGTGAATATAATTTTAGTGCCTTCTCCAGCACGTGTAATGATGGTTTTTATTTCGTGTGGTGTAAGATTTTGTGCTTCGTCAATAATGAAATAGGTTTCGCTTAAACTACGTCCGCGGATAAAGGCTAACGCTTCAATTACAAGTCGTTTGTTTTTTTGCAACTCATCGAGTATAGCCATCTCTTTGCCCTGATATGAAAAGTTGTTTTTGATAACGTTAAGATTGTCAAATAAGGGTTGCATGTAAGGTGCAACTTTTTCTTGAGCATCACCGGGAAGAGCTCCTAAATCTTTATTGCCCAATGCTACAATAGGACGTGCTAATAAGATTTGTTTATACTCTTCATGTTTGTGTAGAGCTGCTGCCAATGCTAATAACGTTTTTCCAGTTCCCGAACGCCCAGTTAAAGCCACGAGTTGTATACGATCGTCAAGAAGTATTTCCATAGCAAAAGCTTGCTCCGCATTGCGTGGCTCAATGCCAAAAGCACGTAATTTCTCAACACGTTTTACTTTTTCTTCTGATGGAATATAACGTGCTAAAGCACTTGATCTACTGCTTTTTAGCACAAAGCAATCGTTGGGTTCAACGTCGAACTTAAAGCTAAACTCATCAATATCAACGCCTTCGTGCGAAGCATATAGTTTATCGATCAATTCTGGACTAACATCGTCAAAAACCACTTCACCTTGGTCGAACACGTCCATATTGGTTACTTTATCCGTAATGTAATCTTCGGCTAAAATCCCTAATGCCCGCGCTTTTATGCGTAAGTTGATATCTTTTGTAACTAATATTGTTTTTGTTTCAGGATGTTCTTGAGCTAATTGAAGTGTTGCGCCTAAAATCATGTGATCCGACGTTTTTTCCATAAATGTTTCTTGGAGTTCTTTTGGAAAAACACTTTTAGCTAAAACAAAGAGGTTTCCTCTACCTTCACCCAAACTGGCACCCTTTGAGAATAAAGTGTCGTCCACTAAATCATCTAGCTCACGTGAAAATTGACGTGCGTTAAAATTCAGTTGTTCATTGCCTTTTTTGAAATGGTCTAACTCTTCAAGTACAATGATGGGTAAGTAAATGTCGTTTTCTTCAAAATTATTAAGACATTTGTAATCGTGTAAAATAACATTTGTGTCTAAAACAAAATTCTTTTTCATGATTTTATCTGTTTTAAGGTAGTGAATTAAGCAGAATTAAGCACACCTAATTTAATATAATTATTTAATTATCAGTATTATATTCTATTTTCGTTCCAACGGATTACATTCAATCTGTAAATGTACGATATTTTTGATTACTTTTGTTCAATTTTAACAAAAAAATGCATGAATTATTCAGAAGCTATAGATTACTTGTATCGTCAAGCGCCAATGTTTCAGCAACACGGTGCTAAGGCTTACAAATCGGGATTGGAAAATACTGTGGCACTTGATGCGGTTTTCAACCATCCACATCGAGCCTATAAAACCATTCATGTGGCTGGTACCAATGGCAAAGGTTCTACCTCGCATCTGTTAGCTTCCGTGTTGCAATGCGCTGGTTATAAGGTGGGTTTGTACACATCGCCGCATTTACGCGATTTTCGCGAACGCATTCGTGTGAATGGCACTATGATTTCGGAACAAACTGTTGTTGATTTTGTAGAAGCGCATCAAGCGTTAGTGGAGGAGTTGCAACCCTCTTTTTTTGAACTAACCACAGCTTTGGCATTCCAGTATTTTGCGCAACAACAAGTTGATGTAGCCGTGATAGAAGTAGGATTGGGCGGTCGTTTGGATTGCACCAATATTATTTCTCCAGTACTATCCGTTATTACAAATATTAGTCTTGATCACACCGATTTATTAGGCGACACATTAGAAAAAATTGCAGTAGAAAAGGCGGGTATTATAAAACCGAATACGCCCGTTATAATTGGTGAAACTCAACCAGAATTAGCTCCTGTGTTTGTACAAATAGCACGTGATAAAAATGCACCAATATTATTTGCCGATGAAATAATGGCAGGAAAAAATGTGCCGTTATCTGCTTTAAAAGGTAATTATCAAATCAAAAACAGTCGTACGGTATTAGTAGCACTGAGGCAATTACAAAAACTAGGTTTTCGTATTACTGAAGCAGATATCGAACTAGGTTTTTTAGAAGTTGTGGAGCGTACTGGTTTACAAGGACGTTGGCAAGTGTTGGGAACTAAGCCTACTATTGTGTGCGATACGGGGCATAATGAAGGTGGAGTTCGTTTTGTAGTAGAGCAATTGGCGCAACAATCATTTGAACGCTTGCACATTGTGTTTGGCGTAGTAAGTGATAAAAAAGTCGATCATATATTGTCGTTGTTGCCTAAAAACGCAACGTATTATTTTACGAAAGCACAAATTCCTCGTGCTTTAGACGAAAAGGGACTTCAAGTTCAAGCAGCTGAGTTTGGTTTGTTAGGTAGTACTTACAGTAGTGTAAATGAGGCGTTAGAAGCTGCTAAAAGGAGTGCTTCCGAACGTGATTTTATCTTTATTGGTGGTAGTAATTTCGTTGTGGCTGAAATTATTTAAAAAAAACGAAAAAGGGTTTTGTGTATATTAAATTTTGTATTACCTTTGCACCACTTTTGTGAAAGTAATAGTTCGGGCGTTTAGCTCAGCTGGTTCAGAGCATCTGCCTTACAAGCAGAGGGTCGGCGGTTCGAATCCGTCAACGCCCACTTCCGAAAGGAGTTTTACTGAACTATTCTTTACAAAAATATTATAGGGCGTTTAGCTCAGCTGGTTCAGAGCATCTGCCTTACAAGCAGAGGGTCGGCGGTTCGAATCCGTCAACGCCCACTTGATAATCAAAGACTTACAATTTCTTGTAAGTCTTTTTTCTTTTTATGTACACACAATTTGCACACAACTATTGAAATAGGAAAACCCGCATAAAAAGAAAATAGTCGCGTGCAGAATTCCACACTCGACTATTTTTAATTTTTCAATTACAAAATACAACTGTATTATAGAACCGGGCGTTTCCCTGTCACCGTAATAGAATAAATACCCACATTTCCTGCTTTGTATTTTTGGATGGTGGTTGCATCCAAATGTTCTTCCAATACTTCATCGGGAATAGTTACCGTTTTAGTCCGTTCTACTTTTATATCGATAAAGCCAGCTTTCTCTATTTCACCCAAATAATCTTCGCGTTGAATGGCACTTGCGATACAACCTGCATACATCGCGGCGTTGTCGGTAAATTCTTTCGGGAAATGTCCGTTCAGCACAACATCCGAAATACAGAAATGTCCGTTAGGTTTCAGTACACGATAAATTTCTCTGAATATCTTATCTTTTTCGGGCAATAAATTCAAGACACAATTACTTACCACTACATCAGCCGTATTATCAGCCAAAGGCATGTTTTCAATATCGCCCTCTAAGAACTCAACATTCGTAAAACCTCTTTTAGTTGCGTTATTCCTTGCTTTGGCAAGCATTTGAGGGGCAAAGTCGATACCGATAACCCGACCAGTTTCACCTGTTTCTTCGCGGGCAATAAAGCAATCGTTACCTGCACCTGAACCCAAATCGACAACCGTGTCGCCTTTTTGTATGCGTGCATATTGGGTCGGCAATCCGCAACCTACACCCAAGTCGGCATCTGGTTCGTAACCTTTCAGTTTGCTGTAATCCTCGCTCATGATTGTATAAACCTTTTTAGAGGGCAACTCGGCTGCATAGGGATTACAGCAACATTTTGACTTGGCATCGGACACTAATGCCAAATCGTTGTAACGCTGTTTTACCAATTCCTTTTTATCTAAAATATTGGTATTTGAGAGCCATTCTTTGATTTGGCTTTCCTTTGGAAGACTGCCTTGCATGACTACTTTTCCGTCAATAACCACCGCAGGGGTTGCCATTACATTATATTTCATTATTTCGGTAATGTCTTCGACCTTGTTTATGGTGGCGGAACTCTGAATTTCGGCAGCCACTTTTACTATTTTTTCGTACAAAGCCTTGCAACTGCTACAGCCTGTACCTAATACTTCTATTTTCATATTTCGATTTTTCTTAGATATTAATTACGATATAATAAATTCCCACAATGATAAAAATAGCGGCAACGATACGCCTGAACCATTTTTCAAAAGATTTCATGCTATTGTAAAACCTGCCGATATTCGCAACGCTATATGCCAACAACCACGCAATAATAATGACAGGCAATCCTGTGGCAATAGCAAATACAGGGGGCAACAATAGTCCTTCGCCACTTGCAAGCGTTATCGGGATAAGTCCGCCAAAATACAGCACGGCGCTATATGGGCAAAATGCCAAGGCAAAGAGTACGCCCAATAAAAATGAATTCCAATAATTGCGCTTTATCTCCCTTTGGCTTATGCGGGTTGTCAGTTTTTGAAAAAGCGGGATGTTAAGTTTAACCACATCGAGCATTAATATGCCGATAATCAAAAGGGCAACGCCAATCCAAATGCCGTCTAACTGCTGAAGCCATTTTGATACATGAAATTTACTTGCTCCTAAATAAATAATGGTTGCCAATGCGGTGTAACTAAACATGCGCCCAAGTGTGTAAAACAATCCGTTGAACAATACGCGCCTTTTATCGGCAATATCTTTGCTCAGGTAAGCCGTGGCGGTAATATTCATTGCCAATGGGCAAGGGCTGATTGCGGTCATCAGACCGAGAATAAAAGCGGAGAGCAGCGGAATATCGGTGCTGTCAACAATATGTTGCAGGAACTCCATTATTTAAGGCTCTCGTTAATTTTGGCAACTAATTCGTTTTCGAAGGTTTCTTTATCGCCGCTTCTTGTGTATTTGCGAACAATATCCGACACATCGACCGATGTTTCTTTCTTTTTATTGGTCGTTACCAATACTACTGTTTGCGATTTGGCATTATACTTTTCTATCAGTTCTTTATTGGCTTCGTCGGCTAAAGCAACTTGTTTGAATGAAACGGCTTTTCCTGCAAAATGCTTTTCGATAATGCTTTTCACTTCATTCTCTAAATTATTACAAGCAGCCGCCTTGCAGCAAGCCAATTGTGCCTTGAAGTAAAGAACTTGAACTTGATTTTTTTGTGCGAATGAGCCAACCGAAATAAGAGTCAGCATCAATAAAATAATTCCTTTTTTCATCTGTTTTTGAAATTTAATGAGTTACAGTTTTCTGTTTACTTCTTCTATTATCAGGTTTTTAAGTGATTCGGGATTACTTAAGGCGTTGGCAAAGGCTTGTTCTGTAATTTCTACCGATTTATCTCCCTTGGCTATAATCAGAGCATTCCAGGATACTTCGTATTTTTCTGCCAATGCTTCGTTGACTTTATCGCTTACATTTATCTCTGTAAAGCGTACTTCGTTGTTTCCTGCAAAATCTTTTTCTACGGTTTCTTTTGCAATTTCGCCAACCGCTACACAGGTTTGGCAACGCTGTTTGCCATGAAAATAATATACATTGACAATAGTGGTATCACTTGGGGCGATTACCGTTTCCGATACTTTATTGTCCACTGTTTTGTTGCCGGACTGGCTACAAGCCGAAAATGAAGCCAAAAACAATAAAATAATAATTACATTTCTCATGATTTACTTAGTATTATGTTTAGAATATTTTTATAAAATGCCTTTTTGCAGGATTTTACAGGCGAGTTCGATACATTTGGAACATACTTCATGTTTTAAATCTTTCTCTTTGAATAGTTTTTGTCCTTCCTCTGTCTGCAAGTTGCAACCTTGCAATAATTCAGAACATTTTATTGTGCCTTTTTCTTTCGTAAACTCATCAATAAATTCTTGGGTCTTATTATATGTTGTTTCGGTTTTACCGATTAGTTCATTTTCCTTTCGTCCGTATTTAGCACCCAATATGATGATTGCTCCCGAAACGGCTCCGCAAACTTCTTGTTTCCTGCCTATACCTGCGCCAAATCCTGTTGATATTGACATCAGAGTATTTTTGTCAATATTTACTTCGTCTGCAAAAGCATAGACAACCGATTGGGCGCAATGGTAACCTTCTTCAAATTTACTTAGCGCGACTTCTGCTTTTGCTTGCTTGGTGATATTCTGTTCTACAAATTGTTTACAGTATTCTTTTATCATTTGGCGTACATGGTGGAACTCATCTGTGATTTCTGTTTCCGTTCCTTGTGCTTTGGCAGGGTCGGGAAAGTTTTGATGGAACTTCACCGCTTTGGCAGGAAAATAAGGGCAACGCTCGCGGGCATTGTCGCAAACGGTAATAACAAAGTCGAAATCAATGTCGCCATATTCATTTACATTATTCGAAGTGTGCCCCGAAATATCAATGCCTTCTTCTTTCATGACAGCAATAGCACGCGGATTTACTCCGTGTGTTTCCACGCCTGCGCTGTACACTTCGGCTTTATCTCCTGCAAAATGGCGCAAGTAACCTTCGGCTATTTGGCTCCGGCAACTGTTTCCGGTGCAGAGTACGAGAATTTTCTTTTTATTATTCATTTGTTCGTGAAAATATAAACAGTTCGCAATAATACGAACATTTAAGGCAAAAAAAATATCAACATTCATCAAAATGATTTACATTTTGAAAGAGGTTATCAAACAATGTCTTGGCTAATTCCCAGTTTTTGCGGTCGATGCAATATTTAACGGTCGGCAAAGTGATTGTTCCCTGTATCAATCCCGCTTCCTTCAACTCATTTAAATGCTGCGAAAGGGTGCTTTTGGCAATGGGCAACACTTCGGACATATCGCCGTGATAGCAGCAAGTCTGCTTAGCCAACATCTGCAAAATAGCTATACGGATAGGATGCCCCAGCGCTTTGGCAAAGCGGGCTAATTGTTCTTGTTCTGTGTTAAGTTTTTGCTTTTCCATATAACTTTATTGTTCGCACAATTACTAACAATATTTTAGAATACAAAATTATATTTTCAATTAGGTTTCTTCCGCTTACTGATTTTCTTTACTTCTTCGGGAGTCAATTGTAAAATATTAGCAATTTGCTCGATAGTTAGTTGATTTTCTAAAAGGTTTTGTACCGCAATAGTTTTGTACTAAAATAGCGACTGCTAATGCAATTACTAGAGCAATTATAGCTCTAATGTTTAGTTTTTTCTTCTCTTTTGGAGCTGAATTGGTTTCCATATCAGTCACTTCTTAATTTATACAATTATTTTTTTACTGATTTTTTCGATATGAAAAATCTGAGATTCCAATACTTTTATAAGTTTCTTTTAATGCTTTTTCGTCATCAGAAATCACCAACAACACATCATTGGCGTGCAATTCTGTCTGTCCAGTTGGAACAAAGTATTTTTTACCACGTTTCACCATTACAGCCAATGTTTTATCAGGCAAAGGCATTTCCATTAAGTTTTTGCCATGTTTTAGCGTCTCTTCGGTAATTAAAATCTCTGTCATGGCCGATTTTATCTCTTCTGAAAAGTCAATGTCAAAATTTTTTAAAGGTTTATATTGCTTTGGTTTTTCTGCTAATCCGAGTAAGCGTGCCACAGCAGGTAGAGTAGTACCTTGTGTTAAGAGTGAAACTAGTGTAAGTACAAATACAATATTGAAAATCACTTGTGCGTTTGGAACGTCAGTTGCCAAAGGTAAAATTGCAAAAATAATAGGCACTGCACCACGTAATCCCACCCACGATACATAAAGTTTATCTTTAAAACCAACTTTTCGGAAAGGAATTAGACATAAAAATACCGTGAGAGGACGTGCAAATAGAATCATAAAAACAGAGATAATGAGTGCGGGAACTAAAACATCAACCAATTCACTTGGGTTAACTAATAAACCGAGTGTCAGGAATAACAAAATTTGACTCATCCACGCAAAACCATCCATAAATCTCATGGAAGAGCGTTTGTGTGCAAAGCGAGAATTTCCGATAACTAAACCTGCGATATACACTGCCAAATAACCGTTCCCTTTTAAAAAATAGGTGGCAGAAAATATAAATATCCCGAAAACAAGTAGCATAATAGGGTAGAACGAATCGTTATCCATTTTAAGCTTATTGATAATACGAACTGCTAAACGTCCTAGCAGAATTCCCATCCCTGTACCTACTATCAGCTGAATCAATACATTTAAACTTACCATCAAATAGTTGGGATTATCTCCATATTGAATAATATCAATAAACATAACAGTGAGCAAATAGGCCATGGGGTCATTACTACCACTTTCCAATTCAAGCATTGGACGTAAGTTGTTTTTCAATGTTAAGCCCTTAGAACGTAAAATGGCGAAAACCGAAGCCGAGTCGGTTGACGACACAGTTGAAGCCAAAAGCATAGATGAAAGAAAACCTAATCCTAATGCGGGAAATAGACTGTCGGTCATCCAGTAAGTAAACAAGCCTGTAAAAATAGCTGTCAACAATACGCCCAATGTCGCAAGTACAACTCCGGGACCAATGACAGGTTTAATTTCTGAAAATCGCGTATCCAATCCACCCGAAAAGAGAATGATAGCCAAACAAACCGAGCCTATAGTTTGTGCCATCTGTATGTTTTCAAATTTGAGTCCAAATCCGTCGGAACCGAACACCATACCAACAAGGAGGAAAAGTAATAAAACTGGTACTCCAAAACGGTTGCCAGCCTGTCCAACCAACATACTAATGAAAAATAGTGCTGAACCAACGAGTAAAATAAGTTCTGTAGAAATATTCATGTTTTTCTTTTTTTTATTTAAGCTGCAAAGATACAAAATTTTCAAATAAAAATATACAGTTTTGCCAACTCATATAGTGACAAATCTATTGTTTTTGATTTTATTGTGTTTTATTTCTGCTCTCTCTAATGATATCCTTATTTTTATCTTTAAGTTGTTACTTATAGTCCGTTGTATGAAAATCGACATATATATATATTTGTATTTTCAGTTTTAGTATGGATATTAAAAAGAAAATAGGAATAAGACTTCGGGAGTTACGGATTTCAAAAGGGTTAAGCCAAGAAAAATTTTCATTTGAATGCGAGCTTGACAGAACTTATATTGCAAGTATTGAGCAAGGAAAACGAAACGTTTCAGCAGTTAATATAGAAAAGATTGCAAAAGCACTTGGTTTGTCCGTTTCTGATTTTTTTAATTCACAAATATTTCAATAAAGATGCTATGATAAAAGTAAATGATTTTGTCGTATTAACTGAAAAATACAAAGGTTTGGATAAAAATTCTGTTGGTTTTGTAGAAAAAGTAACTCCTTCAAAAGCAAAAGTTTTCTTTATTGGTAAAAATATTGAAATAGATATAGATTTATCAAAGATTAAGTTTTTGGACGTTACAAAAACAGGAAAACCGTATAAATATAAAATTTGCAATGTTTGCCATATTTTGAAAGAAGATTACAAAGATTTTGATATCAATCAAACAGACGCAAAAGGCAGAAAAACCACCCGTCCTACTTGTACAGGAAATGAGAGAGAATATCTGAATAAAATTTACTTTTCGGTGTTTGATATAGACCAAATATTTTGATGAGATGTGTGCGATACTGACATTTCAACTACTCCTTGTTTTTTTAAAAAATGTCGTGCTTGGCGAACTTCTATTTTCCATTTCTTTTCTCCATTACTATACTTAATTGTGTCATTGCACATTTCTGGATGTATTTCTTGGACAAGTTGATATAATTGCTGTGTAGTTAGTTGTTTGTTGTTTTCTAAAAGAAATTTTATTGTTTTTGCGAAGACTCCGTGTCGCGTTTCCTTATCGGTAAATTGAGTTTCTAAAATAGAATCTATCTTTTGTTGTTGCTGTAAAAGTAATTTTAAATCTATTTCACTTCGTTGTATTTCAGCCTTTCTTTGAACTTGTTCAATTTTCTTACTCTCTTCATGTATTTTGGCTAAGAAATCTTTATCATAAAGATGTCCTAAAGCAGCATAATCTAAGATGTCTTTTTTAACAGTTTTAACAGTTTCTGTATCATCAATTAAAACTCCATATTCAAAATTAGATTTCAAGCCCCCATAAGTTAAATTAGCCGAAGTAATTACTGCAAAATCTTCGTCAATAATATAGACTTTTGCATGCAATTTGGCTAAACTTGCAACTGTTGTTTTTTGAAAAACAGAATACATTCTTAGTAATGCCTGTGGTTGTGTAACATTATCTATAATATTTTGCGCAGATAAATTTGTTACTATATTAATTGATTTGTTTGTTGGATTTAACGAATTTAGTAAAATGGAAACCCCAGCATCATTTATATATGGGCTTGAAAAAACTATATCCCGTTTAGTTTTTTTTATTATCGCCTGAAAATCCTTTTCGAAAGGACTGCTGAGTAATTTTAAAGACATATCTTATTTGTTTAGAATAGAGTATATTCACTAATGTTTTGACAGTATCCGTTTTTGTTATCTTCATACCATGAAATCTCTTCAGAAGTAAGGTTAGCTGAAAACCCATACTTGACGAGAACACTAACAAAGTTTTCATGAAAATTCTCTGAGTCTTGCCTGTCTATTTCGAGAATTTCTTTTAAGAATTCTCTTACATTAATATCATCTAATTGCATAGTATTAACAGTTAAAAGTTTTATGCACATTTTTTACAAGTAGTTCCGGAACCGCTCATTGGGTCAAAAACCAAATCTCCCTCATTTGTCCAAGATAAAATGTGGTCGTGTGCAAGTTTTTCAGGGAAAATAGCTGTATGTTGAAACGCAATTTTATCTTTTGTTGAGCCTCCGATCCCCACTGCATAACTCCAAATATTTGTCAGCGTTTTTTCTTCTTTTAATTCTGCAACAACCTTATTATTAACCCCATCTGCTTTTTTATTTGAAACTAATTTTTCAAATCCACTACGTGCAGTTTTAGTTTTCAATGGGTTAAATGTAGCAACTTTTTCTTTGGAAAAAACAAACATAAACTCATAACAATTAGTGTAGGCGTTGGAACGCATAAACGGCGTGTTCTTTTTCTGATAAATCATTACATCATGAACATTAAAACCAATTTCTTGAAAATAGAGACATTGCTTAAAACTTGTCAGAGTTCTATTTCCATTTTTTATTTTATCACCTACAACCCAAACAACTACTCCACCTTTTTTCATTACTCGATACAACTCTTTTGCAATGTTTTCAAAATCAAATGAATAGCCATTATAATCCCTTAAATCATCATAAGGAGGCGAAGTTACAACCAAATCAATACATTCATCAGGCAGTTTTTGCATTCCTACCAAACAATCAATATTGTAACTGTTATTTATTTCAAAATCTCCAATTTACATAAACTGTTTTTCTAAAGATAGTAAAATTATTTAGATTGATACTTATAATCTACAGTTTTTGGTTCCATTATACAAACTTTGGCAAATATACAAATTAAATCTTGCGTCAGTCTGTTTTACACGGCAAATTTTACCTACTTATAAAAATTATCTAAAGCTAAACGAAAGTTTGCAGGCTTATTAGAACAATCAAATAAAGATAACTAGTAACAAAATATATAAAAATTGTTAAATTTATTTTGAATTATGATGCTATTTCAAGAAAAAAATAGTACTATTGTAGCTTGAATTATTAGTTAAAATGATGACTAAAAGTATAACAGCATAAAATGTTTATTATGAGTGATGTTAAAAAATTTGGGACTTCTGCAGTTTATTTTACGGCTCTTTCAACAATTGTTGGTGCCATTGTTTTCTTGCGTTTTGGCTACGCTGTAGGTTCTGTAGGTTTGTGGGGGACATTTATTTTGATCATTGTTGGTCATTTGGTAACCATTCCTACTGCTTTAGCCATATCTGAGTTGGCAACCAACAAACGTGTGGAAGGAGGAGGTGAATATTTTATTATTTCGCGCTCATTCGGACTCAATATTGGAGCCACTTTGGGCATTTTGCTCTATTTTTCACAAACTATTAGCGTGGCTTTTTACATTGTAGCATTTACTGAAGCATTTGATTTCTTGTTTTCTTATTTTCAAAACAATTTAGGTATTGTGCTTCCTAAGCAAGTAATTAGCATTCCAGCTATGCTTTTACTATCAGTATTAGTACTCAAAAAAGGTGCTAATATGGGTTTGAAAGTCATGTATATTGCTGGTGCTGTTGTATTAGTTGCTTTACTTATGTTTTTCTTGGGAAAACCTGTAAGTGGACCAGAAATAGACTATTTTAGTGCAAATGTTTCGTTGAAAAATAGTGGAAATATGTTTATGGTTTTAGCCATTATATTTCCTGCATTTACAGGAATAACGGCTGGGGTAGGGCTTTCTGGTGATTTGAAAAATCCGGGAAAATCTATTCCTATTGGTACAGTTGCTGCTACTTTTACAGGATTGTTTTTATATCTGCTTATTTGTTTGAAATTTGCCAATTCAGCTTTGCCCGCAGATTTGGTAAATAACCAACTCATTATGGCGGATATTGCTTGGGGCGGAAAAATCCTTGTTCCGCTTGGTTTGGCTGCGTGTACATTTACATCGGCGTTAAGCTCTATTATGGTAGGACCGCGTACGCTGCAAGCGCTTGCGTTAGATGATTCACTGCCGATAAAAAGGAGAAACAAATGGTTGAGTCAAACTCGAAAAGGAGACAATGAACCTGTTAACGCCTCTTTGGTTACTTGTGTCATTGCACTAGTTTTTGTGGCATTTGGTAGTGTCGACTCGGTAGCACAAATCATTTCGATGTTCTTTTTAGTTACCTACGGAAGTCTCTGTTTGATTTCTTTCCTACACCATTTTGGTTCTTCACCAGCTTATAGACCTACGTTCAAATCAAAATGGTATATTTCTTTGGCCGGATTTGTTATTTCCGTGTGGGCTATGTTTCAAATCAGCGTTATCTACACGCTTGTGGCATACGGAGCTATCGTAGCTTTGTATATTTACATGGAGCGTTATCATAGCGATCGTAAAGGTTTTTCGGCAATATTTGCTAATACACTGTTCCAAATGAATAGAGGATTGCAAATCTATCTTCAAAATAAGCGGAAAAGAACTTCAGAACAATCTACTACAGAAGAGGAGTGGCGTCCAAGCGCCATTTGTATTTCCAGAAATACATTTAAACGCGATTCTGCTTTAAAATTACTCAATTGGATTTCTTATAAATACGGTTTTGGTACTTATTTGCATTTAATTGATGGGTATTACTCTAAAAAAACTAATGAACAAGCGAAAGTTGAATTAGAGCGTCTTCTCAACAACCTTGATACATCAAATCAAGTTTATATTGATACGCTTATTTCGCCATCTACTACATCGGCTATTTCGCAGTCGGTACAAACTCCGGGTATTGCAGGTATGGAAAATAATATGGTTCTTTTTGAGTATATGAAAAGTGAACCAGAAAATGATTTACACGATATTATGACCAATTTCCGTATGGTAAGTGCTGGCGGATTTGATGTTTGTATTTTAGGTACAAGTCGTAAGCCAATTTTGTATAAAAACGGTATTCATATTTGGGTAAGCCGTTTCGATACGGAAAATACAAACTTGATGATTTTACTCGGATTTATTATCATGGGACATCCAAGTTGGAAGGGAGCAAATATCAAAATTTTTAACGTATGTTATGCTAAAGAAACTGATGAAGTGAGAAAAAATATGCATGAGTTGATTAACAGTGGACGTATGCCGATTACAGAAACTAATATTGAAATTATAGAGAGAGATGAACATGTTTCTGTGAAAGAAATTATTAATAAAAGATCACAAGATGTAGGTCTCACAATGATAGGCTTTACCGAAAATTCATTCAAACATGAAGAAGATTTCGCTTTCTTTGAAGGTTATGAAAATATAGGGAGTATTCTTTTTGTAAATTCAAACGGCGAAAAAACAATTAGTTAAGTTTTTCAATTTTTATAAAAAAAGGTCGCTTTTAATGCGACCTTTTTTTTGGATTCATAGAGGATAAATTTATCCTATTGTTACCGATGCACTTTTTACTTTCCCGCCCAATGGTGGATTGAGTTTAGTTACAGTTACAGAGGCACCTGTTACAGTAGGGAAGTGGTTGGTAAGTGCTTCACGTATGCGGTATGCTACATGCTCAAGTAGTTTTGACGCTGTTTTCATTTCTTCTTTCACTATATTGTACACCAGTTCGTAGTTAAGTGTGTCGGTAAGTTCGTCAGATATTTTTGCTGAGCTAAAATCCACATCGAGTGTTACGCTAACCAAAAACGTAGTGCCTATTTTTTGCTCTTCGGCATAATAGCCGTGGTAAGCGTAAAATTCCATATCTTCAAGTGTGATTTGTTTTTTCATTGTAACACTGTTTTTATTATCTAAACTAAAAAAGCACAAATTCCTCTATAGGAACTTGTGCTTTTTATCACATTGCTTCCCGTAGAGTTATTCAAACATTTTGTTGAAATCCTCGTACGAAATTGCTTTTTTATCGAGTTTAACTTTGGTTTTTACTACGTCAAGAACTTTTTCTTCTAATACTTTGTCCACCATGTTTTTGATAGTTTCCTCTTTTTTCAACATATCTTGTGCGTAATTAGCTAAAATATCTTCAGGTACGTTGAGCATACCATATTGAGCAAATTGAATTTTAGCCATTTTGCGAGCAAATGCTTCAACGTCTTCTTTCTCTACCTTACATTCGTTAGCTTTAGCAATTTGGTCTTTGATGAGGTACCATTTCAAATCGTTCAACATTAAGTCGAACTCTTTTTCCACAGTTTCAGCAGTTAAATTTTCGTTTGCAACCAACACCCAACGTTTCAAAAATTCTTCAGGGAATACTACTTTATCGAGTTTTTTAACCAATGCCTCTTTAGCATCGATACCGAACTTGTAATCGCTATCTGATACGTACGAATCTTTTATGCCTTCTTCGATAAGAGTGCGGAACTCTTTTTCGTTTTTCACTTTACCTTCACCAAACACTTTGTCAAATAAAGATTGGTCGATAGGTGATTCGTTATAACGTGTAATTTGTTGAATTTCAAATGAAAAATCAGCTTTGACATCTTTTATAGTATCTTTTGAAATTTTCAAGAACGAAGCAAGATCGGCTTCATTTTTCATAGCTTTTTGTGGGTTAAAGGTAACCTTATCACCTTTTTTAGCACCTACAAATGCCTTTTTTGATTTAGCATCGCTTAAGTGTACTGGAGACAACACTGCATCAGTGACTTTAATGCCATCTTCTTTTACAGTTTTATCTGCATTTAATTCTACTAATTGACCTTTGACAACGTCATTTTCGGCTATTTCTTCCACTTGTTCGTATGAACCAAAACGACTGGTGTATGATTTAATTTGGCTATCAACCATTTCGTCGGTTATGTTGATGTCGTAATAAACGATTTTATCTTTTGCTGTTAGGTTAATGTCAAATTCTGGAGCAATAGCCACATCGAATACAAATTCGAAATCCTCTTCCGTATCAAAATTTACAGGTTTTTGTTCGGTTTCGTTTGGAAGTGGTTCGCCAAGAATATTAAGATTATTTTCTTTGATATAGTTATACAACGCTTCTGAAACGAGTTGGTTCACCTCTTCGGCTAAAACTCCTTTACCATACATTTTTTTTACCAAACCTATGGGAGTCATTCCGGGACGGAAACCTGGTATATTTGCTTTTTTACGGTACTCTTTAAGCTTTTTTTCTACTTTTTCTGCGTAATCATCTTTCGAAAGTGTGATGGTTACGGTAGCGTTTACAGCGTCACTGTTTTTTAATACAACGTTCATAACTAATTGTTTATAATTATTTTTTTTAGATTAATATTTCGTATCAAATTAGGCGTGCAAAGATACGCTTTTTTTTTGATTTTGCTTATATTTAACTGTAAATTGTGAGGCAAAAAATCTTTACTCCTAAAATAGTGTAACTTCCACCTTTTTTCTTATCTTTGCAGAATATTACAAAAAGATTATAACTCACAATGAGAAATGAAAATGAAAGAAGGCCTCGTGTCCGCATTAGCAGACCTGGAAGTGCCCGCCGTGATGGTGTAAACAACAATGCAGAACGTGCTAATAGTGGCGAACCATTTTCGCGAGAACATAGTCGCCCACGTTCACGTTTTAACAGTGAAGAACGCGATGGGAATCGTCGTTCTGGTTCAGGACAATATACTGAACATCGTTCTTTTGGGCGTCGCTCAAACACTTATGAATCTGGTCGCTCAGAGCGTCCACATTTCAGTCGAGAGGGGCAACGCTCTTCGTATAATCGTTCATCGAGTGATGGTGAACAGTCTTATTTTGCTGATAAACGTTCTCATGAACGTCGTTCAGATGGCTATCATCCAAAATTTGAAACTAACCGTTCTGATAATCATCGATTTGGTGATAAAAAACAGGGTTTTCGTAAACCATTTGAAAAGCGAGATGATAATTATGACCCCAATGCTAAATATAGTCAACGAAAACAGATTGAGTATAAAAAGCAGTATATAGATTATACGCAACCGATGCGTTTAAATCGATTTTTGGCCAATGCGGGACTTTGTTCTCGTCGCGAAGCTGATGAATTTATTCAAGCTGGCGTAGTAAGTGTGAATGGGCATCCTGTAACAGAATTAGGGACAAAAATTATTCCTGCAACGGACAAAGTGTTGTTTCACGACCAATTAGTGCGTAGCGAAAAACGCGTTTATATTTTGCTAAATAAGCCCAAAGATTGTGTCACTACAGCCGATGATCCACAAGCGCGTTTAACAGTGCTTGATTTGGTTAAAAATGCTTGTACTGAACGTGTCTATCCGGTTGGGCGTCTTGATCGACATACTACGGGCGTATTACTCATAACCAACGATGGCGATTTAACGTCGAAAATGACACATCCAAAATATAATCAGAAGAAGATTTACCATGTGGCGCTCGACCGTGAATTGACTGCTGAAGATATGGAAAAATTACGCACAGGTATTGAGTTGGAAGATGGTGAAATTCATGTGGATGAAATAGATTATATTGATGAATCTAATCATAAAGAAGTGGGTGTAGAAATTCACTCAGGTCGGAACCGTATTGTACGCCGTATGTTTGATCATTTGGGCTACAAAGTTGTACGTTTGGATCGTGTTTATTTTGCTGGCTTAACCAAAAAGAATTTACCACGTGGTAAATGGCGCTACTTGTCAGAAATGGAAGTTAATATGCTTAAAATGAGCAATTAAATTGATCATTTATGTTATATCCGCTTAAGTTTAAACCAATTCATAAAACCACACTTTGGGGAGGTTCAAAGCTTTCTCGTTATCATCGTCATGATGCTGGTAAACTTAAACAAGTGGGTGAAACTTGGGATGTGTCGGGCGTAGAAGGCTCCGAATCGGAGGTTGAAAATGGTTTTTTAGCGGGCAACACCTTGAATGAATTAGTTGAGGTTTATATGGGCGATTTGGTTGGCGATGCTGTTTATGGTCGATTTGGAAATCAATTCCCGTTGTTAGTTAAACTTATTGATTCGGCTCAACAACTTTCTATTCAGGTGCATCCAAACAATGAAATTGCAGCAGAACGCCACAATATGTCAGGGAAGAGTGAAATGTGGTATGTGCTTGATGCTGAGCCAAATGCTTTTTTGATAGCTGGTTTTTGTTGCCCTGTGGATAAAACAACTTATTTGAAATTAGTCGCTGAAAATCGTTTGGAAGATGTGTTACAGAAACATCCGGTTTCCAAAGGCGATCTGTTTTATATTCCTGCTGGATGCGTACATTCTATTGGAGCTGGTTGTGTGCTATTAGAAGTACAACAAACCTCCGATTTGACCTATCGCATTTACGATTACAATCGCGTGGATGCTGAGGGGAATTTGCGCGAGTTACATACTGATTTGGCAGTTGATGCCATTGATTTTGAGAATTGGAGAAATAGTAAAATTGTTCCGGCCGCTTTGCATAATGAAGTGGTAAAAGTGGTTGATTCTGAACATTTTATTTCTAATATTATTACATTAGATAAACCACAAGAGTATGATTTGTCGACAATTGATTCATTTGTATTGCTTACCGTACTTGAAGGACATTTACGTTGTAAATATGACGACGATTATATTACATTGGTTGATGGAGAAACCGTATTGATTCCAGCTTCAATGAACAGTCTGGTATTGATTCCTACAGGAAAAGTAAAACTATTGGAAGTATATATCCAATCTTAAATGAATAAAATTTATAACAATAACAATTTATAATTTTTACTGACTATGGAAAACAAAGAATTATTGAACAAAGTGATGTCCAAAGCTCAAACTTGGCTGGATGGCAATTACAATGAGGAAACAAAAGCTGAAATTCGTCGTATGATGAATGCGGCTGATAAAACCGAATTGATTGAAAGTTTTTATAAAGATCTTGAATTTGGTACAGGCGGTTTGCGTGGTATTATGGGCGCAGGTTCTAATCGTATGAATATCTACACAGTAGGTGGTGCAACTCAAGGTTTGAGTAACTATTTGAAACGTGAGTTTGCTAATTTGCCTCAAATTAGTGTTGCTATTGCTCACGACTGTCGTAATAATAGCCGTTTGTTTGCAGAAATTTCAGCCGATATTTTTTCAGCTAATGGTATTAAAGTGTATTTGTTTGAATCATTGCGTCCAACTCCAGAATTATCCTTTACTATTCGTCATTTAGGCTGTCAAAGTGGTATTGTTGTTACTGCTAGTCACAACCCTAAAGAGTATAATGGTTACAAAGCGTATTGGAGTGATGGAGCACAAATAATTGCTCCACATGATGTGAATATCATTTCAGAAGTGGGACGTGTGACCGTGGATGATATTAAATTTAAAGGCAATAAAGATTTAATTCAAATTGTAGGTGAAGATATTGACAAGGCTTATTTGGATAAAGTAAAAACTATTTTATTATCACCAGATGCTATCAAACGTCACAATAATTTAAAAATTGTTTATACACCTATCCATGGAACTGGTATCAAGTTAATTCCACGCTGTTTGCAAGAAATTGGCTTTACAAACGTGTCGTTAGTAGAGGAGCAAACAGTGATTAGTGGCGATTTTCCAACAGTGGCTTCGCCAAACCCAGAAGAACCAGCAGCTTTAGATATGGCTATTAAAAAAGCAAAAGCTATTGATGCTGATATCGTAATGGCATCAGACCCAGATGCTGACCGTATGGGTATAGCAGTGAAAAATGATAAAGGTGAGTGGATTCTTGTAAATGGTAACCAAACTTGCCTATTATTTACTTACTACATCATTCGTCGTCGTAAAGAGCTTGGTTTGCTTAAAGGCAACGAGTTCATGGTGAAAACTATTGTAACTACAGAAAAGATAAAAACCATTTGCGACAAAAACGAAGTTGAATTATTTGACTGCTACACTGGTTTTAAATGGATTGCAGCAGTAGTACGTGATATGGAAGGTAAGAAACAATACATCGGTGGTGGCGAAGAAAGCTATGGTTATATGCCTGCTGATTTTGTACGCGATAAAGATGCTATAGCTTGTTGTGCGTTGATGTCTGAAATTGCGGCTTGGGCAAAAGATAACGGGAAAACTGTTTTCGAGGTTCTTCAAGATATTTATTTAGAATATGGTTACAGCAAAGAAAAAGGTATTTCAGTAGTACGGTTAGGAAAAACTGGTGCTGAAGAAATCGTGACCATGATGAAAAACTTCCGTGCAAATCCTCCAAAAGAGATTGCAGGTTCAACTGTAAAAGTGATTAAAGACTATCAAACACAAGAGATGACCGATGTTGTTACAGGTAAAGTAACGAAGTTGAATTTCCCTGCTTTATCAAATGTATTACAATACTTTACGGAAGATGGGACTAAAGTATCAGTACGTCCGTCGGGAACTGAACCTAAAATCAAATTCTATATTGAAGTACAAGCACCATTGGCAAATCGTGCCGATTTTAATGCTGTAGAAGAAAAAGCTAATAAGAAAATTGAAGCTGTACGTGCGTCATTAGGCGTGTAAGTCTACGGTTATATTATTAAAAGTCCGATTATTAATAATCGGACTTTTTTTATATTAAATTATTTCATAATATTTGGATTTATCTGATAAATATACTATCTTTGACATAAGAACACATTGTCGCACTGTGCTGAGATTGGAAAGTTCTACAAACAATTTTTTAACAAGGTAAGTTGGTTTTTAATGGCGGGCTGCGCCTTCGGGTATGATTTATCACGGCAGATTACAGAGAAGATTGACCCCTTAAATCCTATTTTATTAGGAATTTTTCTCAACAAATGACAGTGCGACTTTTTTTATAATAAAAGAGGAGTGTAATTAATCATTATCACTCCTCTTTTATTTTTCAGCTTGGACATTTATTTAGTTGGAATAGTTTCTAATGTTGCAACCAGAAAATCCCAAAACTTTTGAACACTTGGAATGCTCACTTTTTCATCGGGTGAGTGTGGATGACGAATGGTTGGACCAAAAGAAACCATATCAAGACGTGGCTCTATAGCTCCTAAAATACCACATTCGAGGCCAGCGTGAATAACTTTAACTTCAGCTGTTTTATCGAATTTGTTTTTGTACACTTCAGACATTGTTTGGAGTATTGGCGATTTTAAATTGGGGTTCCAACCTGAATAACCACCTGTAAACTCAATTTTAGCTCCTGCTAAAGCAAATACACTCTCCATCATAGATGCCAACTCTTCTTTTTTACTATCAACCGAACTACGTAACAAGCATTTTACTTCGATTTTCTCATGGTTTGCCTCAATGATTGATAGGTTGGTTGATGTTTCTACGATTGATGGAATATCCGGAATAAAGCGGAATACACCATTAGGACAACCTGTAATAGCGTTCACAAAATCGTCTTGAATCTCTTCAGGAAGCAGTCCTTCTGGTAAAGAGATTACCTCTGTGGAAACTTTAATAGGATTTTCTGTTACCTTATACTCCTCGTTAAATAGAGCTTCGTATTCTGTAGCTAATTTTTCAATATCTCTTTTGCAATCAGCTGGAACTGTGATGATTGCCCATGCTTCACGTGGAATAGCATTACGCATATTACCACCCTCAACAGCAGCTAAACGAGCTTCATACTGCATAATGGCCTCTTTCAAAAAACGAAATAATAACTTATTGGCATTAGCTCGTCCTAAATCAATATCTAAACCGGAATGTCCACCTTTAAGCCCTAAAATAGACACTTTAATTGCCACATCATCTTCGGGAACAGGGCAACCTTTAAAATGCCATGAAATATTTGCATCAATTCCACCAGCACAACCAACATAGAGTTGCCCTTCTTCTTCAGAGTCCATATTTATCAAAATATCACCTTTCAATAAACCTTGTTCTAAACCAAATGCTCCGTCCATACCTGTTTCTTCATTTACTGTGAAAAACGCTTCGATGGGACCATGTTTTAGTTCTTTGCTTTCGAGTACAGCCATGGCTGCAGCAACTCCAATACCATTATCAGCGCCTAATGTCGTGCCATTTGCTTTTACCCAGTCGCCGTCAATAATGGTTTCGATAGGATCTGTTTCAAACGTATGTTGTTTGTCACTATTTTTTTGTGGAACCATATCCACATGAGCTTGTAGAATAACAGGAGTACGGTTTTCCATGCCTATTGTAGCTGATTTACGAATTAAAATGTTGCCAGCTTTATCAACAAGCGTTTCTAAATTAAGCGATTTACCAAAATCAGTCATGAGTTTTGTGATGGGCTCCATGTGATGAGATGGATGTGGAGTGTTACAAATTGCCTGAAAGTTTTTCCACAAATCATGTGGTTGTAATTGAGTAATGTCGTTTAATTTTGTCATAACCGTATTTTTAAAGTTCAGAAATGAAGACAAAGATAATTAAAAAAATGGTTTGAATTAGTTTTTGCTGTAAAAAAAACCTTAATTTTGTACGAAATAAGATTTGAATAATGCTTCCTCGTATTAACTATTATAATTCGCTACTCAAACATAAATTTGATGTACGCGTTCAAAAGATTTCTATAAATGCAGGTTTTACTTGTCCAAATAGAGATGGATCTAAAGGAGTGGGAGGGTGCACGTATTGTAATAATCAAACCTTTAATCCAGAATATTGTTTTCCTACCAAGTCGGTTTCAGAACAGATAGAGGAGGGGATTCGTTTTTTTTACCACAAATATCAAACTCAACGCTATTTGGCTTATTTTCAGGCATACACAAACACGTATGGTGATTTAGAAAATTTGAAAGAAAAATACGAAGAGGCGTTAGCTTTTCCACAAGTGGTAGGAGTGGTTATTGGTACACGTCCTGATTGTATTACTGATGAGTTATTAGACTATTTTGCTGAATTATCAAAGCATTATTATGTGATGATTGAATATGGCGTAGAGTCAACCAGCAATGAAACATTGAAGTTTATCAATCGTGGGCACAATTTTGAAACCTCTGTAGAAGCCATTCGTAAAACTGCTGAACGAGGGATTTTTGTTGGAGCTCATCTTATTTTGGGTTTGCCATTTGAATCGCGTGATGTAATGATAGGACATGCTAAACAGCTGTCGCAATTGCCACTAACGATGCTAAAATTACATCAATTACAAATTGTAAAAGGTACAAAAATGGCACAGCAATTTGTTGAGAATTCTGAATGGTTTTCGTTATTTTCGTTAGAAGGATATATCGATTTAGCCATTGACTTTGTTACGTATTTATCGCCCGATATAGCTGTAGAGCGGTTTGTTTCACAGTCGCCTAAAGAGTTGTTGTTGGCTCCGAGTTGGGGGATAAAAAATTTTGAATTTGCTGATAAAATAAACAAGCGAATTGTCGAGCGTGATTTATTTCACGGACAATATTACAAATAAAAAAGGTGCAGTAATGCACCTTTTTTATTTGTCTTTTTGTACGTTTTATTTTGCTTTAACTACCCAAATAAGGCTAGGAAAGTGGTCGCTATAACCATTTGTCCAAACCCCACCAGAATGGGTACGTAATGGATAACCTTTGCGTTTTCCTGATTCTTCTTTCAAGAAGTCCTTGTTGAAAATTTCAGCTTTCCAAAAAGTTAAGTTGGTCAAATTGGTGCGGTCCAACCAAGCGTGTGAAACGATAACTTGATCGTATAAACCCCAAACATCTTGATAACCTAATGAACCAGTTCCACTTTTGAAAATTTTGTAACCAGGATTATATAATTCGCCAGGTTGAACTGATTCACGATTACCTTTAGCTCCTAAATGTTTAAATACGCTGTCGTCGTCAGGGTTGTCGTTTAAGTCACCCATTACCACAATTTTAGCTTCTGGCTCTATTTGGAAAATTGAATCACAAATCCATTTAGTTGTTAATGCAGCATCTCTTCTACGAGGCGTAGAGCGTTTTTCACCACCATATTTAGAAGGCCAGTGTAAAACTATAACGTGTATTTGTTCGCCAGCCAAATCTCCTGTAACACAGAGCTGATCACGAGAAACGAAATTTTCAATAGATGATTGTAAACGGTGTGATACAACGTTGGTTG
>Ga0208694_1001526_pt1 | contig 27691 bp, 25 predicted proteins | sample AD_UKC078_MetaG_FD_184442 | JGI IMG/M metagenome (GOLD analysis project Ga0208694, IMG submission 184442) | Active sludge microbial communities of municipal wastewater-treating anaerobic digesters from USA - AD_UKC078_MetaG (SPAdes) (version 2) | ecosystem: Engineered > Bioreactor > Anaerobic >...
ACCGGCAACATTTCCCTTGACTATCCGTGCCTCTGTGTTTAATTAACCCCCATGCCCTCGTAGCTCAGGGGATAGAGCACAGGATTCCTAATCCTGGTGTCGCAGGTTCGATTCCTGCCGGGGGCATTTTAAATCAATGAGTTATAACCCCTTAACAGTGCAATACTCGAATGACATTTAAAATGTAAGCACATAGTAAGCAGAAAAGAAAAACACGGACAATGCCCAGAAACAGCATCCCATATAATCATAACTTCCTGATTTACAACTCAATCCCCATCTCGGTAAGGAATCTCGAAGGCTGCTTGCCCCATCCAAAAACCAATTGGGAAAAGGTCAGTGTTAGGCTTTCCTGAGCACGTGTTATTGCCACGAAGCAGTTTCGTCGTTCCTCTTGCATTTCAATAGAATTGTCACCTTTTTTAACAGCAGCCCAGCTGGGAAGCTGATCTTCCACTAGGCCCATCAAATACACGTGCTTGAATTCCATACCCTTAGATGCGTGAATTGTGAAGCAAGGAATGGCTTCAGGTGGTTTTGGTGGGGTCTTTGAAGTGAGGTCGAGTTCGTGAAGCAACTGATGAAGGCCAACCTCTTCGCCTTCAAATTTCTTTGTTATCTCAAAAAGGATCTGTTTCCATACCTCACGCTCTTCCTCAAACTCATTGAAGGCATTTTCATCCTGCTGCATTCCACTCTGTAGCTCTTCTGCCCACTTCGTCAATTTATCAGCGAAATCATTATAATTAAGGGAATAAAGAAGCGGTTTGATGCCGACGGTAAGCAGACGTCGTGTCCTTTCCTCTAAACCACTTTGTCGCATCACTTCGCCAAGCCAAGTATAAAGTAAGTCCTGCCCATCGGCAGAGGCGCGTGAAAGAACTGGGGCGAGTTCAATACGGATACCTTCAAGCTCATAGAAAGCTTTAGATAAACGAGCAAGAGATTTCTTGTCTTCCTTCGAATTAACAAGTCGAAGGATTGAATGCAACATCCTCATGGGAGCGCTCTTGAACTCATCCTTGCGGGCCGCAAAGTATATAGGCACCCCTGCTTCCCCAAGTTTACGGCCGACAAGGTCTAAGAGTCTCTTTGTTCGGGCGAGAACAGCACAGTTTGCACGATCATGAGGCTTCCTCTGTGCAATATCTTGAGCAATCCACTTTGCCTCTTCATCAACGTCAGGGAAATAAAAAATACGTACCACTTCCCCTTTTTCGCCTTTCTTAAATGCCTTTAACGGTTTCTTTCCTGCAGATCGATTTAGGTTTTTTTCAATCAAAGCATTGGCCATTTCGATTACAGGGGCAGGGCAGCGATAGTTTTCAGGTAACTGAAGTTCTGACACGCCGAAATCATCTCTTAATGATTGAATCCGCTTGGGACTTGCACCATTCCATTGATAAATAATTTGATCGTCATCTGCCACCACGAACAGGGTTGATGGGTCAGGCCCCGTTATTAGCGAAAGAATCTTGTAATGTGAGCGATTTGTATCTTGAAACTCATCAACTAGGATGTGCTTATACACTTTTCTGATATGCTTAATAAGGAAAGTATGTTTACTCAAAAGGTCGAGGGCTTCCGCTATAAGGCTGGGAAAATCTAAAGAATTTGTACTGCGAAGAGATTCCCTGTATGCAGCATAAACACTTGCCAGTGGAATAGCATTCTCAACATTGTATTTTTCAAGGTAACTTTCAGCCTCATCTGGCGAAATACACCTATCTAGAAGCCTTGTTACTGCTGGAAGTAGCTGAGCTGCTTTGAAGTGATCAGGCAATGAATAAGAAAGATTTTTCCGCAATCGACCAAGGACATCATCGAGTAAAGCTTCTCGATCTGCATCATTTGAAAGAATTTGAAAATCAGGACGAAAGCTAAGATGATCACCATGTTGTTGAAGAAGCTCAGCTGCATAAGAATGGAAGGTAGTAAGCCTTACACGCCCAAGCTCATCAGGGACGAGCTCTTCTACCCGGTTTCGCATCTCAGCGGCAGCCTTGTTGGTAAAGGTCAGTGCCAAGATACGGAAATGCTGCCCTTTTGATTCTTCAAGAATTCGGGCTATACGATATGTTAAAACTTTCGTTTTCCCCGAGCCAGGTCCAGCTAATACGAGTAGCGGCCCTTTGTCCCACAATACAGCTTCTTTCTGGTTTTCGTTAAGGGAAGATAAATCTATCATATTAACCCTCAGCCAGAAAGACAACTCTTTCAATTATGTCCTTAATAGTTTGTGGTATGGAAGTTGACCCTCGTCTTTCTACTTCTTCTGCTAATTTCTGAGCAAATGCTGGTTTTCCCCCTATCTCATCAATTGCAGCATCAACAATCAACTTTACTCTTTTAACAGCATCCCCAGTTGAAATGGTTTTAATTTGCCTTATGCGACGACTTGGTACCAAACCTGTTATAAAGACATCATAACCATTATACCAAAATTCATGTTCTATGTCCTGGCAAGTAAGCTTCCTAGCACGGTCATCAATATTCTCGCCAGCTTCTAAGTGATTTCTTGCTCGATTTATAAGGTTTGTCCCTGCGCCATCACCATCTGCCATCATAAACCATTGGATACCTAGCTCTTTTGCAAATTTAATTAAAGGCTCACCTTTTTCAAAAACCTGGCTAACTTCAAGAACTGAGAAGCTTAGCTGATCCTGAAAATAGCCCATTCGCTCAAAGAGCAAAGGCATAATATGAAAATCAGATTCACCTTCTACGAGCATCCAACAACGAGAAAAAAGATAATGGCCTCTATTAATACATATGCTGTAGTTAATCGCCTGAAGTTCTCGGTCATTAAACTGGCCTTGTTGAACTCGACCAACCTTCGTTTCCCTATTGTTTTTGCACAACCTTCTAATAGAAGTGATGGGGACCCGAGAGATAAGATCACCAGAATGGCTTGAAACAAGAACCTGCCCTGTCAGCCCTTCCAGAAATGATCCAAGTGAACGTATTGCTGCCGGATGAAGATGCGCTTCGGGTTCCTCTAAAGCAAGGATCGGGGTGGATTCAGGCTCATATGCTTCTGCAATGCTGACTGCTGCGAAGGCTTGAAAAAGCATTAATACAGCCAAGCTCTGGGTCCCTTCCCCGTGTCTGTTGAGTGGAAGCTTTGCACCGCATGTTGATTTCAAATGCACCTGTATTTTACCTACCATGTCGAACACCCTTGTTGGTATTGCTTCCAACACAACGGGATCGGTCGTATTCAAAGGAACAAGCTTACAAGCACTCCCTATTCTTTGAGTGACTTCTGTCAATCCGGCATTAGCCCCGATTACAGATGTATTCACCGCTTGAAGCATCTGCTCGATCTTTTCCCGTTCTTCCTCGGGTAATTGTATGGACTTTAAAAATCCATTCCAGAACTGCCCGCGCTGCCCAAACTCTTGAGAGGCATCCCTGAGCGCAGAAAGGAAAAAAAGAGGCATAAACTTCGGAAGCAAGTTGAATGGTGTTGAGTTCTTTAGAGGGAGTTCTGTCCCTGCTGCATTAAGAAAGGACGTCTTTGTCTCAAACGAAGAAGAACCAGAATCAAAAATTCCTTCAGCCCTGAACCATATATGGCTCAATCCTGTTGAGTCGACTTGAATCACTGCTGCCATTTGTTGAATGATAGGGTCGGGCCACTCATTTTCCTTCTCTTCAGCGAAATGAAGTATTATCTTAATTGGGTGTGCAGTATGGGGTGTGGCTGTCGCATCACGCAAATGGAAATCATATTCAGAGAAGAACCCTGAGCGACGAGCGCCATATCCTCGACCCAAAAGAAGTTTGAGAGCTTCCAGCACGGTGGACTTACCTGTATTGTTCTCACCAATAAGTACAGTGAGATCATCAAGGGGAAGATGAAGAGACTGTATTCCACGGAAATTTTCTATTTTTATATCTACAAGCTTCATCAGAAAGGCTCCTCTTAAAAACAAAGGGATTTCAATAACCATGTGAATTAATATGCTATAACATAAAATTATGTAATAATATAGTAATGTCTTCCTTTCTAAAGCGCATAGTCTGGGCTCATGCACATTGCTTCCTCATGATAACTACTCAAAGAACCCATGTAGTAAATCATTAAAATATGTTAAACAGACATCAAAAGGTTGCAGCACCATAGGATATTTATTAACGTATTCCATGATCCATTCTTCTGAGCATTGTTATTGAGGTGTTGAAGGCTATTATGGGCAAAGTAAAAACACTTCCCGACGGTAAAATATGTGATTTTATCGATGGAAAGATAAGAAACGATACACCGGAAGAATATATCCGCCAGAATATCGAGCGTCGCCTGGTACTTGAGCTTGGCTTTTCCCCTGAACAGATCGCTGTTGAATTCAAGATTAAGGTCGGCAGCAGTACGAAGCGTGCTGACCTTGTGATATTTCGGGAAAGCGTCCCACACACCCAGGAAAACGCCTGGATCATCATCGAATGCAAGAAGGACTCAGTTCCGTCTGATGGAAAAGAGGGAATAGGTCAGCTTCAATCATACCTTTCATCTTGCCTGAATGCAGAATGGGGGATGTGGACAAACGGCCGTTTTAAAGCTGTGTACCGTAAAGTCCAGGAGCCTGCGGGTCAATTTGTGTTCGAGGAACCGAACGATATCCCATCTAAAGATGGTGATATCGAAGAAGTTGATCGACCGACAAGGGATAAACTTAAAAATGCTACAGATGATAATCTGCTCTTCAGTTTTAAAACCTGCCATAATCATATATATGTAACAGATGGCCTTCAGAAACAGCCTGCTTTCTTTGAGCTTTTGAAGATGATATTCTGTAAGATTCATGATGAGCGCAATGTCCCTCATCCTCTGGAATTCTTTGCCACGTCAAAAGAGAAGGCAAGCCGTGACGGGCAGCTAACCGTCAGAAACCGCCTTACAAAAATATTCGAAAAAGTTAAAAAGCGCTACCCTTCAATATTTGTGGCTACAGATGAGATACGCCTTGAGCCAAGATCTCTTGCCTATGTTGTAGGCGAACTTCAACGGTACTCTTTCCTTGACACGGCTATAGACGTTAAAGGGAAGGCATATGAAGAGCTTGTTGGTTCCAATCTGCGAGGGGACCGAGGGGAATTCTTTACGCCCCGTAATATCCAGCGGATGATGATCAAAATGCTGGACATCCATGAAGATGAACGGTTCCTTGATCCTGCTTGTGGTACCGGCGGATTCCTTATCATTGCAATGAATGAAGTTATTCAACGCTTGAAGGATGCCACACTTAGTGATGGAAGCATGAGTGATGGGCATAAACGTGCACTGAGCGAACGTATTCAGGAAATCGCCAGCCATTATTTCTTCGGGATCGATATCAATCCGGACCTTGTTAAAGCAACAAAAATGAATATGGTGATGAATAATGATGGGTCAGGTAATATATTACGACAAGACAGCCTGCTACACCCACATGACTGGACAAGTGAGTTTCGGAAAGAATTCGCAAGAGCGATTGATATAGAGCCCTCGAATCTCAGAGGGCCAGCCGATCTGGGACTCTTTGATGTGATCGCGACGAATCCCCCATTCGGTTCCAAGCTACCGATAAGAGACCGCGAAGTGCTCATACAGTACGACCTAGGCCATGTCTGGGGGGAAAGCTCACATGGATGGGAACCTACTGATAAACTTCAGGGATCTGTTCCCCCCGAGATCCTCTTCATTGAACGATGCTGGCACTTTCTTAAACCTGGTGGAAGGATGGCCATTGTTCTTCCAGACGCAATACTCGGCGCGCCTGGCTTGTTATATGTGAGGCAGTGGATCATTCAGAAGTGTCGAATTATTGCATCGATTGATCTTCACCCCGATACCTTCCAGCCTAATAATGGTACTCAAACCTCTGTACTGCTTCTTCAACGCAAGACCGAGGCGGAAATGATTCGCGAAGCTAGACAGGGTCAGCTTTCTGATTATGAGATCTTTATGGCTGAACTGCAGGCCATGGGACATGATAAACGTGGAAATCCTGTTTTTAAGCGTAATGAAGAGGGCGAGATTATCCTCATTCCAGAAGAAGAAGTGCGCCCCTTGCTCATGGAACGGCAGAGCGATGGTGGCGCAACTGTGCGGCAAATGCGCCAGATAAAGGTAATGGATGACGATACGCCATTAGTAGCTGAAGATTTCCTGGGTTGGAAGAAAGAGGCAACATTAGGATGGTAGCTGGTAAAATAGGAATTCGCAGAGCAGGTCATCAAGCAGAATCCCATCGTCAGAGAACGGCTACTACCATTACTCTGAGTGAGGTTCTGAATGCAAAATGCCGTCTCGACGCCTCTTCTTATGGTATCGACAGCCGAGCAGCTGTAAAAGCCCTCAAATGTAGTGGCCTACCCCTAAAAACCCTTTACGGAAAAGACGGCCTATGCAAAGAAGCCCACAACGCCTTTCGTTTTCCACGCATTTGGGTGGGGAAGGAACACGGCGTGCCGTTCTTCTCTAGCTCAGATATTATTAGTATCAGACCGTCCATCAAGGGGTATCTGAGCAAAACTCAAACGAAAAATGTCCCGAAACTGATCGTGAAAAAATGGGATGTTTTGATATCTTGTTCCGGAACCATTGGTAACGTCGCTATAGCATGTGATCGTTTGGTAGGTTCGGCTCTTTCACAAGATTCATTACGTCTGCGAGCAACGGATTATGAGACTGCTGGCTACGTATCAGCATTTCTTCGTAGCCGATACGGCAGATCTCAGCTTAGTGGTAGCTCTTATGGTTCTGTTGTTACTCATATCGAACCGGATCATCTGACGAGAATACTAATTCCGGATTTACATCCCATAATTAAGACTGATCTGGGCCGGAAAATGAACGCCGCAGTCGAGCTTCGGGATGAGGCGAATCGTTTGATTGATGACGCCGATGTCCTTCTTCATGAGCGCCTTCGGCTACCTTTATTGAGTACATTATTAGAAGGGAAAGGAGAAACCGGCTTCCGTAGTCTGCGCGCCTCTGAAATCAAAATGAGATTAGATGGTAGTTATCACAATACTAAGGTTCAGGCTGCTGAAAAAAAAGTTAAAAGCCTTGATGCTGAGATTTCTCGACTGGATGATCCCTGTGTCAGTAAAGAGATCCTCGCGGTAACAAAATTTAGAAAGCGCACCTATGTTGAGTCCGGTGGCATCCCGATGATGAGTAGCAAGCAAATTTTCCAGGTAGACCCAATCGATGTAAAAAAACTCGCAAAGGGGGCACATCAAAAAGACCTGAAAGAAATATCCCTTAAAGAAAATATGGTTGTAGTCTCTTGTTCTGGGACAATCGGACGAGTTTTTATAGTTCCTGCTTATATGAATGGATGGACGGCAAACCAGCATGCTATCCGTATTACGGCTGCAGATAAATTTAATCCTGGCTACCTTTTTACTTGGCTCAATTCCGACTATGGAACATGTTTTATAAAAAGACATTCATATGGTTCGGTGATCCTTGAAATAGACAGATGGATGTTAGGAAGTGTACCTATTCCTGTTCCGGATGTTAAATATCAAAATGAGATCGGTGATCTTGTAATGAAGGCAAATGAACTTCGTGACGAAGCTTGGCGAATAGAACTCAACGCCATATCAGAGCTGGAAAGTATTATTGAGGAAAAGGCATCTACCTCGCAACGGTCCTGAGGATTATTCAATTCATCAAACTTCGGCCCCTACGGTGATATCTCAAGGAGAGTCATGAGCGTCTTGAGCCAATTTGCCCCGGATATGGAGATCTATTCGATCGATGAAGCCTTTTTGAACCTGAATGGGATATCTGGCGACATGGAGGAGTACTGCAGGCAGATCAGGGCCAGGGTGAAGAAATGGGTGGGGGTGCCGGTATCCATCGGGATTGGGCCGAGCAAGACCCTGGTCAAGGCTGCTACCAGGGTAGCAAAGAAGAACAAGTCTTTTGGTGACATAACAGGCCGTTCTTCGACATCTCAAAACACCCCCCTATATGGCGTTTTTCTACAAAAGAAGGGTATCCCAGAGCATCTCTCTATCCCCTGGACTGTAGCCTTGGCTCATATCAGTCATCTCAGCACCATCCGATTCTGTATGTGCTTAATAACTCATTCTTATTGCTATAACCATTCCGTACTGCTATAATATTCAACGAGATAACAGTTTATACACTGTGCGTCTTGCAGCAAGAGGAGACAGGAATGGCATTGCTTGATTTATGGAATAAGGACCGCGCACAGCTTGCTGAGAAGCAAGTCCATCAAATTATCGCGTTCGCTGGAGATGGGAAGCTACGTGACGGATCATTGGCCTCGACTGAATTCAGGGATTATCTCAGACACATCCCGTCGGACCAACTCTCACGCTATGCCGACGAGTGCTTGCAGGCCTCGTTTCAAGACTCAGGCCTCGCACTACAAGATATCGTCAATGAGATCGGCCGACGCCTGGATTTTCATATCACTCACGGGCGCTATCGAGGAACGCCCAAACATCCGGGACATGACGGTCTATGGGCTGACACCGATAAACATTGCATCGTTGTCGAGGTAAAGACTACCGATGCTTACCGCATTGATCTCGGCACAGTGGCCAACTACCGTCAGGAATTGGTAAAGCGTGGTGAAATTCGACTTGAAGCCAGTTCCATGCTGGTTGTCGTGGGACGACAAGATACCGGTGACCTGGAAGCCCAGATTCGTGGTTCTCGACATGCCTGGGATATGCGGGTTATCAGCGTCGATGCGCTTCTTCGCCTGCTCAAACTGAAAGAGGAAGTAGAAGACCCCTCACTTCTCAGGCGTATCCATAACATCCTCATCCCTCACGAATTCACGAGGCTTGATCCTATCGTCGAGATCGCATTCGCTGCGGTTGAAGATATCAAGAAGGAATCCGAGGGGCAAGGAGATGACGAGAACCCGAAGGAGAAGAAGTTCACACCCGTTGCCTTCCACGATGAATGCATCACAAGGATAGAAAAGCGCCTTAACACGACTCTTGTGAAGAATTCACGCGCTTCTTTCAGAACGGCTGATGATTCAACCAGGGTGTTGTGCGCAGTGTCGCGCTTTCACGAACGCGCCAAAAGCTACTGGTTTGCTTTTCATCCACACCAGGACGAATTCCTGACGAGCGCAGGGCAGGCATTCGTCTCTTTCGGGTGCGGTGATGCAGAGACTCTGTTTTTGATTCCCTTTTTAGAATTCAAGCCATGGCTTGATCATTTCAGCAAAACGGAATTGCCCGATCGATTCTACTGGCATGTCAAGATCCGAAAGGCAGGAAAGTCATACCTCATGACCGGCCGGGCTGGAACAAAAGACCTCGACATTACCAAGTACAGGATCTGACAGATGCTCAATGAAATAACGCGCGGCCAGGCATATAAGAGCCTGTGCGTGCAATGATCGTCATCATGATGGAGGGGTGAAATGAGACCCAACAGTCGAAATCAACAGCTTACCGCAATGGCGGGAGAGTTCCTCACGGTCGGAAAATTGTTTAAACGTGGATATCAGGCGTCAGTTACGTTCGGTAATGCCAAGGCTATCGATGTACTGGTATACAATCCCGGGAACGACAAATCATACGCTGTTCAGGTTAAGACCCTCAGAGAGAAAAATTGCTTCCTCATGAAGAAAGACAACGTTAAACCAGACCATGTGTATGTCTTCATTCTTCTTCATGAATTTGAGCAACCAGAAGAGTTCTTCATAGTATCTGGCTGGGAAATACTGCAAGATATCAATAAGTTCTTCGGCGCATCTTACAGAGACAGGGATAAGCCGAGCAATATGCCTGCTATCAATTATGGTCCCTTGTTGCCGTATAAAGACAACTGGCAGGTATTCGACACGTAGATGCAACGAACAAGCATATCCAGATAGCAGAGAAGGAGACCATGTATTGATACACCTAGAGGATATCGAAGCGATTGAAAAGCGGCTTTGGACTGCGGCGGATACGCTGCGGGCGAACTCGAACTACGCCAGCAACGAGTATTTCCTGCCCGTAATGGGCCTGATCTTTCTTCGTCATGCCTACAGCCGTTATTTAAGCGTCAAGGACTCAATCGTCGCCAACCTGCCCATGCGTGGCGGCAAGACACGCCCGCTCACCAAAGCGGACTTCTCGCAGAAGAGCGCCATCTTCCTCCAGCCCAAGGCCCAGTTCGACCACCTCGTCGCCCTGACCGACGGCGATGACAGGGCCAGGGCCATCATCGAAGCGATGGAATCCATCGAGGGTGATTACGATAATCTGAGCGGCGTCCTTCCCAAGAGTGAATACCAGGAACTCGACAACCAGGTCCTGGGCCAGCTTATCCGCACACTCAACCCCGACGAACTCAAGCGCGTATCCGGCGATGTGTTCGGCCGCATCTACGAGTACTTTCTCACCCAGTTCGCCGATCAGAAGGCCCATGACGGCGGCGAATTCTTCACGCCTGTCTCGCTGGTATCGCTCATCGCAAACGTGCTCGAACCTGCGGGCGGCACCGTTTTAGACCCTGCCTGCGGCAGCGGCGGCATGTTCGTCCAAAGCGCCCGATTCGTCGAGCGACACGACGAAAACCCGGTGGATAAGCTCACCTTCTATGGCCTTGAGAAGAACGCCACCACCATCCGCCTGGCCAAGATGAACTTGGCCGTCCATGGGCTGGAAGGCGATATCAAAAAAGCCATCACCTACTACGATGATCCCCACGAGCTGCTCGGTAAGGCCGACTTCGTGATGGCCAATCCACCGTTTAACGTCGATGAAATCGATGCTGACAAGGTCAAGAGGGACCCAAGGCTCCCCTTTGGCCTGCCGGGTACGAACAAGAAGGGTAAGGTCTCAAACGGCAACTATATCTGGATCAGCTATTTCTACAGCTACTTAAACGAGCACGGCCGCGCAGGGTTTGTCATGTCGTCCCAGGCGTCCAGCGCCGGGCGCGACGAAGCAAAAGTCCGCCAGAAGCTTATCGAGACCGGTGATGTGGATATTATGATAGCTATCCGGTCAAACTTCTTCTATACCCGCACCGTCCCCTGCGAGCTGTGGTTCCTCAACCGGGATAAGCCCGAGCAGTATCGTGACAAGGTGCTGATGATCGACGCGCGGAATATCTATCGCAAGGTCACGCGCAAGATCTACGACTTCAGCCCGGAGCAGGAACAGAACATCCTCGCCATGGTCTGGCTCTATCGTGGCTACACTCAGAAGTACCTCGACCTCGTGGCCAGCTACTGCAACCGCATGCTCGATGAGGGCGTGAGCTGTTTTATCGCCGAGGATGATGACGGCGAGAAAATAGAGCTGCTGCCGATCTTCATCGCCTCACTGGCCGCACTGCGAGAAGCAATGCAGCCCTTCCTGAAGACTCTGCCTGCAGACGGCCCCCATGCCGAGGTGCTCAAGGAGCTCGATGACGCCAGAACCGCCTTCACGGCGGACGTTGAGGCCTTCCGGAATGCGGTATCCAAACAGCAGGATGCATGGAAGATACAGAAGACCACTAACGGCGAATTGAAAGAAGCGGTGGATCGCCTCGCCCCGCTCGCCGAGTCCAGCCGTGACCTTGTGAAGCAGGCCGACCTGCTCTACAAACTCGCCTGCCGACTCATCGAGATCTGCGAGAGTGAATGCAATGGCCGCGACAGTGAGACTTGGGCTAACCGCGACATCACCCGCGCCCGCAAGGCCGCGGATAACGCTCGAACGCTTGCTGCCGAGCAGCTCAAGCAGGTTCGCTACTTCTGGCGACAGGCTCACTGGCTGACCGAGCGCTTCCCGGAAGCGAAGCTCTGTGATGTCGAAGGCTTGGTCAAGCTGGTAGATAAAGCAGAGATCAAGGCCAACGACTGGAGCCTCACCCCCGGCCGCTATGTCGGCGTCGCACCCGAAGAAGAAGACGAGGATTTCGACTTTGAAGAGACTCTGCGTGATATACATGTTGAACTGGAAAGCCTGAATGAGGAAGCGGTGCAGCTCGCAGCAACTATCAAAAAGAACTTTGAGGAACTGGGGATATGAGTTGGCAAGTAATGCCGCTAGGGTCATTCCTTACGCTCAAAAGAGGTTATGACTTGCCCTCTTCTCAAAGGTCAAATGGTGAGGTGCCTGTAGTTTCATCGTCAGGTGTTACAGGGCATCACAATGTAGCAATGGTCAAGGGACCTGGTGTCGTAACTGGTCGATGTGGCACCCTTGGCGAAGTCTTCTTTGTACGGGAAGATTTTTGGCCTTTGAACACAGCTCTCTATATTCAAGACTTTAAAGGAAATGATCCCCGTTTCTCAGCCTATTTTTTAAAGAATGTCCTTAATGGGACATCGAGCGACAAGGCCGCTGTTCCTGGGGTGAACCGTAACGACCTGCATGCCCGTAAGGTGTACGTCACGACAGACACTAATCAACAGAAAGCTATAGCAGCAACTCTCTCCACCTACGACGACCTGATCGAGAACAACCGGCGGCGGATTCAGCTGCTGGAACAGGCGGCGAGGCTGCTCTACAGGGAATGGTTTATCCACCTACGCTTCCCCGGCCACGAGCACGTCAAGATCATTGACGGCGTGCCGGAGGGGTGGGGAAATTTGTGTTTGCCTGCTGTTATAGATGTTAACCCGAAGACACCGATAGAGAAGGGAAAAGATGTTTTGTATGTACCTATGTCAGCACTTTCAGAATCAGGAATGATTGCTGATAGTTCTGAGTTTGAACATAGGACGGTGCATACCTCTGTCAAATTTAAAAAGAACGATGTGCTGCTCGCAAGGATCACCCCTTGCCTCGAAAATGGGAAAACGGGATTTGCATATTTTCTTCAAGACAACGAGGTAGCTTGTGGCTCAACCGAGTTCATCATTTTACGCGGTAAACTGGTAAGCCCTTTCTTTACTTATTCTTTATCTCGATCCTACCCATTTCGGCAAAGGGCCATTAAAAGCATGATCGGTTCATCAGGAAGACAACGTGTTCAAGTATCGTGCTTTGAAGAATATATGGTACCTTTTCCACCACGTCACTTGCTTGACATGTTTGATGAATTTGCATCTAAAATCTTTGAACAAATCAAGGTGCTGATATCACAAAATGATAACCTTGCGAAAGCCCGGGACCTGCTATTACCACGTCTGATGAACGGGGAGATAATGGTATGAACAGCCACACCGAAAAACACCCCCTTTCTATCAGCGTTTCATGGCATAAAAGCGTCAATCCACGCCCAGGCAGCGATGATTCACTTTCATTTAGACGGATGAAAGGTTTCAATTGGACGCCATTAACCTTTCAATTAGACGGAAAAAGATCTACAATCGGTCGCCATGAGTGAGAATACGTTATACCCACGATATCTGATGCCTCGCGTGATGGAGGCATTGAGCGATTCCCCGGTGGTGCTGATCCATGGGCCGCGCCAGTGCGGCAAGACCACGCTTGCGCGCCTGGTGGGGGATGAGGCGGGGTTTTCATACCTCAGCTTTGATGACGACGTGCAGCGAGCCTCCGCCCAGGCCGACCCGGTGGGCTATGTTGCCGAGCTGCCCGCCAGGGTGATCCTGGATGAGGTGCAGCGGGTGCCGGAGATGTTCACCTCATTGAAGGCGGCGGTGGATGCCAGGCGCGAACCGGGACGATTCATACTGACCGGTTCGGCCAATGTCCTGTTGGTGCCCAAGCTGGCGGATTCACTGGCAGGGCGAATGGATCTTCTGCGGCTGCATCCTTTGGCCCAGGTGGAACTTGCCGGGGAAGATTCCAACTTTCTGTCCGTGTTATTTACCAAAGGGTTCAAGGCGGGCACACCCGGTCGAAGGCTGGGCCTAAGCCTCGCAGAGCGTGTAGCGGCAGGCGGGTATCCGGCTGCTCTGGCACGTGCAACTGCCCGACGCCGCGCCGCCTGGTATCGTGATTACATCGACACCCTGGTGCAACGCGATGTGCGCGACCTGGCCCGCATCAGCGCCTTAGATGCACTGCCTCGCCTGTTGGCACTGACCGCTGGACAGACGGCTCGTCTCTTGAACGTGACCGACCTGTCCGCACCGTTTCAATTAAGCAGGCCTACGATTCGCGACTACATGACGCTATTGGCGCGGATATTCTTGCTCGAAGAACTGCCGCCTTGGCACAGCAACCGGCTGAGCCGCCTGATCAAGACACCGAAGCTGCATCTGGGTGATACCGGGCTTGCCTGTGCTCTGCTCGGCCTGGATGCCGCCGCCTTGTGGGAGGATCGCGCCCTGTATGGGCAGCTGTTGGAAACATTCGTCTATCAGGAATTGCGACGCCAGGCCAGTTGGCAGGAAGAGCCGTTTGCCTTTCATCATTTCCGCGACAAGGATGGGGATGAAGTGGATGTGGTGTTGGAATCCGGTGGAAAACTGGTCGGTGTCGAAGTCAAGGCCGCAGCGACCGTTTCCTCTACCGACTTCAGGGGCCTGCGCAAGCTGCAAGGCGCTGTGGGCACACGCTTTTTGGCCGGGGTGGTGTTGTATGACGGGGATGCGGTCGTCCCCTTTGGTGAGAGACTGTATGCAGTGCCTCTATCCCGCCTGTGGGAGGAAAGATGACGGCCTATACCGAAGATAACCTCGTCCAGAAGACCACCGCCGAATATATGGAACATCAGCTCGGCTGGGATTCGGTGTATGCGTACAACAACGAGGACTTCGGACCGGACAGCCTGCTCGGGCGCTCGTCTGATCGGGATGTGGTGCTGACCCGGATTCTGCGGGCCAAGCTGGTTGAGCTGAATAAGGGACTGCCCGAGGCGGCGTACGATGACGCGGTGCGACAGATCGTAACAATAGCTGCAACACAGTCGCTGGTGGCGACGAACAAGGAAAAGTACGACCTGATCCGTGATGGTGTTCAGGTGACCTTCCGAAACGACAAGGGTGAGCGGGTGCGCCAGCGTCTTAAGGTGTTCGATTTCGGTGAGCCGACGAAAAACGACTTTCTCTGCGTGCGGGAACTGTGGGTGCGGGGCGAGCTATACCGCCGCCGGGCAGACATTGTCGGGTTCGTAAACGGCCTGCCCCTTTTATTCATGGAACTCAAAAACGTCTACAAAGATATTCGCACTGCCTATGAGAAGAATTTTCTGGATTACAAAGACACTATCCCTCACCTGTTTCACCACAACGCGCTCATCGTCCTGGCAAACGGCGTAACCGCAAAGCTCGGCTCGATAACCAGCCGGTTCGAGCATTTTCACGAGTGGAAGCGTCTGGCCGAAGATGAGCCCGGGGTTGTGGACATGGAAACGCTGCTCAAAGGCGTGTGCGATAAGAAGAACTTCATGGATCTGGTAGAGAATTTCATTCTCTTCGATGACTGTGCCGGTGAGATAAAGAAAATCCTGGCCCGAAATCATCAGTTCCTGGGCGTCAACCGGGCCATAGAGGCCGTCAATGACCGCAAGAGCCGAGGCGGCAAACTGGGCGTGTTCTGGCACACGCAAGGGGCGGGTAAGAGTTATTCGATGGTGATGTTCACGCGAAAGATCCATCGCAAGCTAGGCGGGAACTTCACGTTTCTGGTGCTGACCGACCGCGAGGACCTGGATACGCAGATATACAAAACATTCGCCGGTTGCGGCGTGGTGAACAACGACAAGGACCCCTGCCGGGCAAGCAGTGGTGAGCATCTCTGCCAGCTTCTGTCCGAGCAAAAGTCTTACCTATTCTCGTTGATCCAGAAGTTCAATCAGAGAGTAGACCCGGCTACTGGCTACACCCTGCGTGATGATGTGATCGTCATCACGGACGAGGCACACCGCACACAGTACGGGGAGCTTGCTCTGAACATGCGGGATGCCCTTCCAAACGCCAGCTATATCGGGTTCACCGGAACGCCGTTGTTCAAGGATGACGAGATCACGAGACGGGTGTTCGGGGAGTACGTCTCGACCTACGACTTCAAGCGGGCGGTAGATGACCATGCCACGCTTCCCCTGTACTACGAAGCACGTGGTGACAAGCTCGGTGTGTCGGTGGGTGATCTGAACGAGAGGATCGCCGAGAAGATCGAAGAGCTGGAAACAAATGATATTGATGTGGAGCAGCGCCTGGAACAAGAGCTCAAGCGCGATTACCATATCATCACAGCTGGAAAAAGGCTGGACCAGGTAGCGCGCGACTTCGTGCAGCACTACTCAAAGGCCTGGGAAACCGGCAAGGCCATGCTCGTATGCATCGACAAGATCACCTGCGTGCGGATGTACGACCTTATCGTTACATACTGGGATGAGCGGATCGCCGAGCTGGAAGCGGCGCTGCCATCGGCAGCAGACGAGCAGGAAGAACAGCATCTGCAACGCCAGATCGAGTGGATGCGCCAGAGTCGTATAGCGGTTGTTGTCAGTGAAGAGCAAGGTGAAGTCGAGAAGTTCCGCAAGTGGGGCCTGGACATCACGGTGCACCGCCGCCTGATCAAAAATGGAATGGATCTTCCAGGGGAAATGAGGAAAAAGCCCCAGTTCCACGACATGCAATCCATGGATCTGGATGATGCGTTCAAGGAAGAAGAGCACCCGTTCCGCATCGCCATCGTCTGTGCGATGTGGCTGACGGGCTTTGACGTGCCGTGCCTCTCGACGCTCTATCTGGATAAGCCACTCAAGGCGCACACACTGATGCAGGCTATCGCACGGGCAAACCGCGTGAACGAGGGAAAAAACAACGGGCTGATCGTGGATTACTGCGGCGTTCTCAAAAACCTTAGAAAGGCCTTAGCGACCTTTGCCGGAGCCGGTGATGGCGCTCGCGGCGGTGAAGGCGGCGAAACCGAACCCACCAGGCCGGAAGAAGAGCTGCTGGCCGATCTGGCTGAGGCAATCGCATTTGTGCGGGAATTCCTGACTAAGCGGGGCGCGTCTTTAAACGATATTATCACCCTGACGGGCTTTGCCAGGAATGCGGCCATCCTCGCTGCAAAAGAGGCCGTCAACGAAAACGACGAGACTCGCAAACGCTTTGAGGTGATGTGCCGTGCAGTGTTCACGAAGTTCAAGGCGTGCATTACGGTCGAGGGCATCAACGCTTATCGTAGCGATTGCAGCGCAATCAACATCGTCTATAAGAGCCTTCAGCAGGACCGAGAGAAAGCGGACATCACCGACATCATCCGGCAGCTGCACCGGGTGGTTGATGAGGCGATAGTTACCAGGCCCGATTGTGTGGGCGAGGATCTCAAGCCCTACGATATCAGCAAGATCGATTTCGAGAGACTACGCAAAGAATTCGAGCGCAGCCCTGCAAAAAGGACCACTGTACAGAATCTGAAAGTGGTCATCGAACAGCGTCTTGAGCGACTGCTTCAGCAGAACCCGCTGCGCACCGATTTCCAGAGGCATTACGAAGAGATCGTAGCCGAGTATAACCGCGAGAAGGACAGGGTGACCATCGAGAAAACGTTCGAGGCTCTGTTGCTATTTGTGAGTAGCATGAACGAGGAAGAAAGCCGAGCCGTGCGGGAAGGGCTTGACGAGGAATCACTGGCCATGTTCGACCTCTTAAAGAAGCCTGATCTGTCGGCCCCTGAGATCAAGCGCATCAAGGCTATCGCCGTGGAACTGCTTGAGACGCTCAAAAAACACAAACTGCGCATCGACCACTGGCGGGATAAAGAGGCTACTCGCGATGCCGTTCGGCAGGCCATCCATGATTTTCTCTGGAATGACTCGACCGGGCTTCCCGTGGATCAGTACACCGATCAAGACGTACAGGCCCGCGCAGAAGAGATCTATCGGCATGTATATCGTGTATATCCTACCGTGCCATCACCGTACTATGAATCGCCAGTGGTGGCATGAAATAAAAGTGGAAACAAGGCCCTGTGCGCCTGATGTTTCGATGTGCGACTCTGGGGAAGCAGACAAGGTATAAGGTGCGCGCTTTACTGAGCGGCAAGGAGATCTGCCAGGTATAGATATTGCGGCAACAGGACCCTGTACTTATCTTCGTTCACCGAGTTGACCGCCAATAAATCGGCCACATAAGGCTACCGATTCATCCCTATGCTCGAAGATATTGGTATCCCAAATCCGCTAGTCTTTGCCGCCGCCTGCATCCCCACTATACAGGGCAATGTCTGCTTTCGTGCACAAAAAATGATACCTTGGGGCTTGCTTGGGCTTGAGTTTCTCATGCTCAATCATCGTCCGTGTCAGACCCTTCCTGCCCCTTGTTCGGCAAGTAGATAACCGCGTAGCCGCCTTGAGGTTTATCTTCAGGGTCGGTCAGCGCCTTCTTATCCGGGGCGGTCCACCCCATGTGCTTTGACAGGGCCTCGCGGCTGGCCCGCTTGTCCGGAAATCGGTACTCGTAGGTGCGCACGACAATCTCACCGGTCCGCCGTTCCTTGAGCTTAAAGCCAGCTAGTGCGGCCCTGGTGTCCTCATCGAGGTCAGCGATATCTTTGGGGTTGCCGTCCTCATCGAAGAGCTTGCCGGGGTCGAAGCGGATGTCACGGGTATAGCCTCTTAAGACCTCTTCCGCCTTGGCGATGTCAGGCTCAAGTCCAAGCTCTTCCCTTATGTGTTCGATATACCTCTGAATCTCAGCATTTTTCAGCAAGCGGTGCCCTTCCTGGTAAGCGCCTTTTGGACTGTACCCAGCTTTTATGGCGGCCTGCGTGGCGTTCAAGCATGTAACCCACTCAAAGCAGAACCTCTTTTTCTTTGCTGTCAACATGGCCCTAACCTCTTACATACCCTTATGCGCCTGGGTTCACAATAAGCCCAGGCGCATAAGTGGCTCTACTTACCCTCATTCACTTGGCTTCTCCTCGGGCAGCTATCGCACACAGATGGACGCCTGGTATTCGCAAGTACCTGCTTCCTGCCCGAGCACGCACCCATCCACTCCTTAAAAGGTATCTTCTCGCTCTCGGCGTAAAGACTCTGTAAAAACCTACAGTATTCAGGGGTCATGCGGCACCGAAGGCGCTCGCAATAAAAGGCGTGCTTTTCCAACCAGATATCCTGCTCCCTGCTCATCTTGAGGAAAAACTCCCGCTTTTCGACTGCGCGAGTATGAATTCCGCAGGTAGTTCATCGATCCTAAAGGCAAGAAAGCTGCTCGATCCATCCCCGTTGCTCTTTTCCATGCCGGGATGTTCCCCCTGGTAAAGGCGCTCGCTGTACCAGCGCCGGAAAACCTTCAGATCGCACAAATGCCATGCCAGTAATCGGCCTTCATCAGATCCGAAACCATAGAATAAATAATCCCCCCAGCCCTCTACTATCTTCGCGAGCTCTGTCTTGTTTCCATATTTCCTTGAAAACCTTATCGTGAACTCACCCCCATACCTAGACAGGTAATACTGACTTCTGATCCTCGCGGCCACGCGGAAGGGGTTCATACTCAACGTTATCAAATCGGTGTTGCGCAGGCGGTCTTCCTCGGTAGGCGGTTCTCCGAACAGGTGCACCCCCAAGATGGCCTTGATCTCGTGCATGAACCGGTCTGCCCAGCGCTTATCTTCTTCCCAGGTCATGACTCGTTACCCCAGGCGTCAAAGCCTTCTATCTTTCGGCGCGAGAACATATCGAGCCTTCTTCCCGCCGTCACCCGCCTGACAATCTCGTAAAACTCTGGCGGTTTCTCGCTGTGCCGCCCGCGGGTCGCCGAAAAACAGGTAAAGAACTCGGTCAAGTCAATGAACTTTGGGTTCCCCTTGCGGGCATACAGGGCAAACTCGCAGTTATACTGAGGCAATCCATACGGCTGGAAACCGCCTGGTTTATGCCATACAAACGTGCAGACGTACCTCAACCCCCATACTTCCAAGAGATGAAACGCCATTTTCATGTATTTATGCGTGGTCCACAACCAAACGTGACAGTTATCCGCTGCCGGGATCTTTAACCCTTCCAGCTCTTCGATACTCATTACCGGGTAATCAAACGCGGTCTGGTTCGGCCTCACGTCCCGGTCAATCTTAGTCATGGGCCAAGGCGGATCAATAACGATGGCATCATAAAGCCCGCTTGCTTCCTTGACCTCTTTGGCCATGATGTCTTCGAGCTGCCTTACAACCTCTTCGTTCCTGACAGCTCGCAAAGCCGCTTCCATGCTGACTTCGCCAGAAATGACCTTCTCGGCCAAGTCGGGACGCCTGTTATAGAGATAATCGCCCCTCTTGACGGTCGTCGGATTCGTCTTCGATTCCTCGGCCTTGGCCTCACGGCTGGGATGTCCGCCACAGGTCGCGGGTCTACCTGACCCGTCACCTGATGACAGCCGCGTGCCATCCTTGCTTCTCGGCTGTGCCTTGATGGCTTCGCTGCGCTTCCGGTTGGCCTCGTCTTGTATGGACTGCCTTAATGCTTCCCACTCAGCGCTCAATTCGTTTTTGCGCAGCCATATCAGGTACTTCTGAACATCGGTTAAGTGCCTTCTTTCGGCATTAGTAGACCACACGTATTCCCAGGGGTTATCACCCTCAAAATTGACAAACCTAGGTCCAACCCCAGCCTGCTGACAGGCCAAGTAGCGGTTGCGCCCGTCAAGGATTTTTCCCTCAAAAAGCACGATGGGTACAAGCAACCCTTGAGAGGCAATGCTCCTTGCCAACTTGGACAACTTCTTGTCGTCCATCATGGGGAATAAAGCAGATATCTCGTGAAATTCATGGATCTTCATGTGTTTTCCTCCAGTTGTGAAAGATGAATTTTTGAGATTCCTGCCTTCCTGCTTTCTGTCTTATGTCCCCTGTCTGCTTTTCTTTCGTTATATCCCTAACCCCTCAACCGGCTCTCTTGCTTCTGCCCAAGTGATACCGGCATTCTTGGGGATTCGAGGTCGTGATGTATTGAATAGCTTGATCCCGGGTGTGTATCCGGGGATCACTTCGCTTCCCATGCAGGCTTGAACTCCCATGGTCTCCAGTCTTTTGGCCTGGAGACCCCATGACTTCCGCCTGCGGGATAGACGCTTTATCCCTTCCCGTTCCTTGGCTGTGAGACGGGAAAGACTACCCCCTAACCCTGGCCTTCTAGATAGTATTGTCGCCCATGACACCCATTGGGGATTTATGGAATTCATTGGGCTCACACGCCCTAAAAAGGCGTGTGAGCTTGTTCTACCGATTCTGGGTGCATTTTTCTCGGTTGTCATCCACGCCACCCCTGTACTCATGACTTTTGCACCTTCGGTTGTCGTCCATGACAATGGCTCGGTTGTCGCCCACGACACTCGGAAATATTCTCATCCTCTCCACCTCGTGCTTTCCTGGATGCTCTAGCCCTGTTGTATCTGGCCAGAGAATCGCTGAAGCACACGCCCTTTGGCGTTGACCGTGGGATAAACTGAGGGGTGCCGTAGTGTTTCCAGTCATCGATAAGAGTGTATTCGTTACACTCCCTGTGGCCGTGGAACTGGCCGCCCTGCCTTGCTATTTCAAGAAAACCGTGTTCAACGAGCTCGGTAATGCACCGTCTGAACTGCCTTTTCCCGATGCCGTATGCCTCTGCCTCAGTGTACGGAAACTTAAGCCCGGTTGTTTGAAAAACAGGTTTTTTCTTGCGGCCTTTTCTCTCGTAGCTCCACGTCCGCCGGGAAAGAAACAACAGTAGGACACATATGGAAATGCGCGTCAGAGAGATAAACGCTTCTGACCGCAGCATCTCCTGGGTCATCCGCAAGTCGCGCTCATGATACCAGCCATTGGATTTGAGCACTTTCGGGTCGGGGGCCTTCATCTGCCCCTCCCGTGACGCCGATTCTTGTGTAGCATCAGCATCAGTACGATTTTGGCATTATCAGAGAGCGCCCGGTATGCTCCCGAGCGCTTTATTTCAGAAGGCAACGGCAGCGCTTTTTCCAACCACTCTCTTCGATCGCGCGCCGTTTTGAGGGTATCAGGACACCTCATTGTTGTCGTCCTCAAGGGAATCAAGGGAATCATCCTCATTCCCTGCGCGGTCCTCGGAAATACCCTCGTATATGGCGTTTTTTTGGGAAAGAGATGCATCCTGACGACCCGATTGATTCATCCAGAACGGGTAAAGAGGGCAGTCCTCGCTTGGGCAAAGTCTGACCTCTTTGGGCTGGTCCCCGCTGCACCACAAACAGTAAGCTCGTATAGCTTTATTTCTCGCCGTCGGGTTCTGCTTTCCCTTCCCCATCCGGTAAGGATAGAGCGCACACTTGGTCATCTTACATTGAGCTACTTCCTTGGTGCTCCATGCTGAACAATCCAGACATCGCTCCCGGATAGCCTTTCGTCTGCTGAGTTTGACTCGGGATGCTTTTTTGGGATCCCGTGTTTGTGAGTATCGGTTGTGTCTGCCCATCACGAACCCCCCTGGTCAGAGGTGCTGGTTCTGACGGATTTTTCTACGAATTCCATGAGGTCGGATAACCGATATCGGACCGTTCTTCCAGATATACGGTAAAACTTTGGGCCTATCCCCTTGAGCCTCCAGATTTCCAGGGTATTCGGCCTGAGCTTCAAGAACCGACTCGCCTCTTCCGTGGTAAGAAGCTCGTCATCCAGATTTTTCTCGATGGTATTGATTGCTTTTGGCATGTGAACCCTCCATTGGTGATGGTTGGCAACAGCAATGTTCTTTTTGCTGAGCCTTTACCCACCTCCGTCAAATTTGACCGCAGAGAGCTTTTTACATGCAGGTTGACGAGTAACTGTTTATGATTATTGGGATTCTATTTGGGTAAAAAATAAAAAAAGCCGAGGCTTTTTGACCCCGGCTTTTTTAAGTCAGTCTATTGCGTGCTATCTTATCGATAGTGCCCCTTCTGTTATTCGGCGCGGATGATATTGAAGTTACAAATCCACCCTTCGAATCGTGAGTAAAACGCTATTGGTTCTCCTTCAACGTTTGGAAACAGTTTTTTGAGATGCTTCCTAAGATTAGATATGTTGGGCTTAGCGCCGTTCATTTCATGAACACCCTTTATTTGCCCTTTGTGCTCCGCAAAGTATTCGAGCAGTGCCCATAAAATTCTTTTCTTTCCTAAACCCAAGTCCTTCCTAGTCCATGGGTTCATTCCACCGGGGTATGTAATCTCAATTCGCTCGTCATTGACTATTCGGATTGTTATATCCTGCCAGGTGGTCCCGCCAGGTACCGGTATTGTCACCTGTTCCCCCGGTTCTTTCTCCCCTTTTAACCGCCTATACCATGACCTAACTTCAGAACTATTAAGCTTTTTTTCTTCGGGTATAGATGAGAAAAGCAAGCTATCTCTATCCTTGAAGGGCTCTCCCGTGGTTGTTTTGAGCTCTCCCGCCTGCGTTGCGCGCACCAATTTTCGCTTCATCTCCTGAACGGGCTCAATCAGCTCGCAACTGAACACAGCATCGGGCATCGTCACGTCTTTTAGGTTCAACGGATATGCCTCGGGCGGTATATTCAGTAGCACGCAGGCGGCTTCATTCAGAGACCAGACCGGATACGACTCCCACCGTTCCTTTTTCCGCTGCCTTATCACCCTCTCGCAGAGTTCATTTTCCAGCTCAGAGATATGCTTCTGAAGAAGTTTGACAGCACCCTTGACACATTCTGGGTCGGCATCCTTCCTGGCTTTCAGTTCTTTGATTTTCTTATAGGCAATCTGTATGTCTCTGTCTTTCCTTATTTCCTCCAGGTCCCCCCGTGTTATTCCCATACACCCCGGCCTGTTCGAATAGATGGCCTCAATCGCTTCCTGGCGAGCCTTCGCTGTTTGCTCCTTGAGATCGCTTAAATCATCCTGGTCTTTCTTCTTTCCTGGCATCTTCTCACCCATGTTTCCCTGCCCTGGCGCGCTCCATATCGACCACCTTGTCGTCGGCGGCTATCCGTGCCTGCCGAAGTATCCAGTCGCCAATTCTCTGAGCCTCTGATTTCAGGTATCTGAGGTCACTTTTCTCGGTATAACTTCCCAACGTTACATCCCCACTCAGCTTGTGGTTCATGAGCAGCTTGGTCTTCCAAAGCTCAATGCCGCAATCGGCGGCGATTGCCCTGAAGGTGCGCCGCAGGTCATGGGGTGAAATCTCGATACCCAGAGCCGTTGAAACCTGGTTCGTCACAAACCTTCCCGGCCCGATGCGGCCGCTCTTGCTTTTATTCGAGCTAAAAACATAGTTGTTGCCCTCCATCCTGGGCCTGTTTTTCAATATTCCGAGCACATGGGAAGACAGGGGCAAGGTCACAGGCTGGTGGTTCTTGGGGTCCGGCAAAAACCACGTTTCATCTTCGAGATCTACCCGGTCCCATGTCAATCCCGTTACCTCTCCCCACCTGGCACCAGTAAGGAGACAGAAACGCACGGCATCGACCATAGAGTGTCCGGGCCTCTCCACCGAAGGGGTGTCCTTTATGGTCTGCAGTACGTTCCAGGCCAAGCCAATTTTATCACTGGGTATCTTCCGTGCCCTCGGCTGAATGACATGCCAGAGTTTTGCATCGCTCAAGACCTTGACGGGATTTTCGATGATGATGGGCCTGCCTCCCGGTCGGTAGGTAGCCTGGGCATAGTTGAGCAGGGCTCGCAGTATCCGGAAAGCCTGGTTCGCCTGGGCCTTGCTCCTATCGGAAAGCTCGCGAAACCGGGCCAGGATAGCGTCACGGGTTATCTTGGTGATGGGTTGTTTTTTCCATCCCTGGAAAGAATCATCCAGATGCTTGTTGATGTCCCTGATGCTGTTTGCCTTCAGGTCGCGATCACTAATATACGCTTTAACAACATCTTCCAAGCTTACTCCCTGGATCTTTTTGCGGCGTTTTTCCAAGGTCGGGTCAATGCCGTTTGCCATGTCACGCAGCAGCTCAAGCGCACGCTTGCGGGCTTTATCCGGTGCAAAGGGGCCGTGCTTTCCTATCGTGACCCGTCGCGACTGACCATTAACCCGGCCTTGGGCGATGTAAGAGATCCCTGTCGGGTTCAATCTCACGCCGAAGCCCTTTGTCTCTGGGTCCCATACAAAGACCTGCCCTTGCATGGGAAGGGGCAGGGCATCCACTACTGTTTTTGTAAGCTTTATGTTTTCTTTCTCATCGGGTTTTTTCATGCATTTTCCTTGTTCTCGTGGCTGCAAAAAGTAAGCACATAGTAAGCAGACGAGATAAAATTTTGTGGTACAACATAGGATTAAATCAACCACGATATTGTGGATGGGTCAAGGTTTATCGTGCTTACTCAAAAGGGATCATGCTGTGTAAAACCCAGGTTTTCAGGATTCCTAATCCTGGTGTCGCAGGTTCGATTCCTGCCGGGGGCATTTAAAAATCAATCTCTTACAACATTCAATCTTCGATCTTTATGACATGATTTATGTTATGTAAGCACATATTTTACAGACGATGTCTTTTCAATCGCTCATACAAACCTGCTGTTCGGTATCCTTCCTTAGGCAGACTTTTTCGTTTGAAGGTATGGGCTTTCAAATATCACAGGCAACGCAAACTCTTGCATAGCCGCAGGGTCTATCAAACGGATATTCTATCAGCCTTCTATTGTCTTTCAGACATTTGTCGTCTTTGTATTATGTGAACAATGGAGGCCGCGCGTGAGCAAGAAAAACAGAAGGATCGTGCTCCTGTGACAGTGTCTGGCGAATCCCTATGGACATGTGCATATTCTTGGACAGAACTTTCCATTGTTGCTTGAGATGAAGGACTATCTCCCGCGAAAAAATATCGGCGTAATCCAGAACGAGTGCCCCGAAACCACCGCCATGGTGCTCATGCGCAACCCCCAGGGCCGCTGGCAATACAACAACATCTTTTTCCGGGATCGCTGCAAGGCGTTGCTGAAAAACACCATGCTTATGGTGCGGGAATTCATCATCCATAACCGCTATAGGCTGTGCAGCTTCATCGACCTTGAGAACAGCCCCACCTGCAGTATTCACTGGGGCAGGCGCAAGATCAATCGTTGCGGCATCGAATATCAGAACGCTGATGCGCAGCCCGGACGTGACAGACAGGCGCTCATAGGCACCATGGCGGAGATCATGTCAGAAGAGCTGGGCAAGGAAGGTATCAGCGGAGTGCCTTTTCTGGAATTTCCCGCACAGTCATAGCCGGGGTCCAATAAGAGAAGACAGTTTTCGGAAAGGCTGGAAGCCGCCATTGCTCCGTTGCCCAAGGAAACGTGATTCGCAGCCGGAGTTACCGTATCGTCACGGTAGCCCCGGAGATCTGAATGAACCCCTCCCGCTGCATTTCATGGAGAATCGTGCGCACCCGCGAAGGCTCCCGGTTCAGTTTGCCGATCAGCTCGCCCTCGCGTAAAGGCCCAAGGGAAAGCAACATCTTCAGGATCATCCCGCGGATCTGCCGGTTGGAGCCCTCAAAGGGGGCCTGCCTCGTGTAGTGTGCGCTCCTCCTGTTGGGATTGGGCAGCTTTGTCTTGAGCATAGCCCCATAGTCCATGAGCGCATAGTACCAGTCCCTTGGATTTTCTCTGTCCAGGGTCTGTTCCACCAGAGGAAGAATCTCGCTGTCTTTGACATCTTCACGGTCGGAAAAGAAAAAGTGAATAAAGACCCTACGGATATTTGTCTCGATGAAGGCGACCGGGATACCATAGGCAAAGGCGAGAATCGCCCCTGCCGTGGAGGGGCCGATGCCGGGCAGCTTCATGAGCTCGTTAAGGTCTTTCGGCAGTATGCCGTCATGCTCTTCTATCACCCTGACAGCGGTTTCTTTGAGGGAAACGGCTCTCCGGTTGTATCCGAGTCCCTGCCAGGCCTGCAGCACAGAATTGAGATCCGTTTTAGCCAGTGCGGCAAAATCCGGGAATCGCGAAAGAAATGCCTCATATTTTTCCATTACACGCCCGGTCTGAGTCTGCTGGAGCATGATTTCGGAGACGAGAACACAATAAGGGTCTCTGGTCTCACGCCATGGAAATGAGCGGGCATGCTGGCGATAATAAGAATATATGATATTCCGAGTCGTAGAGATCACTTCACGATACATCCGGCAGAATAATTTCCTCGGATGCCCTCATGGACTGAATGAATGACAATCAAGAATTTTCATAATATCAGAATGGGCTGTTGCTGAATACAACTTTTTGGGGTTTGTACGGAGCCACGCTGTTCATGCATGCTCATGATTATGCCTGTTTTTGTGGTTTCCTGTTCTTATCCAGAGTGATGCATGCCCTATCCTTGCATTATTGTATATCCATGTCACAAAAAAACCCGGCAGAAAAGTCTGCCGGGTTTTTCTTAGCCCGTTGAATTCCCTAGTTCCGCGGTATGTACTGATCGTTGAGAGAGTCGGTATCATTGGGGTTCCACTTCCCTCGTTTGCCCTGCTGTACTCTCAGCGTGAGCGTGTCACCATCAAAATCGGAATGGATCTCATCATTGAATGTGACCTGAATATCCGCATATGTATCACCCTCTGAATCGTAAGCCGGCGTTACGGTTACATCATCTACATACGTATTGGGCACTACAACTCCCAGGGAATTTTTGACTTCATCGTAGCTTGCCAAAGTAGGATAATTACCGGCTGCCTGCAGATACTCCATGCATGCATTACCCACTGCACCCATTGCATGGGTTACCTCTGTCATCCTGGCTTTCCTGGTGTAGTTTGCATACGCCGGGATAGCCACTGCCGCCAGGATACCGATGATCGCCACGACGATCATCAACTCGATCAGGGTGAAACCTTTCTTGTTTGTTAACATAGCCTAACTCCTCCTTAGGGTAAAAGATTTTGGATGATTCGCTTAACAAATATTTT
>Ga0208694_1001527_pt1 | contig 27663 bp, 18 predicted proteins | sample AD_UKC078_MetaG_FD_184442 | JGI IMG/M metagenome (GOLD analysis project Ga0208694, IMG submission 184442) | Active sludge microbial communities of municipal wastewater-treating anaerobic digesters from USA - AD_UKC078_MetaG (SPAdes) (version 2) | ecosystem: Engineered > Bioreactor > Anaerobic >...
CCCTCCCCCGAGCAAATTCCCTCCCCAGAGCAACATTGCCTCCCCAGTGCAACATTGCCTCCCCAGAGCAATTTCCCTCCCCAGAGCAACATTGCCTCCCCAGAGTAATTTCCCTCCCCAGAGCAATTTCCCTCCCCAGAGCAACATTGCCTCCCCAGTGCAACATTGCCTCCCCAGAGCAACATTGCCTCCCCAGAGCAACATTCCCTCCCCAGAGCAACATTCCCTCCCCAGTGCAACATTACCTCCCCAGTGCAACATTGCCTCCCCAGAGCAACATTACCTCCCCAGAGCAACATTCCCTCCCCAGAGCAACATTCCCTCCCCAGAGCAACATTCCTTCCCAGAGCAACATTCCTTCCCAGAGCAACATTCCCTCCCCAGAGCAATTTCCCTTCCCAGAACAAATCCCAGAGCAACTTTTAGTAAACTATTCTAGGAAGAAATTCGTTGTGTAAACTTTCTCTGAGGAGAAATATTGCTTATAACCCAATATCAATATCAGATTTTAATATCTGCCTATTAACACTAAATATTTTTCTTAAAGACCTGTGAGACTTAGATTTTTCTGAATAATTCTCAATAAGATATATCATGTTACTCACCGTCATTGCACTGCCTTTAATATTAGTTTCATTATAAATTTTATTAATTTGCGAATTGATATTTGCACCAAATCCACCAGAAATATAAGAAAAAAATGCTAATGGAAGTCTTGAATTTGAATACTTATTCAATCCTGCAATATAATTGTGTACCATTCGATTATGGTGGTCATTTGAAATAGAGTATGAATGATATGCTTTATTATCTAGTATTGCTTGATAACCATCTTCATCACTTAATATCAAAATATCTGGGGTTAAACCTATTGATCCAACATGGATAGTTTCATAATTAAATAAATCAGAAAAAATCTGTACAGTTGATTTTTCAAAATCAGTGGCATTATCCCGACCTCTAAATGCCATTTCAAAATATTCAGTCATAAATGCTCCAACAGAACCTCTGGGATAGAACTTCAGTAATATTTCTTCTACAATCTTTTCATTTATTCCAGATTTTTCAACAAGAGTAGAAATTAGTTTGCTATCAATCTTGGTTATAGGACGTTTTAAAGATTCAGCTATAAATAGTCGTTTCACTTTATTCTCAGCAATCATTTTCGCTGTTATTGTACGAGATTTAGTAAGGTTTCTCGTATCTTTTGTGTGTTTAGGGTCTACCCCATATTTTCGCTGAAAATATTCTTGTTCCTCTGGTCGATCAATGAAAGGCATGGGATTGTTTAAAATTTGTTCCACTTCATCTATTTTATCTTTTAGTATTGCTACTGTTCCGTCTTCTCTTTTAACAAGCTGAGTATATTCCAACCAATTAATGATCGTATTGGCTATATCTTCTAAATGACTATATGGCTTGTTATAATTAACTTTTCCTTTTGAAGATTGATATCTCTCAGCAAAATCATAAACTAAAACGCTATCACCAAAGCTGCGATAATCTAAAATTTTCTTTACTATATATTCAAAACATGAATTAGATTCATTTTCAGCTTCAGTGATGATTATTTTTGCAATTTCTTCTTGTGATAAAAATTTTATTCTGTTGTCCATTAACAATCTTAACAGAAAAAGAAAAGGTCTTATTTTAAAACGAGAAGAAACTTCAACCCCTCGTCCTAGCGAATAAGAAGATGGAAATTGGTACTTGATGATTTGATTCTTTAATACTTTCACTGGAGAATCACCATTCATAATGGCTTCTCCTGATAAAGTTAATTTTATTTGACCAGTGGATTTTTGTGTAAAAATTAGTCCCAAACTCGCAATCCAAGCTTTATATGTCCGTCCACCGCCACCTGTTTGATCGCGTCTCTCTCCCACACGCTTTAGCCCAAATTTTTCTAAAGTATCTTCTAAAGTTAGATGAGAATCTCGTTGCCCTTCCCATTCTTCGTTCAATGATATTTCTGAAAATGCTGATAAAACATCTGGAATTGTATTTAATTTCCTTTTTGGACGTGTCACCCACCAATAATTTATCATAATTATTTTCTCTATTATTCTTTGATATTCCTAGGTTGCCAAGGATATTCTATTCCTGCAAAAGTTCTGAGAACTGCTTCGAAAATAATTTGAGCTCCCTTAACAGGAACTGCCATGCCGATTTGTTTTCGTACGCTCTCCTTTGTACCAATAAATATAAAATCGTCTGGAAATGTTTGTAGTCTTGCACGCTCTCGATTGGTCAAAGCTCTTGGCTCTTCCCAATGATAAATATGAGTGCCACCACCTCCACTACCTGTAACCGTATATGCTGGTTTATCAGGGTCTAATCTTTTATATATTTGGCTTATCTTTGCTCCTTTAATATTTAGTTGTAACTCCTTAGGTATATCAGCAGTGAAAGCATTTTCACCAGGCTTGATATATTTAAGTCTTTCCACTACTATTTTGGATTGCTTTGTCAATTCATTATTCGCTGCATATTGTGGAATAGGTGGCACTTCTAAAGCAGTTTTAGCAGTATTATCAATATTTTTATATTGTTCAATAGAAGGAATTTTAAATTCAAAATCAATATCATTTCTTATTCCAATAATAATTATTCTATGTCTAGCTTGGGGGACTCCATATTCTTCAAACTTATATAAATTAGGATATAATTTATAGCCTACATCTTGCAATTCACTAAGAATTTTCCCAAAATCCCTTCCATTGTTAGCATTTTTCAAACCACTTACATTTTCAGCTAAAAACCACTTTGGTTTAAACAATTTAAGAGCCTTTACACCGTAAGAATAAAGAGGACCGTACTCGCCATCTATACCTTTTTGTTTTCCCACAACACTGTAGTCATTACAAGGGAAACCAAAGGCTAATGCATCTATATCTCCGATTTTTTGTAAACGTCCATAATCTAGCTTTCTGATATCTTCACATATAACTGTTTGAGAATTGTCATTACAAAAGTTTTTTCTATATGTGCGACACGTGTCATTATCATAATCTGTGGCCCATTGGTGAACAATTTTATAGTTCTCATTTTCAATAAAAGCATTGGTAGCTCCTTGTGCGATTCCACCTGGTCCGCAAAAAAGCTCTCCTAGCCTAAATTTCGTTTTCCTATTTTTGTTCATCATATTTTTTCACCATTTGATAATATAAATTTTCGTTCGAATTTTCCATTGACAGCTCTATCAATTAAATCTAAAATTCCCTCCCCCGAGCAACTTTCCTCCCCAGAGCAACTTTCCTCCCCAGAGCAATTTTGCCTCCCCAGAGCAAATCCCCAGAGTAACTGACACCTCCCCAGAGCAAACTAACTTCCCAGAGTAAATTAATTTTCACGCATTAGCAACTTTCTCCCCAGAGCAAATTCCCTCCTCAGAGCAACTTTCCTCATTAGTATTTTTTTATTTCCGTATTATCCGTAATTTCTATATTGTCCGTATATTCTGTTTCCGTGTGTTCTGTGGTCTTATTTTAATTAGAATGAACATGAATCACTAAAGAATCTGAAGCACCATTTTCATCCATGCAAAGGATGTTGTGAGTCCCTTTTTTTAATGCATAAAGAATTTTTTGATTGGAAGTTGTTTTTTGTATAAATACTTGATTGTCAAACCAATATAAATTTGTATTTGTATTAGAAATTGCATGTAAACTAATATATTGCAATTCTTTGTTTTTTTCTAAGATATATTGTCCTTGGTGTTTAGGACTTAAAATGGTAATGGTAGATTGTGTTTTTGCATAAGTACATTCTGGATTATGATCTGGTAGGATGTAGGGATATTGTTGATTTTTAAGCCAAGTGTGCATGGGGAGTGGCCATTTTTCACAAATATGTTTTACAGCTTTATCTGTTTTACAAAAGGGACATACTCGCAACTTTGTCGTAGAATCAATATCACATTCTACATGGATATTGCAACGTTGCTTTAAAGACTTTGTAGTGTCATATATTTCTATAATTTTTTCTTTACAATATTGTGGATGTGGCAACATACCACTAATGCGACAAACATAGCGTGTGTCTATATTTTTTGGTTTTGTATACCAGCTATGTGGTTTATTTTGCATAAGATATTGCATCAATCGACTTGCTATAGGTGCTGCAATTTGAATTCCTACTAAATGACTACTTGATTTGCCATCAAAATTACCAATCCAAACACCAATTGTATAGTTTGGATTATAAGCAATTGTCCATGCATCTTTATGATGACTAGACGTACCAGTTTTCCAAGCAAAAGGCGGTGCATTGGGACTTATGACTGCTAATGAACTTGTATCTTTTAATATATCATTGATTAAATATGCAGTTTCTGGTGAAAGAATTTGTTGTGGTTCTTGCTTGTAGTTTTCTTTATAGTATGTAATAGGAATATAAGAACCTAACCGAGCGAAGATCAAATAGGATTGCACCAATTCCCATAAAGAAACTTCACCGCCTCCTAAAGTTAGACTTAATCCATAATATTCTGGAGTTTTTTGTAAAGAATGCAAACCAAGAGAGTGATAAAAATGTAATAAAGGCTCTGTTCCAATTTTTTCTTGAATGCGAACAGCTGGCACATTCAAAGAATCTCGTAAAGCTTGCCTCACAGAAACTGGTCCTTGGAATGTTTTATCAAAATTATAAGGCGTATAATTGGAATGGGTCAAAGGTAAGTCCATTAAAATATATTCTGGACTTATCAAAGAATGTTCTAATGCATAAGCATATGTAAACGGCTTGAATAAAGAACCAGGAGAACGTTTTCGACGAATTCCATCTAATTGTCCATCTTTTCCAAAAAAATTTGCTGATCCAATCCAAGATATAATCTTGCCTGTTTCTGTATCTACTATTAAAATTGCACCATGATGAATTTCATTTTGGAAAGGTGCTAAATGTTGTTGCAACAATTGATGTGCATATTCTTGTACAGACATATTTAATGAGGTAAACACAGACTCATTTTTATGTTTTTGGTTCACATGAAAGCAAAAATGCGAGGCTTGAAAGGCTCGAGAACTTAGTCTTAATATAGGAGAATTTTGCAAGGCATCTTGTTTTTGTTGTAGAGTGATGCAATTTTCTATGTACATACGCTCTAAAACATATTGTTGACGAACAATAGCTCGTTCCCAATATCGATCTGGACGATAGCGATTCGGAGATTGTGGCAAACCTGCTAATAAACTAGCTTCAGATAAAGAAAGTTGCGAGGCATCTTTATCAAAGTACCTCCAAGAAGCAGCTTGCACTCCAACAATATTACCTCCATAGGGCGTATGATTGCAGTAAAATTCTAATATTTGGTCTTTAGTCCATATTTTTTCTAGTTGCCAAGCTCGAAATGCTTCATAAATTTTTGTCAAAATATTTCGAGATCGATCTGTTAATAAGCGAATGCATTGAGTAGAAATCGTAGAAGCCCCAGAGTATGTTCGAGTGCGAGTAATATTGCCTATAATAGCTCGAAATATAGCTATAAAATCAATTCCATTATGAGAATAGAAATTTTTATCTTCTGTACTCACTAAAGCTTGCAAAAAAAATGGTGAAATCTTTTGTAAAGGAATATCAAATTGCCATTGTTCTTCTTTATTTAAAAATTGCATCAAGGCCTCGCCATTTTCAGCAAAAATTTGAGGTGAATTTCCTTGTACTTTTAACCATTCTTGAGGAATAGGAAATAAATAATGACAAAGATATAAAATAGAAAAAAAAGCAATGCATATGGACAATATAATAAAAATTAAAAAACGCCATTTCAAATATCGCATACTACACACTCTTTGCTATAACATCAAACATATAATAAACTAAAAATATTTCTCTCTATATTGTATCAAGTGGAAGATAATTTCAAAATAAAAAAATATTCCTAGAATATATAGAGAATATAGAAAAAAAATAAAAAAAATATTAAAGATATAATTTTTTAAATTATAATTCATAGTTTTTATATTTTTTAAAGTAAAAATTCAATTTAAAAAAAATAAAATAAAAAAAAATAATTGATGGATTTTTCAATCCATCAATTATTTTTTCACTCTCTTTGAAATTACATACTGTAAAACTACTTTACAGGAGTTTTGATAGCAGCTTGAGCAGCCGCTAGTCTAGCAATAGGTACTCTAAATGGGCTACAAGATACATAATTCATGCCAACTCTATGACAGAAATCAATAGAATTTGGATCGCCACCATGTTCACCGCAAATACCAATTTTTAGGTCTTTGCGTGCAGAGCGTCCTTTTTCAATGCCCATGCGAATTAAAATACCAACACCTTCTTCATCTATGCTTTGGAAAGGATCTTGTTCATAGATTTTCATTTGGATATATATAGGAAGGAATTTTCCAGAATCATCACGAGAAAATCCGCACCCCATCTGTGTTAGATCGTTTGTTCCAAAAGAGAAGAATTCTGCTCTTTCTGCAATTTGATCTGCTGTGATAGCTGCTCTTGGAACTTCAATCATTGTTCCTACTGTATAATGTAATTCAGGTAGTTCGTATTCTGCTTTGACAGCTTCTGCAACTTCACGGATAATGTCTTCTTGATTTGTGAATTCTTTGACATTACCTACTAAAGGCACCATGATTTCAGGTGTTACTTTCACGCCTTGTTTTGTGAGTTCTGCAGCTGCTTCTAGAATAGCACGAGCTTGCATTCTTGTGATTTCTGGATATACAATGCCTAAACGACATCCACGATGACCAAGCATAGGGTTAGTTTCATGAAGTTCAGCCACTCTTGCTTTGACTTCTTCCACGCTTCTACCAATAGCTTTTGCAAATTCTTCAATGAGTTCATCAGTAGTGGGTACGAATTCATGGAGAGGAGGATCAAGTAAACGAACTGTTACAGGTAAGCCTTCCATAGCTTTGAAAATGCCTAGAAAATCTTCTTTTTGGTATTTGAGAATTTCATTAATAGCTGTTTCTCGTTCTTCTGCACTATTTGCTAAGCACATTTTTCGAACAGAAATAATTCTTTCTTCACCAAAGAACATGTGTTCTGTACGACATAATCCAATTCCTTCTGCTCCGAATCTTCTTGCTTGTTCTGCATCTTTTGGATTGTCTGCATTTGTTCGGATCGAAAGATTTCTTACTTCATCGCACCAACCTAAGAAAGTTTTTAGTTCTACATTTTCTTCTGGATCCATCACTTTTAGAGGAAGAGCACCTACATATACATTGCCTTTTGTTCCATTCAATGTGATGACATCTAATTCGCGAAGAACTGTATCACCTACTTTAACTGTGCCAGCTTCAACATTGATGTCAAGTGCACCACAACCTACGATACAACATTTTCCCCAGCCACGTGCTACGAGTGCTGCGTGAGATGTCATACCGCCTCTAGCTGTTAAGACAGCTTCTGCAATGTGCATACCATCTATATCTTCAGGAGAAGTTTCAGTACGAACTAATATGATTTTTTCACCTTTTTTGACTAATTCGTCTGCTTTTGCTGGTGTTAAAACAATTTTACCAGTAGCACCACCAGGACCTGCTGGTAAGCCTTTGCATAAAGGAGTTACATTTTTTTCATGAACTGGGTCTACCATAGGATGGAGAAGTTCATCTAATTGTGCTGGTTTGACTCTTGTAATGGCTGTTTTTTTATCAATGAGTCCTTCGTTTGCCATATCAACTGCCATTTGTAAGGCTGCTGGACCATTTCTTTTGCCACTTCTTGTTTGCAACATCCAAAGTTTGCCTTCTTGAATTGTGAATTCGAAATCTTGCATATCTTTATAATGCTTTTCTAACTTTTCACGAATGTCACAAAATTCTTTGTACATTTCTGGCATTTTATTTTCTAGAGTAGGGAAATTTTTATTTGTTTCTAACTTAGATTCTTCATTTAAAGCATAAGGTGTTCGAATTCCAGCAACGACATCTTCGCCTTGTGCATTAATAAGCCATTCACCAAAGAATATATTTTCACCTGTGGCTGGGTTTCTAGAAAAAGCAACGCCTGTTGCACTATTTTCGCCCATGTTTCCAAAAACCATGGCTTGTACATTAACTGCTGTTCCCCAATCTCCAGGGATATTTTCAATAGCACGATAAGCAACAGCACGTTTTCCATTCCAAGATTGGAATACTGCACCAATAGCTCCCCAAAGTTGCTCTTCTGCTGTGTCTGGGAATTCTTTTCCTAAAACTTCTTTAATCTTTTCTTTAAAAGCTCCTGCTAAGAATTTCAAGTCTTCCACTGTCATGTCTGTGTCAAGGCTGTATTTTTTTTCTTTTTTCAACCCTTCCATGATTTCTTCTAGTTGAAGACGAATGCCTTGTCCTTCTTTTGGTTCAATGCCAGCTGCTTTTTCCATTACAACATCGCTGTACATCATCATCAAACGGCGATAAGAATCATAGACAAATCGTTCATTGTTTGTCTTGGCAACCATAGCAGGAATAGTTGTACTGGTAAGTCCAACGTTCAATACAGTTTCCATCATACCAGGCATAGATTGACGAGCACCAGAACGTATAGAAAGCAATAGAGGATTTTTTTCATCACCGAAAACTGCTTCCATTGTTTCTTCTACTTTTTTTAAAGCATCAGCAACTTGACCTTTTAATTCTTCAGGATATGCACCTTTTTGAGTTGTATAAATATTGCAAACTTCTGTAGTGATCGTGAAACCAGCAGGAACGGGAATACCAATAGATGACATCTCAGCTAGGTTAGCACCTTTTCCACCTAGCAAATTTCTCATATCTTGGCCACCTTCAGTGTACTTTCCACCAAAGGTATAGACATATTTTTTATTTGTTCCCATTAAAAGAAACTCCTGGATAATTCCAAAAAATGGCCATAAAATTAATAAAATTAAACATCAAATTAATAAATTAAACATCAAATTAATTAAATTAAACATAATATATATATAGAATAACAAATTATAATTATAAATTCAAGTACTTTTTAAATTCAAGTACTTTTTCATATATTTTAAGTACTTTTTAAAAAAAAATATATATTAAAAAAAAAAATTTTAGATACATAATAATAAGGAATCCTATTATACAAGAATTAATCGATCATTGTCTTTATTTGAAAAGGAATACCATTATAAAAAAAATTAATCGATCATTGTCTTTATTTTGATTTTTTTATTTATTTTTGTTACAATAATTTTTTCAATTTTAATTATTAGGAATATGTCCTAGAAGGGAGCGATATGAGCAGTATTTTAGAAGAAATCTTGAAACTCCAACAATTTGATAAAGACATTTATCATTACAAGGATATGCAAAAACGTTTACCCTTAAATTTACAAAGACAGAATAGCCAAATTCAAAATTACCAACATCAAGTTGCCAGCCACAACGAAGAGATCAAAAAAATCAAATTCAATATTCGAGAAAAAGAAAATCAACTCAAAACACATCAAAACACAATTGAAAAAAGAAAAGAAAACTTAAATCAAGCAAAATCAAACAAAGAATACTCTGCTCTAGGTGAAGAAATTCAAAAATTGACCATAGAAAAAGATGACCTAGAAATTTCCATTTTAGAATTAATGGAACATTTAGAACAAGAAAATGAAAAAAACAACCAACATAAAAAATACTTACAAAACTTAGAAAAAGAAGGATTGCAATACGAAAAAGAAATGAACATTGAACTACAAAAAATTGAACAAGAACTAGAAACTTTACAAAAAGAAAGAAATAAACAAAGAGAAGTAGTTCACACACAAGATAAAGAACTTTGTGCTACATACGAACATCTTATCAAAGCTGATCCTCGTTCTGCCATCGTTAAAACTGAAGACAATGCATGTGGTTTTTGCCGTGTAGAATTGCATATGACAGAACTCGCAACTGTAAGAAGTGGAAACGTTGCTACTTGTAAAAATTGTTTTCGTTTAATGTATGGTTAATTGAAAAAATGAAAACTTGCTACTTAGTAACATTCGTTTCATTTTATGAAAACTTGATACTTAGTAACATTCGTTTCATTTCATGAAAACTTGCTACTTAGTAACATTCGTTTCATTTCATGGAAACTTGCTACTTCATAAAAGTCGTTTTCGTTTAATTTTCGTTTAATATATTTTTAACATTGGAAATAGCCCCAATATCACATAATTTTTTAGAAAAAGAACAAAATATGGAATCTGAAAATATGGAATCTGAATCTGTAGAAATATATCCCGCAGTTATAATGGATGAGAATGAAACAAAATTTCTCGTACAATTAGGACCATCCAATAAAGGTGGTTGTGGTACGTCTTGTAAATGTGGTGCAAGTGCCTTATTAGGATCTTCCAAAGGACAAAAAATTTGGATAGAAAAAGATGAAAATCATCATAAAAAAGGAGACCTTGTTTGGATTGAAGCTCACTTACCTTCTATGTATTTAGGAATTTTATTTGTATTTGTTTTTCCTGTGCTTGCTATTATTATTGGTGCTTATATTGGTGACCAAATAGCCATGAAATATACTTGGAACCGTGATTTCTTAGCAATAATCGGTGGTATCATTGCATTGTGCATCAGTTTATTCATTGCTTTTTGTTGCGATAAATACTTATGCAAAAAAAAGGAAGTCTTTAAAATTTCCTCTGATCCTTTTCCAGAACCTGGACCTTGTCCTCATAAAAAGGATTATCTATGAAAAAAAAATCTATCTTTATTTCCATTTGCATAGGCATCATACTTATCTTATTAGCAACAACCATTTCTATTGAAGATTCTGAAATCATTCGTTCCCAACAAGAGCATCAAGTTTGCTGGTTAGGCGTTCGTCAAATTGGACGTGCTTTATGCCAATATGCCATGGAACATGACAATGCATTTCCACCTGATTTACAAACATTGATCCAAGAAAAATATCTTAACTCCCCTGATATCTTACAATGCAATAACAAACAATATCATTATATTCCAGGCTTACGCCTAGATATGCCTTGTAATTTACCTATTCTTATTGAACGACATGGAGAACATATCTATAACATACAACAAAAACCACAACGTGGTGGATTTGTATTAAAATTAGACTTTGTTGCGTATTCTATTTTACAAAAAGATATGAATTATATCTTACAAAATATGGACAAAGCCTTGCAAATATTACCAGAAACAAACAAAGAAAAAATTTTACAAACTATAGAATCATGGAATACACACGAATATGTTCTATCATTATCTCTTTGGAAACTTCGCCAACTTAACATCCCTATTTTAGATCCACGTGTACAAAAACAATTAAGACATTATTCATTTGGTGTACGCCACCAAGCTGCTCTACTTTTAGCAAATTGGGATAAAAAATCTACACTTCCAGTATTGCAAGAAGCTATGATGAACACAAACTATGCCATTCGAAAAAGTGTATTTTCTTACTTTTCTCATGACAATCCCTATTATGTTTTTTCCCATACACTTTCTGGGAAAATGGCATACTCTCAAAAATAAATACGCTACATCGGCAAATATCTATGATCTAAAGAGATATATAGGAACAATCATAGTATCGTATTACGCCTACATACACTTTCTGGGGTTACCAACTGCTTTAAATAATCTATAAAATTCTATAAAATAATATAAATATTTTATAGAGTGTATATTTGTAATGAATGTGGTTTAAAAATAGACAGAGATTACAATGCAAGTTTGAATTTACTAACAGAATTAAAAAAACAAATAGGCAAAGTTCTTGCCGAATTTACGTCTGCGGACTTGACGGCAATGCAGTCAGATTTAGTAATAAATCAGATTGTAACCAGCAAGGTTGAAACAGAAATACAACAGAAATCTTATTTATAGATTTTTATAGCTATTTATAGGATTTTATAGGTTTGTAGGAACGGAAATGTCATATTCTTCTACAAAAAATTAAACACGATACACCATCAACTACTCATAACTAAAGATTATGCCCATGTAACTACAAGTTGTAGTATTGTCTTACGTTTCCTCTCATTGTAAAGGCAGTGGGAGGAAGTTTATAAAAAAAACAAAAATTTTAAAAAGCCACTATACTTTTTTATTCCTCATTAGTAACAATCGGAACTTTATATGAAAATACAACTTACGCCCAATCTATCTTTAGATGGGACTTCCATTGCTTCCTCCCACACCAGCATATACTTACAAGAACTAGATACATTATTTGATATTGGTATATTTCACAAACAAACGATTTCTGCTAACAATATTCTTATTAGTCATGCTCACATGGATCATGCAGGTGCCTTAGCACACTTTATCTCCCAACGAACCTTATTTCGCATGACTGCTCCTAATATATACGTACCATCAGAAACCATTACACCTTTTCAAACCATTTTACAAGCATGGCAACAACTAGACAATTGCACATACCGCTATAACTTACATGCTATCGAACAAAAAAAATACTACGAACTTAAAAAAGACTATGCTTTTATGGCATTTCCTGTTTCCCATAGAGTTCCTTCCTATGGTTTTACTATTTTTCAAGTCAAAAATAAATTAAAACCTATCTATCTTCATCTACCAGGCTATGAAATCGAAAAACTACGAAAAAATGGTATAGAAATTACAAATACACAGTATGAACCCTTGCTCAGCTATACTGGAGATTGCATATTTCAAAGCTATCTAGATACACCTACTTTCCAAAAATCTAGATTTTTACTCATGGAATGCACATTTTTAAATGAACGTAAAAATAAACAACATGCTCAACGTTGGGGACACATCCACTGGGAAAATATTATCCAACACCATGAAATTTTACAACAACATGAAAAAATCATTTTAGTACATTTTAGCCCACGCTACTCGCAACAATATATTGACAAATTAATAGAAACAGAATCACCGCCTTCCCTACGTAATAAAATAATGACATTGTATGAATAAAATAAAAATACACATAAATTCGTGCTTGAAATATTTTCATTGCAAAAATAAGGAATTTCACTATAATAATATATTTATCATAAAAAATAAACGTTTATTTAACAGTAAATTTCAAAGAAATTATAGGACAGTAGATTAATGATTATGAACGATAAAAATCGATTTGCAACATTATATTTTTTAGTGCTTCTATCAGTTATTTTATTGATACATTCCCTCTTCTTTCAACAAGAAGTAGAAGAATTTACATACGCACAATTTAAAAGACTTGTCCAAGAATCACCTCAAAGAATAGAACAATGCATCATCACTCCCACACATATTCGAGGTGTTTACATCAAAGACAATGATGTATTTCAAAGACATCTAAAACAATTAGAAGCTCGTGCTAAATTACAAGCCCAAGCAAAACTAGAAGCAAAACAAACAGAAGCACAAAAAGTAGCGGATACAGAAGCACAAAAAATAGCGGTCACAACAGAGGCTAGTACTCAAAAAACAGAGCTACAAAAAGCAATGGACACTCAAACAACAGAAGCACAAAAAGTAGCGGACATAACAGAGGCTAGCACTCAAAAAACAGAACAACAATTAGTACCTAGTACTTCAGAAACAGAACAACAAATAGTGGCGGAGACTCCCAACGAAGAAAAAAACAAAGCAACTACTCTAACAAGTAATCAACAAAAACGCCAACCGTTCCACCATTTAATGCAATTACCAGAAGGTCGAAAATCATATAACGTTGTTCGTGTATTTGATGACCCCAATCTTGTCAAATTTTTAGAAGAAAACAAAGTGCCTTTTCAAGGAGAAGTAGACAACAACTGGCTTGCCATACTCTTATCATGGCTCTTACCACTCGGTCTACTCGTTGCATTTTGGGTATTTTTCATGAGAAGAATGTCTACATATGGTCGTGACATTATGTCCTTTGGAAAAACGCAAGCTAAAATCACAGCAGAACACAATACAAAAACAACATTCCATGACGTGGCTGGCTGTGACGAAGCAAAAGAAGAACTAGGCGAGATCGTAGACTTTTTAAAATCACCTAAAAAATTTGAACAATTAGGTGGGAAAATTCCTAAAGGTGCACTTTTAGTAGGCCCTCCTGGCACAGGGAAAACATTACTAGCACGTGCTGTTGCTGGGGAAGCCAACGTCCCATTTTTTCATATTTCTGGTTCAGAATTCGTTGAAATGTTTGTAGGTGTAGGTGCATCTCGCGTACGAAATCTCTTTCAACAAGCTAAATCAAAACCTCCTTGCATTATTTTTATTGATGAAATTGACGCAGTAGGAAGACAAAGAGGAGCTGGTTTAAGTGGTGGACACGACGAACGAGAACAAACTCTCAACCAACTTCTTACAGAAATGGACGGATTTGAAACAAATAAAGGAATTATTGTTTTAGCAGCTACAAATAGACCTGATATCTTAGACCATGCACTCCTACGCCCTGGTAGATTTGATCGAAGAGTCACCATTGGCCCACCTGATATCAAAGGTCGTGAAGAAATACTTAAAATCCATGCACGTGGAAAACCAATGGATAAAGACATTGTACTCAAACAACTAGCACAACGAACTCCTGGATTTTCTGGTGCTGATCTAGCTAGCGTTATGAATGAAGCTGCCTTACTTGCAGCAAGAAAAGGTAAAAAAATAATCCAACAAGACGATTTAGCAGAAGCCATTGAACGAGTTATGGCAGGTCCTCAACTTAAAAGCAGAATCATTTCTGACCAAGAAAGAAAAATCACAGCATTCCACGAAGTAGGACACGCTATAATCCACGAACTTCATCCCCATGCAAATCCTGTTCATAAAGTCTCGATCATCCCCAGAGGTTCTGCCCTTGGATATACAATGTCTATGCCTGAGGAAGACAAATACAACAAAACAAAGGATGAAATTTTAGCAGAAATTTGTTGCTTTTTAGCAGGTCGGATTGCAGAAGAAGTAGAGTTCGGAATTATGTCAACTGGTGCAAGCAACGATTTTCAACATGTTTCAAATTTAGCTAGGTCCATGATCGCAAGATATGGAATGAGCAAAACTGTTGGTCCTATGGCATTTGAAGCAGAAGAACGAGAACTGTATATTGGCAAACGATCTCCCTCATACAGCAATGAAACATTACAAACCATTGACCAAGAAACACGACAAATTGTAGAAGAATGCTACAACTACACTCGCTCTCTACTCGAAACACATAAAGAAAATATGAGAAAAATCGTAGATGTTATTTTAGAAAAAGAAACATTGGAAGGCGATGAATTTCGAAAACTCCTGAACGAACTCATTCCTGACATTCCAGAAAAATATAATTTACTAGATCAAAAGGCACAAGATACCACAACATAAAAAACTTTGTAGACTCTAAGTTTACAGGAGGCTCTCATGGCACTTTCAAATATAGATTACAATGAGTTTGATAAATATGAAGATTTAAATATTAAAAAACCTCCACAACAAAAGAATACAGAAAACTTTCAAGAATTAGAAGAGATCATTACTAGCACAAACAATGTTCACAAATCAGAAGATATTATAAGCAGTACAAACAATGTCCAAAAATCAGAAGATATCATAGACTGTGAAAAAAGCATGCAAGAACTAGAAGATATCATAGACTGTGAAAAAAGCATGCAAGAACTAGAAGATATCATAGACTGTGAAAAAAATATGCAAGAATTGGAAGATATCATAGACAACAACATAGCAAATATCTACCAAGCAACTACTCAAAATACTAAAGAAACAACAACTATCCCATATTCTAAAAAAACGCTATTAGATTCCTCTGAAAACTTAGAAACTGTATGTAGAATAGAAAAAAACTCTAATTCAAAAACAAATGTATTCACTATACAAGAAAGCGGTCAAGTACTACAACAAGATAACAATAGCCTCAAAACTCCCAATGTAACATCTATAGAAAAATCACCATCCCCTCTTAAAAATGATGAACCATGTGCCGATCAAACTAGTCCCATTGAAAAACGTTATAAAATCATCGAAAAAGTGGGACAAGGGGGGATGGGGAGTGTCTATAAAGCCATAGATAAAAAACTCAATCGATTAGTAGCATTAAAAATAATGATCACAAAAGGCAATGTGAAACCAGAAAAAATACAAAGATTCATTCGCGAAGCAGCATTGATCGCTACTTTCAAACATCCTAGCATTGTAACAATTTATGACATTCAACAAGATGAAGATAAAATATGTTACTGTATGGACTTTATTGAAGGTGACACCCTAGAAAAAATCATCTCTCTCAAAGGAAAATTTACAGAAAAAGAAGCACTAAGAGCTATCATTCGCATTGCCCAAACACTACAAATCGTACATGCCCATGGAATTATCCATAGAGATATCAAACCTTCTAATATTATAGTCACTCCTAATAATGAAATCAAATTGCTAGATTTTGGAACAGCTAAACTAGAAGGGGAAAAATCTATCACACAAACAGGAGCATTTTTAGGTACTTTAGCCTTTGCCTCACCAGAACAACTGAATAAATCTAGTGAAGTAGATTTACGTACTGATATCTACTCGCTTGGCATTACCTTTTATTATCTACTCACAGGAGAACCACCCTATCGAGGCACATCATTTGAAGTTATCTCTCAACACTACTTCGCTCCTATTCCCCCATTGCCAAATGGAATTACATCTCATACAGAAAAAATTCTGCAAAAAATGATGGCCAAAAACCCATCTGACCGATATTCTAGCATGACAGAATTATTAGAAGCCATTGCCTATGGTGCGAATCAAAAAAAATACTCCACTGCTAGAGCAGATGAAAAAACATACACTACTACAAAATCACCATCTCTTTGGTCTCATTACATTATAAATAATGAAGAATACTTTCAAAAAAACATAAAAAAAATCACATATAGAGATAAACAGAGTGGACAAACTATCTTAGACATGACAGCACCTGCATGGTGTAAACTTCCCATTAAATTGCAAAAAAAATACTCACAACTCTATCAATTGATCTATGCAAAATCATATGGTTTAGAAGTAGAATCCACCTTCTATACAAACGATATCAGTATTACTATGAGACTCATTCCACCAGGACGTTTTTTAATGGGCGAAAATATTAATGAGAAATATAAACAAATCAATGAAATACCGCAACATATTGTCGTAATTAGTAAACCATTTTGGATGGCAAAATATCCTATCACTAAAAAACAATGGAAAATCGTAACAAAAGAAACACCATGGCGTGGTCAACTCTATACATTAAGCAACAACGATTCTCCCGCAACATATATTAGTTGGAACGACATTTGCGAAAATTTTCTACCTAGATTAGATAATGAATACGAACTCCCCACAGAAGCTCAATGGGAATATGCTTGCAGAGCTGGTACTACTACACCTTATTTTTGGGGAAATGAACAAAAAAAAATTGACAGTTATGCATGGTATAAACAAAATACAGCACAAAGAGAATATGCACAAAATATCGGCAATAAAAAAACAAATCCTTGGGGAATGGCTGACATAATCGGTAATATTTGGGAAAAATGCAACGATATCTTTGACAAATATACCATTGATCAAGCTAAAGACCCCCAAGGTGGCAAACAAGGAGTATTTCGAATAGAACGAGGTGCATCATGGCAAAGTAACCCATCAGAATGCCGATCTGCTCGTCGTAGCTTTTCTAAACCTACTACAAAAGAATCCACCACTGGATTTCGATTGATACGAAACATACATATGTAAAAATGTAATTACTACAAACAAATAACACTCCCTTACAATACAACATATAAATTAATTATAATTACAACAATTATTATAATTAAATACCACACCTTAAATTACAACATATAAGTTAATTATCATTATAAATTACAACAATTGTTATATTACAACAATTGTTAAAATAGGACAAACAATGAACATATACCAAGAATTACAAGCCAGAGGCTTTATATACCAAGAAACAGACAGCCAAGCCATAGAAGAACAACTTATGACAAAAAATGTTGTTCATTACTGTGGATTTGATCCCACAGGAAACAGCCTACACGTAGGGCATCTGCTACCAGTCATGGCAATGCGATTAATGCAAAAAGCAGGTCATATTCCTACCATCCTTGTAGGAGGTGCCACTGGACGCATCGGTGACCCTTCTGGTCGTAGTACCGCAAGAAATATGCTAGATGAAGAAACCATCAATCAAAACGTGCAAAGCATCCATCAACAACTTGCACACTTTATTGATCCCAACAAATCAATATTTGTCAATAACTACGATTGGTTTAAAAACATAAACATACTAGATTTTCTACGAGACATTGGTAGCAAATTCCCAGTGAATCGAATGCTAGCCCAGAAATCAGTAGAAAGTCGCTTAGAAAATGGACTTTCCTTCCTTGAATTTTCCTATTCATTACTCCAAGGCTATGACTTCTATTATTTATATAAAACACACAACTGCACGCTACAAATCGGTGGACAAGACCAGTGGGGCAATATGGTTGCTGGAACAGAACTCATCCGGAAAATGTACGACGACACACACCAAGCTCATTGTTTAACGATTCCTTTACTTATCAATCCATCTACAGGACAAAAATTCGGAAAATCTATTGGTGGCACTAGCGTATGGCTTGATAAAACACAAACTCCAGTATTTGACTACTATCAATTCTGGCGCAACACAGAAGATACTATGGTCGAAGACCTACTTAAAAAATTTGCCATTGATCTACCTGTTCAAGAAGCCATAGATTTAGCACATTCTAACAATATAAATAGAGCTAAAGAAATCTTAGCATATGAAGCTACAAAACAAGCACATAGTGAAGAAGAAGCACTTAATGCTTATTTAGCAGCTGGTGCAAAATTTGGATTTTCTGATCCAGAAAACAAAATTTCAACAACATCCAACATTACAAAAGCCAATATATCTAACATCCAAGCTCAACTCCCAACAGTAGAACTACCGTACTCTCACTTTCAAAATAATGACCTATGGATCGCTAAACTCATGCAACTCGCTGGATTTTGCAAATCTACTAGTGAAGCACGTCGCCTAATCCAAGGAGGCGGAGTCACCTTAAATGAAAAAAAAATCACAGACATCAACTACACCATCACAGAATCTGATATCCAAAACAATACACTATTACTAAAAACTGGTAAAAAAACTTTCAAAAACATAAAAATAATACACAACTAATTTTTCAAATCATTCATCCTATTACAATTAGTACATTAGGATCACACATTTCATATTTATCTATAGAAAACATAGACACATTATTTAAAATAACAATGTAAAAGACGTTTTGAATAACGTCTTTTTTTTATATATACAAATTTTTTTTATATATACAAAAAAAAGCATAACTTAAGTTATGCTTTTTTATATATAAAATAAAAATGTATCATACACTATGTACAATACTATTTTTCTTCGTTTTCACATTTTTTATGATCATGTTTTTTATGACCATATCTATGACCATGTTTTTTATGGAATTCAACTTTGGCACCACAATTAGGGCATATGATTTCATGTTTGCAATGTTTGTGATGTTTTCCCCCTACTTTTTCTACTGGTGCTACAGCTTCTTCTGCAACTTCTTCTGCTTCTTCAACAGCTTCTTCGCATACTTCTTCAGCTGCTTCTTCAGCTGCTTCTTCGGTTGCTTCTTCGCATACTTCTTCAGCTACTTCTTCAGCTGCTTCTTCGCATACTTCTTCAGCTGCTTCTTCAGCTGCTTCTTCGGCTGCTTCTTCAGCTACTTCTTCGCATACTTCTTCAGCTACTTCTTCAGCTACTTCTTCGCATACTTTTTCAGCTGCTTCTTCGCATACTTCTTCAGCTGCTTCTTCGCATACTTCTTCAGCTGCTTCTTCAGCTGCTTCTTCACATTCAGCTTTGCATTCAGCTTTGCATTCTTCTTTGCATTTATCTTTGCATGCTTCTTTGCATTCTTCTTTGCATTTATCTTTGCATTTATCTTTGCATGCTTCTTTGCATTCAGCTTTGCATTCTTCTTTGCATTTATCTTTGCATGCTTCTTTGCATGCTTCTTTGCATGCTTCTTTGCATTCAGCTTTGCATTCTTCTTTGCATTCAGCTTTGCATGCTTCTTTGCATTTATCTTTGCATTTTCCTTCATGTCTCATTTTAGGAAATGCAAATTCAAATTCATGACCACAAGCTTGACATTTGATCATGCGAGTTTTTTGCATGCATTCTTTAGGCTGAGCTGGTGTTTCTGTAACAGCTGGCACATCTTGTGCTATGATAGAAACCATGCAACATAAAATCATGAGGCATAAAAATTTTTTCATATTTTCCCCTTTACAATACAATAAAAATGAACATAAATACTAACAAAACATAGAAAAGATAATAAAAATTTATTATCTTTTTTATTATTTCTAAATTAATTATACCATATTTTTTTATCTTAGCAAGTTTTTTTTGCTAAAAATGTAAAAAAAAATTTATATAACTTATTTCAATAAAATAACTTATCTTAAATATACACTATAAATTAAAACTATCTAAAAATTCATATAAATCACTCATTGTTACTAAAATTTTTTAACAGCCCATCAATGTAACTTCGAATTTTTGTCATCTGTTCTTGTTTATGAAAAATTTTCTGTCTCTCTTCTAAAGTAGCATTATCAAAAGTTTTTGTATACCCTTCCTCTTTTTCTGCTAACTTTTGTGCAATATTATTTAACGCAATTTTACATTGAAGAAATAAATCTATGTCATTATAAATATTATTCTCATCAAAATCACCAAACTTTATAAAAGTTTCTAAGTGCGGTGTTAATACATCTACACAAAAAATATACGTAATGCTTACTGTCAACCTTGGTAACTCCATTTGAAGAAATTTTCTTGCTTTTCCAATAGGTTGTTGCCACTCTTTTTGTAACTTTCTAATTGCATTTTCACGCACAATCACCTCTTCCTGCTTTTCCTTATCGTAATCAGAAGCAGGCCAGTTCATCGCAATAATTCTTAAAAGACTGGCCGCCTTAGTATAACTCATACTTTTAACTGCTTCATCTACTTTTTCTATCTGCTTCATAGCATTCGCATATTGTTCACTAAGCTCTCGCTTACGAATAGCTTGACTATACAAAGACTCCATCTTATGCAAAGATTGTTCCATAGACTTAAATTCTTGGGAATCCAATTGTTCTATACACTTACGAGTCATCTGAATGCATAACTTAGCTTTATCTAATTCTCTATTCTCTAAATAATCTTGAGCTTGCTCAAAAAATAGAAAAATTTGATTCTTAATTTCTTGAACCCTTTGTTTCCCCTTGATTTGTCTTGTATAATTCGTGTCTGTAAACATAGAATCCCATTTAATAATTTGGATATTTTCTACCTCATTTTTTTCATTAGAAATCACAACAACTCTACGATGAAACGGGAGAAGAACATTCTCAATATTTTTTGCAATTACAAGAAAAATAGGAGCTTTCTTGTGATTTGACAAAGTAAACTCTCCAGTTGCATCTGTTGTTGTAATAAATTTATCCATTTTCATGCTAAAAGAATCATAAGAGGCAAATATAGAAAAACCCAATTGAGGAGAATCATCTTCATCTACAATACGAAACGTTTGATTCCCTTCAGAAAAATACACTTTCTCCAATCGTAAAAAAGGCTGTGGCATATACAACCCTAAACAAGTTCCCTTGGCATGAAATAAAGAATCATTCTCTGAAAATAAAGGTTGTGCAATCTTAACAAGAGTCCCAGCCCAACGTTGATTCCCAGAATATAAATAAAAATAATCATCTTTCCCTATCATTTGTAACGTTCTAGGAAATGTACGAAAAATAACATTCGTACTATGTTCCTGTACATTCTGAATCCACCCTTCTAAACTTAAAATCGTCAAAAATTGTTGAAAGACAGCATCATAATCCTCTTGAAAAACAAAGGAGACATAAGGACTAAAACGACCTGTTTTCAAATGTAATCTACGCATTTGAACTTGTTTATCTAAATACGAAAAAGAAATAGCAACTGCCATTTCATAATATTCTAAATCCTTAAAAAATTTTCCGCCTAAATCTTTTCGAATATCCTTAGCATATAAAATTTTCTCTGTATTTTCCATACCCTCTACAAAGTCTACTTCTATACTCTTCAAAGACTCTTGGGAAATCAAATGCTTCCATTGTTGCTTCCAGACTTCTGTTTCTACTTTATGATTCGGCGTATCCCAACAAGCAAAAAAAACTTTTACAGCATACGATTTATATAGCCATTCTGGAACTTTCTGCACAACTTCCTCTATATTTTCCACATTTTCTGTTGTTTCTACTATATTTTTGGGGAAAACATTATCAATCCCTGGTACCTTTGCCATTTTCATCTCAGAATCATTGCAAGCAACACACAACAACACAATACAAATATATATACTCGTACAACTTATTCTCATATATCCTTCTCCCTAAACAAGAAAGAATTTATCATTATGGAACATTCAATATATAAATTTAAGATTGATACCACTATATTTCTATGCTATAATAAAAAAATAATTAGGAATATATACCATGAAAAATATACATTGGAAAACATTTCCCAATAGGAATATATAATATGAAAAATATACATTGGAAAACATTTCCCACATATGAATCCTTACTACAAAAAATTCCATGGGAAAGTATCATATCACATAGTCATTATATCAAAGAATCTCCTACAAGGCAAGTTTTAGAATTTTCATTCCAAGAATCTGAATTCATTCTAAAAATATTTAAATCCCCCAATTTATGGGATAAAATTCGTCTTTTTTTCTTCTCACGCCCTAAAAAAGAATGGGAAAATATATTATTTTGCTATAAAAACCAACTCCCTGTTCCTGAACCAATAGCATATGCAAAAACAAAAGACAACGCATATATTCTTACAAAAAAAATCCAAGACGTACAAAATATGCGTGACTCGGACTGTACTCAATTCTCTCTTCCACAAAGAAGAAAACTGATTCATAACCTTGCTAAAATGATGGCTGACCTCCATGCAACACACTGTATCCACCAAGACCTCCATTCTGGTAACATTCTCTTTGATTCACAAATGAATATATATCTTGTAGACCTATATAAACTCCGCCATTGCATAAGAAAAAAACCTTTTATATACCTAAAAAACCTAGGAATGATTGGTGCCTCCCTAGCCAACTCTTGGAAATACAGCCAAGACTTTTTACTTTTTTTACAATATTACCAACAACATTGGAAAATCCTACAAAATTACCACATATCTAAACTCTATTCCATTGTAAAAACATCCTTAAAAAATTATAAATGGTTCTTTGCGAATAAAACTGTCCATCGTTGCCTAAAACATGGAAAATACTATCAAAAATTTCAAATACAAGGTGGACATGGCATAGTAAATAGAAAATTAATTCCGTTTGATGTAACAAAAGACAACATCCAAAACTATCTTGATTCTGCTCGTACCCTCAAACAATCTAAATCTCGTAGAATACTTGCCACAAAATTCGGTGTATATAAGGAATTTTACAAAAAAAAGAAAATAAATTGGATATTGGATTGCTTTCGTTACTCTTATGCTAAAAAAGCATGGATCGCAGGTGCAAGTTGCCTAGCACGCTCCATTCCTACTGCAGCTCCTATCTTATTCTGGGAAAAACGTCATTTTCGCATTTTATTTTCATCCTACTTATTAATGGAAGAAATTAAAAATGCACAGACATTGGAAGATTTTTTTTACTCTGAACAAGATAAAGAAAAAATTCATAAAATTCTATACCAAGCTGGAAAATTAATCCGTTTTATGCATGAACAAAACTTATGCCATCGTGATTTAAAAAGCCAAAATTTTATGGTCACAAAACAATATAAATTACTTTTAATAGACCTAGATGGACTCCGTGTTAAAAAATATATATCTACAAAACGTCGCAAAAAAAATCTTGCTCGTCTAATGCGTTCTGTACTACTCGTAAAACATATGGGCGAAAAAGAACAAAAAATCTTACAACAAGGTTATCAAAGCCTTTTTTATAATGCATACATTACATAAGGATTTTAAATATGAGTCAATATAACATTGCCTTATTGCCAGAAAATCAAACGCAAAAAAATAATTTACAAGAAATTATTGAAATTTTAGACACAATAAAATTATCTGCAACATATCAATATCCTATCTGGGAACGCCTCCAGACAGAACATACTTCACCAAATTTTTACCAACAACAAGAACTTACACTAGCAAAAAATACAACATGTACCTTAATTTCTCCTGAAACAGAAGATCCCAGTGGAAAAGGCAAATATTTCATTGCCAACCAAGACCAAGCCAATATCCAACTATTTTGTGAAACATTTCAACTTCATACACAGATGTACTCCTGCCGCATCTTTACAGAAGAACATCAAACAACACCACAAGATAGCCACATTCGAATTCTAAGTCCCTTAGGATCTGTAGGATACGGAACCCTTCAAATCCAAGATATCAGCCCTGAACTTCGACAGATTTTAGAAAAAGAACATCCTGATATGGCAAAATTTGCAGACCAAGAAATAGAAGACCTCATCATAAACATACACATATACAATCGAAAAAACTCATTAAAAATCTTAGAATTTGCTAAAAATCTACAAAATCCAAAATTTAAAAGAATTATTCTTCATGAAAGCCAACAAGACAATCCCTACTTTTTAATAGAACCAAATGACCCTGCATGGGAAATCATGAACTTACAACAACTACGACATTGGCTACAAGAAAACATCATCCACCAAGCGATCATCATAGGAACATCTTCCCTAGTAGACTGGTTTACAGGGATTGGACTACAAATTGCAAACCACTCCTACATTGGAGATGCATATGCATTATTTACACCTACAGCCATGTATTGGCCTCAATGTCCTTTAGAAATCAGCAATTACCTTAGCTTACTCTTTACAGCTCGAACTATGCTAGAATACTTACAAGAAAAAGACAAAAGTAGCCTACTCAACAGTGCTATTATGAAGGCCATCCAACAACCACTCCACACACAAAAAAAACAAGAAATACATCAATCTATCCTAGAAACATTAAAAAATAACATACAAACACCATAATCATAAACTTTAGGAAAAAAAAATGGCAAATCTTGCAGAATATCAAAAAATCTTCCTAGATTTCCTACAGTCTATACAAAATAACGATGCTTATATGGAATTACTACAAGAATTCTTACTACAATGCAAATCTAAAGGTATACCATATCTTCAAAAAATGCACAATTCCGTACAATACCAAGAAACGCTATTGCAAATCCTACAAACCATGAACAGAACGCAAGAACTTGCCATCCTACTTCCTTATATATTAGACAAAGCCATTGAAATTACGAATGCAGAACGTGGCTACTTTATTATTGGAAAACAAACTATAGCCAGAAATTATTCTGGTGAATCCTTAACACAAGAAATTGGTCTTAGTCGCACTATCATACAACAAGTACAGGAAACAAAACAACCAGTTCTAACAAACAACGCTCGTTTAGATCCTAAATTTCAAGCAAGTGCATCTATTCAAGACTTTCGACTCCTCTCTATTTTAAGCGTACCTCTTTTATCACATAACAAAATCCTAGGCGTTCTATATATTGACAATCGTTTCATACGTGGCAACTTTACAGAATACCATAAAGAAATCCTCATAACATTTGCAGAACAAGCAAGCATTGCCATTGAAAATGCTCAATTACATGAAAAATTACAACAACAAGCACAACAACTATCTCAATACAACTTATCCTTGCAAAACACCATACAACAAAAAACACAAGAACTTAACAACATACACCTACAACTATACACATTATCAGAAAATTACAAATACCATAACATCTATAGTAAAAGCCCAAAAATGAAACAAATCTTTCGAATGCTAGACAAACTAAAAAAATCAGACATCTCTGTCCTTATTCAAGGCGAAAGTGGAACTGGGAAAGACCTTATAGCCCAAGCCATCCATGCTACTAGCCAACGAAAAAACAATCCATTCATCTCTGAAAACTGTGCTGCCATTGCTCAAAATCTCTTTGAAAGCGAACTTTTCGGATACAAAAAAGGAGCATTTACAGGTGCTACATGCGACCACCAAGGACTTTTTCAACAAGCACACAAAGGCACACTATTTTTAGACGAAATTGGAGAATTAAACCTAGACATGCAAAAAAAACTACTCCGTGTCCTAGAAGAAAAAAAAATCCGTCGAGTAGGAGACAACCAAAACATTAACATCGACATACGCATCATCACTGCTACCAACAAAAACCTCCGTGAAATGGTTCAACAAGGAGACTTTCGCGAAGATCTATACTATCGCCTCAATACAGTAGAAATCGACCTTCCACCCCTACGCGAACGTCCAGAAGACATTCCTCTACTTATAGAACATTTTCTACAACAAAACAACAGTCAAAAAACAATATCTGCCGACCTACTAGCAATACTACAAAAATATCCATGGCCTGGTAACATCCGTCAACTCAAAAACGAAATACAACGCCTAATCACTCTTTCAGACAACAACATACTAGAAAAAATACACCTATCTAAAGACATCCTACACCATCCCATTTCCACTAAAGAAATTCACAACCTACCACAATACTTACAACAAATCGAACAAAACGAAATCAAAAAAGCCCTCCAAGCAACAAATAACAACAAATCCCAAGCCGCAAAACTCCTAGGAATTAGTCGCTTTACCTTAATTCGTAAACTAGAAAAATTCGATACATCTAGTATTTCAAATCCCAAGTAGTCAACCTCCTATAAATCAGTAATCAGTCGCTTTACCTCCCCAGAGCAACTCACCTCCCCAGAGCAACATTTCACTCCCCAGAGCAACTCACCTCCCCAGAGCAACTCACCTCCCCTGAGCAACTCACCTCCCCTGAGCAATTTTCTCCCCAGAGCAAAATTGACACCCCAAAGCAACATTGCATCCCCAGAGCAACATTTCACTCCCCAGAGCAAAATTGCCTCCCCAGAGCAAAATAACTCCCCAGAGCAAAATAACTCCCCAGAGCAAAATAACTCCCCATAACTCCCCAGAGCAAAATTGACACCCCAGAGCAAAATAACTCCCCAGAGCAAAATAACTCCCCAGAGCAAAATAACTCCCCAGAGCAAAATAACTCCCCAGAGCAAGATTGACACCCCAGAGCAAAATAACTCCCCAGAGCAAAATAACTCCCCAGAGCAACATTTCACTCCCCAGAGTAACTGACACCTCCCCAGAGCAAAATAACTCCCCAGAGCAAAATAACTCCCCAGAGCAAAATAACTCCCCAGAGCAACATTCCCTCCCCAGAGCAAAATAACTCCCCAGAGCAAAATAACTCCCCAGAGCAACATTCCCTCCCCAGAGCAAAATAACTCCCCAGAGCAAAATTGACACCCCAGAGCAACATTGCCTCCCCAGAGCAAAGAAAACCCACACATTCCCAAGTATTCAAGCATTTTGAAGTAATTCTACGAATTCTTCGTTTCTATTTACGCATTTTACTAATTTCTACGCGTTTTAATGTATTTTACGCATTTCTACGCGTTTTCATTTCTATTTACTATTTTTACGCATTCTACGTAATTCTACGAATTTTCGTACTCATTCATGAATTTCTACGCATTTCTACGCGTTTTCATTTCTATTTACGCATTTTACTAATTTCTACGCGTTTTA
>Ga0208694_1001530_pt1 | contig 27648 bp, 20 predicted proteins | sample AD_UKC078_MetaG_FD_184442 | JGI IMG/M metagenome (GOLD analysis project Ga0208694, IMG submission 184442) | Active sludge microbial communities of municipal wastewater-treating anaerobic digesters from USA - AD_UKC078_MetaG (SPAdes) (version 2) | ecosystem: Engineered > Bioreactor > Anaerobic >...
CAACCTCCCCTTCGCGGAAAGCTGTCTTAAAAAAGCGGTCGAACTCGCCCCGGATTATCCGGAAAACTATCTCTCGCTTGCCGAAAACTACCTCTCACAGGAGAAATTCGGCGACGCGATCGAGGCCCTGGCGGATGCAAAATCGCTGGTCCAACAATGGAAGCATGACGCCTCATATGAAGACTGGAAGATCTCCTTCAGGGGTTTGGAGAAACAAATAGACAAAAGGAAGGACTAGATATGAGTGTAAATAAGGTGATATTGGTCGGCAGGCTTGGAACCGATCCAGAAAAACTGGTAACGGGAAGCGGGAGAAGCGTCGCGAAATTCAACCTCGCTACATCGGAGACCTGGAAGGACAAAAGCGGCCAGAAACAGGAAAAAACCGAATGGCATCGCATAGTGGTCTGGGGTGCACAGGCTGAAAACTGCGCGCAATACCTCTCGAAGGGCCGCCAGGTCTATATCGAAGGAAAGCTGCAGACCCGCCAGTGGGACGACAAGGAAGGGAAGAAACGCTACACGACCGAAGTCGTCGCACAGAGCGTTCAGTTTCTCGGTTCCAAGGGGGATTCCTCCGGGCGTTCCGTCGAGTTCACATCGCCACCTGCCAACTCCGACGAAGCCCCTGCGTTCGACATAGATGCGGGGCCCGACGACATACCATTTTGACGGACGATCGACACGCGAATAGAAAAAGGGCATGCGCTTTCCACATGCCTTTTTTTATCTCAGGATATTTTATTTCAGGACTTTTCTGGCGAGCCAGTCCCCCGCAGGACGGTGCCGTCCGAGGGTGTCAAAGCGCATCCCGAGAGAGAAAAAGACGGTGAAGTCAACCGCAGGCCCCCTTGAGGTGATATCCTCCACAAATCCGAATTGCCAGATGAGATCGCTGTTGCGTATTATGCTGCGCTCCTCCCCTCTGAACCCTACGATGAGATTCATCGGAACGCCATCCCAGTTATCCATGGAAGTGCTATTAAAAAGCGGAGTGGAACCGTCCAGCTGAACGATCATCGACCAGGTAGGAAGGAGCGTAAGCTCCCCTGCCAGGGAAAATGCCAACATGTTGTTGTACATGAAATTGCTGATCGACTGATTCCCCCCCAGCACGTAAAGCCCGACGTTCACGTGACCATGTACGCGTTTGTGGGAAACCCCCAATATCGATCCCACCCCGAAATCCATCGCACCGCTGCCGAGCCCCCTGCTCTTCTTGCCCGTCGGAAGCTTGATCTCCGCGAACCAGGAGAGATCAGGCCAATCGTCATCCTCGCCAAGAAGCTGATTTTTTACGTGAAATGAGATATCGCCGAGACCAAGCCCCATCTCCGGATAATCCAGCAGGTCCCTGCCTCCGGATGAAAATCTGTAAGAGAATCTTCCGTTCGGCACATTCTCGCGCCCGCCATTGGGCAGATGAAAGAAGTTGTGAAACTCCTGTATGAACCTGTCGAGAAAACCGCCGTTGAAATGCAGCATCGGAATTTCGATTCCAACCTCCATGTCATTTCTAACGCCGTAATCCATGTGAAGCGCGAGCCGCCAGAGCTCCATATCGAAATCCATGCTGGAGTTATTACCAATCTGCGCCTCATACATGCTCGAGTAGGCCGAGTCTATTCTCGTCTCAAGAGTCCCGCTGGCTAGCGGCTCCGCACGCCTTGGAGTAAGTCCGAGATTCTGTAAATAAACCGGATTTTGATTTCTGACGGATATCGGACCAAAGCTGTTATAGTTCCTCGCGTGCAGTTGCACGGGGAAAATCAGGATGACAGCCGCTATAACGAGCGCTGTTGATGGAACAGATTTCACGAGTTCTCCTGCAAAAATCTCTCGGCATCGATAGCTGCCATACACCCGGTTCCAGCTGCGGTAACAGCCTGTCTGTATCTGCTGTCCTGACAATCGCCGCATGCGAACACTCCATCCACGGATGTCTTCATGCTGGATTTTTCGGTAACGATATATCCGTTCTCGTCCAGCTCAAGCTGCCCCCTGAAAATAGATGTGTTAGGCGTGTGACCTATCGCCACGAAGACTCCATCGCAGGGTATGTCGCGCAGCTCTCCGCTCTTCACATCCTTGACCCTAACGCCGGTGACCTCACCTTTGGCCACATCGAGGATCTCATCGACAACAGAGTTCCATGCGAATTCTATCTTCGAATTTTTTAGAGCCCTCTCCTGCATCGACTTGGAAGCTCGAAGCTCATCGCGCCTGTGGATGAGCGTCACCTTGGATGCAAGATTTGCCAGATACATCGCCTCCTCGAGGGCCGTATCGCCTCCACCTATTACGCAAACCGCCTTGCCCCTGAAGAAGAAACCATCGCAGGTGGCGCATGCAGAGACCCCCCTGCCATGAAGTTTCTTTTCGGATTCGATATTAAGCCACCTCGCAGAGGCGCCGGTGGCTATGATCAGGGTTTTGCTCTGCAGCTCCTTCCCGCCGACGATTATGGAAAAGGGACGCCTTGAAAGATCCACCTTTTCTGCGACGCCGGAGATAAAGGTCGCGCCGAGGCGCTCGGCCTGCGCCCTCATATCAGCCATAAGAGCCGGCCCCTCGACCGGTTTGGCGAAGCCGGGGAAATTTTCCACATCCGTAGTGATTGTGAGCTGACCGCCCGGCTGAAGCCCCTCGACTACAAGCGGTGAAAAGCTCGATCTCGAAACGTAGATCGCAGCGGTCAAAGCAGCCGGTCCGGAGCCAAGTATTATGACATCGTTCATCTTAGTTACCCCTTTCTCGCGATAACAACAAAGCTAAACGCCCATCTGAAATGATCACGCAATGTGAAAAAAAACGGCGCAATAGTCAAGACGATCCGGGAAAATTGTCAAATCTGCCGCTTGATTCTTTTTATCTTCTCTTATAGCTACTCTCTCCTCTGCGACGAATCGTCTGCAAAGGGGGCTTAGATGACGGACAAAAGGCTGAAAGAGCACCCTATTCTGCCGATCCCCTCACTGCAAAAAATATCATTCACATGGAACGGCTCTACGATGTGGGCTCTGCCTGACGAGATGATAAGCTCGGCCCTGCTTGCCAACGGAGTCAAAATCTTCGGAAAACACAAAAAGGACGGATCCCCGCAGGGGATATTTTGTGCCAACGGGCAATGTTCGCAGTGCATGGTGCTTTTAAACGACTTCCCGGTGAAGGCGTGCATGACCAAGATTTCCGCCGGAGATGAGGTGGCCGAGCTAAGAGGTGATCCGATCTTCCCGAAAAAATCAAATGCTCCGTATAGCAAGGAGATAAAAAGAATAGAGCTCCCTGCCCTCATACTGGGAGGGGGACCCGCCGGGCTCTCTGCCGGGATCGAACTGGGCAAGATGGGCATAAAGAGCTTACTCATCGACGACAAACCATCCCTTGGCGGAAAGCTCCTGCTTCAGACCCATCGTTTTTTCGGCTCCATATCGGCCGTACACGCTGGAACGCGCGGCATAGAAATCGCCAAAAAGCTGGAATCAGAGATCAAGAAACATCCCTCGATAGAAATATGGACGAACAGCACCGCGCTCGGCATCTTCCGAGACCGGGTGGTCGGCATCCTCAAAGAAGGGAAGGAGTATGTAATTCTGAAGCCACAGGTAACGCTGGTGGCGACCGGCGCCAGAGAGAGATCTATAGTGTTTCGCGGCAACACCCTTCCCGGAGTAATCGGAGCAGGGGCTTTTCAAACCCTGGTCAACCGAGACCTGGTAAAGATTTCAGACAGGCTTTTCATAATAGGCGGAGGCAACGTGGGGCTCATCGCAGGATACCACGCGCTTCAAGCCGGGATCGAAGTGGTGGGGCTGGCCGAGGCGATGCCCGAATGCGGTGGATACAAGGTGCACAAGGACAAGCTAATCCGCGCCGGAGTCCCGATATACACGAACCACACGATAATCTCCGCTAACGGGAGAACCGAGGTGGAATCGGTGACGATCAGCGAAGTGAACGAGCTCTTTCGCCCCGTCGAAGGAAGCGAACGCTCGTTCAAATGCGACACCATACTCGTGGCGGTCGGCCTCGACCCCGTGAACGAATTCGCAATCAAAGCAAAAAAATTCGGGATGCACGTGCTGTCGGCAGGCGATGCCGAGGAGATAGCTGAAGCATCGGCGGCGATGTTCGCCGGCAAAATTCGCGGCGTAGAGATGGCCAAGATGCTAGGGGCAGATGCGCCGGATGTTCCCGAAAACTGGGTGAAAACCGCCGAGATACTAAAGTCCCGCCCCGGCAGAACTGAGAATAAGAAAAACCAAAATTGCGAGGATGGAATAGTTCCGGTATTCCACTGTTATCAGGAAATCCCGTGCAATCCCTGTAGCTCCGTCTGCCCTCAACATCTCATAAAGATCGAAGAGGCGGACATAAGGCATCTCCCCGTCTTCCTCGGCGGAAAGTCGGGCAAAAAATGCGTCGGCTGCGAAAAATGTGTAACCATCTGCCCCGGGCTCGCAGTGACGCTGGTCGATTACCGCAACGATCCGCAGAATCCCACGGTGACGATAGCACACGAGTTTTCAAACAGAGCCACGCGTGAGGGAGATTCGGTTACCGCGATAAGTTCCGAGGGAGAACCGCTGGGAGATGTGACGGTAACCAACGTTCGCACCATTGAAAAGAACGATCACACCATTCTTCTCAAGTTGCAGGCACCGAAAAACATAGCAGCCCGCATCGCCGGAATACGCGTGCAGGAGCTGTGGGTAAGCGAGGCAATGGAGGAAAAAATCACGCGCATCACAGATGATACCATAGTCTGTAGATGCGAGCGAATAACGGCCGGCACCATTCGCGAACTGATTCGCAAGGGGTATCGCGACGTCAACGAGGTCAAGGCGGTCACACGCGCAGGCATGGGAGCATGCCAGGGGAAAACATGCCAGCCCCTCATCAAGAGGCTTTTCAGCGAAGAAGGAGTTCCTTTTACTGATGTTACAGAAAATACCAGGCGCCCTCTTTTCATCGAAGTGCCGATCGGCATTTTCGCCGGCGTTTCGGAGGAAAAATGATTCAAAGCTACGACGTCATCATCATCGGCGCCGGAAGCATAGGAGTCCCCGCAGCTTTGGCGATGGCACGGGAAAAGATGCGCGTGCTCGTGATCGATGCCCTCCCGAGCCAAGGGCAGGGCTCGAACAAGGCGGCCATAGGCGGTATACGCGCAACGCACTCGGATCCCTCCAAGCTGATCATATGCAAGAGAAGTTTGGAAATAATATCGAGCTGGAAGGAAACCTTCGGCCACGACATCGAATGGCATTCGGGAGGATACTGCTTCGTCGCCTACAGGGAGGAAGAGGAGCTCATCCTCAAAAATTTGCTCAAGGAACAACACGCACACGGGCTAAAAATAGACTGGCACGACAAGGAGGCTGTACTGAGCATAGCCCCCGATCTCAATCCTGCAAATCTCAGGGGAGCAACATTCTCGCCGAATGACGGTCACTGCTCCACACTTTTGGCGAACCACGCCTTCTACGATCAGGCCAAGACCTATGGGGCTGAATTTCGTTTCAACGAAAAGGTGATTGGAATAGATACGAACGCAGGGCGCGTCACCGGCGTGCGAACCGACAAAAGGACTTACAAAACAGCCTGCGTAGTAAATGCTGCCGGGGCATATGCGACAGAGGTCGGTACATTAGTCGGCCTCAACCTCCCCGTCCTCCCCGACTCGCACGAAGCCGGAATCACGGAACCCGTGGCGCAGTTTCTCGGACCGATGATCGTCGATATCAAACCTGCGCCCGGGTCCAGCAACTGTTATTTCTACCAACTGCGCTCCGGACAGATCATTTTCTGTATAAGCCCTGAACCTGAAATTTCAGGATACGAGAGGGGAGAATCGTCGCTCTTTCTTCCTATGGCAGCCAAGCGGATGGTGTGGCTGATGCCGAGACTCGCCGGAATAAGAGTTCGCAGAACATGGTGCGGGCTTTATCCTTCGACGCCGGATGGATCGCCGCTTGTAGGATGGCATAATTCTCTGGATGGATATCTGATAGCAGCCGGGATGTGCGGTCAGGGATTTATGTTGGGGCTCGGCCTCGGCGAGATGCTCACGCGCATGATCATGAGAAATGAAACCGCCGATGACATCGAAGTTATCACCGACCTCTCCCCGTTTCGCAAATTCAAATCTCAGGAAGCTCTAAAATAACTTTTTCGCGTTCGTCACGAACTGCTCCACCAACTTCATATCCTTTTTGAAACGCACCGGCCTGCCGCCCTGCCCAATCGCATTGGTGAGGGTGCAGCTGTCCACTCCACATGGCTTTACCTTTTCTATAGCCTCCGCCACGTTAAGAGGAGAGAGCCCGCCGGCAAGTATGACCGGGACTTTGAATGAGCTAACGAGCCTCGCTGCAACATCGAGATCGCAGAGTTTTCCAGTGATTCCCACAAAGCCGGGGACCGGCTGTTCTTCTTCCGTTCCGTCGAAATCCGCTATGAGCAGAGTGTCTGTCAGAAAGTAGTCGCTGCCGGGCGCAAATATTTCTGCATAGTGCAGCGTATCGACACGCTCCCCCCTACCGCTTTGCGCAACTGGAATGGAGCGCATGATGGACAAAAATGGATATCTCTCCCTTATCTTTAGCTGCAAAAGCAAAAGCTCCGCAAGCCTATCTTCCGCAAAGCCATGAAGCGCCTCGCAGAAATGGAGAATGTCGGGCCGATGATAATCAATTATCCTTGAAACAGTTTCAAAATCGTCGGAAAACTGAATCAACGAACTTTTCCTTCCGAATGCCTTCGCAGCCGCTACGGCCCCTCTCACACCCGGGTCGTCCCAGCGCATCTCGGGAGTTATTACGCTCCCTATGTGATCGACGCCGAGTTCGGCCAACTGCTTCGCCTCTGCCTCAGAATTCACCTCATATATCTGAATTATCATATCCGCCCTCTCCGGAAGTGTATGAAAATTATCCACAAGCATCGTTTTCATACAGTTTAGCAAATACCCAGCCTTGATATATATGCGTTTTACCCGGGCATGGCAATTGCATTGAAGAAGAAACATGCTAGCACACACATTCTCAGCGGCGCTTGACGGAATAGAGGCGGTAGCGATCAAGATCGAGGTAGAGATACTCATGAGAGGTCTTCCGGGCTGGAACATGGTCGGCCTGCCGGAGACGGCAGTAAAGGAGGCGCGCGACCGCGTATCGAGCGCAATCAGAAATTCGGGGTTCATGACTCCCAACAGAAAAACGCTCGTGAATCTATCCCCCGGCAACATCAAAAAGGCTGGCACGCATTACGACCTTCCGATAGCGGTGGCACTGCTTTGCGCTACGGAAAACGCCAGCGCCGCGATGGCCTCTAAATTCATCATGGCCGGAGAGCTATCTCTCTATGGGCGCATCATGCCTGTCGCAGGGATTTTCATGATGGCACTTGAAGCGAGAAGGCTCGGACTGAAAGGAGTCATAGTTCCTCGCGAAAATGCCTGGGAGGCAAAGCTCGCGATGCCGGGGGAAGTTATCCCCGTCGAAAAACTTTCGGATGTAATCTCATTTCTGAACGGCGAGCTAAGTCCTCAGTTTCCAGAACACAGAAGAGAGGCACATCCGGAAGCCGAAACTCTCGACATCTCCGATGTGAAAGGGCAACCATTTGCCAAACGGGGCCTCGAGATCGCCGCAGCGGGAGGACACAATATCGCGATGAAAGGACCTCCGGGAACCGGCAAAACCATGCTCGCCGAAAGGCTACCTTCGATCCTCCCTCCCCTCACCGAGTTCGAGGCGCTCGAGGTGATGAAAATTCGAAGCTGTCACGGGCTGATCACCCCGGGGCAGAAGCTCCCGACAAAGCGTCCGTTCCGAGCGCCTCATCACTCGGCCTCATACGCAGGTCTGATAGGGGGAGGGTCGGGAGGAACTGCAAGGCTGGGGGAGATATCCCTCGCTCACCGCGGAGTTCTCTTTTTAGACGAGATGGCGGAGTTCAGGCGCGACGTTCTGGAGGTTTTGAGACAGCCGATGGAATCCGGCATAGTGCGAATCACCAGATCGCAGACGATGATCGTCTATCCTGCGAAGTTCATGATGGTATGCGCTTACAACCCCTGCAAATGCGGATTTTTCACACACCCTTCGCGCCCATGCACCTGTTCGATAGGCGACATCCGCAGATATCGCGCCAAGCTTTCCGGTCCGCTGCTCGACCGGATCGATCTGCACATCGAAGTAGGCCCTCCTCCTCACGAAGCGCTCATGGAGCACGTTCAGGAAGAGCACTCCTGCGAAGTGCTCGAACGAATCATGAGGGCGCGGAAGATACAGTCTGAAAGATATGGTAGATCGGAAAAATACAATTCGCATCTCACAGGACGCGAATTAAAAACCCACGTCAATCCGGGAAGCGGAGCCAAAAAATTGCTAGCCTCCGCAGCCGCCCGTCATAATCTATCCGCGAGGGCCACTCATAGAACCCTCAAGATCGCTCGCACCATAGCCGATCTCGCGGAAAGCGCCGACGTGCTGGAGGAGCACATCGCCGAAGCCCTTCAGTTCAGGCCAAGCACGGAGGAAATTGCCTAAATCAAGTTACCTCCGAAAAATCAGCAACAACCGCGACTCGTAACTGGTGAACGGTTGGAACCCCGCGGTAGCGGCGGCCTAAAAGCGCGGGAATGACATTCATGTTGTCATCCCCGAATCTTCATCTTAATCCTAATCTTAACCCTAATAACGATATTTTCGAATATAAGCTAATCTTACAAAAGGCGGATCAAAGATCAGTGATCAGCGATCAGGATTCGACCCCCTCCCGCAACTGCCGTGACTCGTGACTGGTGAACGGCTGTCATCCCCGAGTGACGAGAAAGGTCATCTTCATCTTCATCCTGATCCTGGTCTTGATCTTAATCTTAATAAGGATGTTTTCGAATGAAAACTTTTTGGGGTCTGGATGCTGTTGCTCCCTCTGACGGGGAAAAGGGAAAATCACGCAACTTTTTCGTATTTTAGGCGAGAACCATTACGCAACTAATGGCTTGAATTCCGGTTGCTTATGGCGTAGAAAATTACCCGTCCTGCGCTTTTGTGGCCTGTTTTTTTGGAGGTTTTAATGAGATTCAGGATCTTTCTTTTAGCGCTTTTGCTGTGCGGTTTTTATGGATTTGGCTGTGGGGGTGCAATCTCGGACGTAGCTCCCGATCCAGATATTGCCGATATAGAGCCTCAAGATAGCGTAGAACGATTGATACTTTCGGAGTATTACGCCGGCAAGCTCGTAATTCGCCTGGAGGATCGAGACATCTCGGTTCTGAATCATTTTTCTTCGGAGGGGTTATCCTATAGCCGCGCGATCGGTGAAGATCTCAATCGTTATTACGAGCGGAAAGATGAGCTGGAACGGCTTTCAAGGCGCGAGCTTCCCGATTTGAGCAAGTATTATTTTTTGGAGGTAAAAGATCCAAGAAAGGCTATCGACGCCTACCGCAATTTAAAGAATCGCCGCGGTGTGGAGCTCGTGTACGCGGAGGAGATTCCTCAACCTCTTGGGCTTACAACTATTGCGGTTGCTAAGGATGTTCCTCAGCCCCTTGGGCTTGAGACCACCCCCGATCTGAGCGGGGTTCAGGGGTATCTCAAGTCTTATTCCCGGCACGGCGGGATCAATGCGGAGTACGCCTGGTCGCAGGGGATTACCGGGCAGGATGTGATATTGGTGGATGGAGAGCAGGATTGGGACTTTGCACATCTCGATGTTACTTATGATAGCAGTATTTTTGTGACTAATGGTTTGTGCGATAATCCCGAAAGCACCAGCTCTGGTTGTCGTTCTATTATGAATCACGGCACAGCGGTTGCCGGAGTGATAACGGGAAAACATCAAGAAACTTCCATTGGTGTGAAGGGTATAGCTCCCGACCTAAAGTTTAATGCGGGCAGTAGTTCGATTTCTTATTTTCTTGCGGCATTAACTGATGGAGATCCTTCTAACTATGAGATGCCTCCTGGGACAATTTTTCTCATTGAAATAGGTAGGGCTTGTAATAGTCAGGCGGCCTGTCTTCCGATGGAGGTTTCTCTGTTTGATTTTACTGCGATTCAGCAGGCCACAGCAGCCGGAATTACGGTGATATCTGGTGCTGCAAATGGCTCGAAGAATTTGGATGTTCCTTCGGACTATGAATCATTGTTGCCAAGTGATCAAATTGTTGATCTTTCCCAAAATGATTCAGGATCAATCCTTGTAGGTGCCAGCCAGGGTGTTGGTTGGCCGCCGGTTTACGTCGATGGATGTCAGAATGGTGGAGCTCACACGCTGCTGAATGAATCCAACTACGGAACTCCAGTGGATCTGTTTGCTTGGGGCTGCAGCGTGGTTACCGCCGGATATGGTTATCCTGGCAATCCTTACGAATGGTTTCCGATCTCCGGCTGGCCTACACCACCTAATAGTGATCCGCACGCATATTTTATGAACAGCTTTGGAGGCACTTCATCTGCCACGGCAATTGTCGGAGGCGCGGCGGCGCTTTTGCAGAGTTATGCTAAGCGCGAGATGGGCGAGCCCGAGACTCGTTATCTGATGCCTTCTGCCATAAAGAATCTTCTTTATAGTTCAGGTCATCCGCAGGCCGGCAGCGGCGGGAATATAGGCAGGCAGCCGGATGTTCCTTCGGCCTTCGCAGCATTCGATTCATACTGGAATCAGATTAAATCGAGCTATCCGAAGATAGATCCTGACTGGGATGGAGATAAGCTTACTGAAGAGGAGATGATAGATCTCCGCGCCGCAGGAGTTGGGATCATCTGCGGTAAGGTCGATGTTAAGAAACATCAGTTGGTTGGTCTAGATGACCCAGCATGTCCTGCGAGGGGTGAGAGCGAATTCTGGCCCTCGGACAATTACCGTGCGAAGAATCTGGATTTCGACGGGGATGGGCGTGCTGATCTTGTTCAGTGGACAAACGGCACTTTGAAGATCGATTTTTCCTCTATGGTGAATGGGGAGTATGCGCATGACAGCGGTGAGGATAACTTCGGCGCATGGGATCTCGAGCTGGAATACGATCCTGTTCCCGGCAGGTGGGCGGTCTCTCACGTCGAGGATATAAACAAAGATGGCCGAGCGGATCTTGTCATCTACGCGCGCGAGGTTGGGAAGTGGTATATTTACTACACCGATCTGGCGATGATCGAGGATGGTGTAATCGAACAGAATCCTGAGAACTGGGATCTTGTTTTGGATTATTCCGCGCAGTGGCATGATGATCGCACTATGGATCCGTTTGGTACGGATGACGAGATCCCCGACACCCGCTACAGCCGGCCGCATCTTGCTGACTACAACGGTGATGGTTACATCGATATAGGCATCGCATGTTCGGACGGGTATTGGCGAATCGATTACGCAACCGGGGCAGGTGAAGGGTACGGCAGTTACGACAGCGAGCTTAGATATCTTCTTCCGGAGCAGCTCGAGCTTGCGCCTGGCTGGGCGTATTTGACGGCGACGTCGGTTGTTGGAGGGACTGTCCAAAGTCCATACCACTTGATGATTAAACATCCGGATAGTATAGGTTTTGATGGTTCTGTGGCTATGCTTCGAGTTGCGGATATAGCATCAGGGGTTGTGGAGAACCTGATGAGTATCACTCCCCCTGTTTTTGGAGGAAGCGATGTTTTATTAATAGAGGGTACTTATAGGGGTATAGACAGATATGAAGATAAGCATGGTATCAAGGATTCCGGCGGCAGTTGGAATTTTTCCAACTGTGTGAGAAAAAGCCCCATAGAAGGATACTACTGTTCAAACTTTGAAATTTTAGACGTAGCGCCAAATGGAGAATTTGGGGGCCCCGAATGTTTGCCCGTACTTGCTGATTTTGACGGAAATGGCGTAAGGGACAGGGCAGTGATGTGCCCCGACGAATGGCGCATAGCGTATTATCATAATCAATATTATTCATCCAATTTTCTGGATCAGCTTGCCCCGGACGGGATGAGATATGTAGAGCTTGGCTATGATGAAGGGATAACATCCCTGCCGGGGATCTCCCACGCCGGAGGAAGGCAATACTCGCAGGTGAAGTCGATAATAAAAATGCAGCAGTTGCATTCCCCTGATACGCCCCCGGCGATACCTGTGGATGTCTATCTTAAGTGATCTCTGAAAAATCAGCAAATTCAGGGCACCTCTAAAAGCTATGCGCTTGTCATCCCGCAACGACCGTGACTGGTGACTGGTGGAAAAACAGAAGCTAGAGATGTTTGTCGATGCTCAATTCTCCATGGTCGAAGTTATTGTTGGAACGGCAATGTGACCATTTGTGGCGCGTTGGTCATAAAAATTGGTCCGTTCGGTTAAATGAACGGACCAAGGGTAAAAAACAAAAGAATCAAAGACTGCGCCACTTCTTGGAGTCCCTGGGTGGAGCAACACAACGGAAACCGATATCGTAGCCGTGATAGTCGGGATGTCTCAAGTAGCGGGGATGAACAGCACCATCTGGCTTTTGAAGCACCATCCCTGCCGGACAAACTAACTGCCTATACCGATCATAAAACCCTCCTATTTTTGCCTTTCAATCAGCACAAACAGAAAAAAGTTGTGTGGTATTTTGTGTTTTTTTCGACTTAAAAATCAGGGTATTACACTGAACTTCCCAAGTCAATAATCCAAAAGAAGAAGCGCACCGCCTCCCCTTCCGCCGCGACGGGAAAATCAAGAAGCCAGAATCTAGAAGTGAGAAACGAGATTTCTACAGGCGAGATTTTTCTAGCTTCTAGCCTCTCGCTTCTAGCTTCTGTTTTTCCCAGTCACGGCAGTTGCAAGATTAGATTGCGAGTAGAAATGCGAAATGCCGGGGGCAGATTGCGGCTAGTTCAGCTAATACATCTTATCTGTCCCTTATTCTGTCGCGCTGGATCCTCTCGAACTCCCTGCCACCATCAACATTTCCGGAGGACCTGTTCATCCTGTCAGCAGGGGAGCTTCTCCCGAGTTCGACTCGAGTGCTGGATCCATGACCGCTTTCACGATTGAGCCTGGCTTCGACATTGCTTCTGCCGGTACTCCCACGATCCTTCCCTTCGGCTCCGGAGCTCACACGTGCCAGAAAAATCGAGGTCGCCAGCAGGATTATCAACAAAACACCCGTTGCGATTGCCTTTTTCACATCCCCCTCCTTTCAAAAACTTCGTGACGAGCCCTTTCCACAGCAATCCGCACGCCAAAACCTTTCAAGCTTAACATGCTGTTTTATATGGAATATTCTAAACTCGGCCATTCCCCAAAGGATAGCACCGTCGTAAAATTGACGAAGGGAGCGTGCTCCTTCTTGACCGCGAGGCAACAGCCTGAGATGAATGGCAGATGCCTGTCACTCTGATAAAGGGTCCTATAAACTCCGGGAAAACCTCATTCATCCTGGGGAAAGCGGCGACGCGCGATGCCGTAATCGTGGTGCCATCCGAGGGCTCAGCTTCCATGCTGAGACGGGCGGCGATCTTCGGGAGGCTGACCGGATCATCAAAGAGAAAAGCGATATTCGGCAGCGAGATTCTTTCCTGGCAAAGATTTCTCCAGGAGATAGCCTCCCCGCAAAAGTACACAATGACGCGTACGCAACCCGCCCTCCTCTTTCATTCTATACTGCCTGAAGTTGGGCTCGAATATTTTAAATCCAAGAGGCCATCACTCGGAACAGCGAGGCAGTTCGCCGACACCGTAATTCGCCTGAAATCCAACGGCATCGACGCTGTGAAGCTCAGAAATATTCTTGATACGAGAGGTGGAGTGAAAGAGAACGATCTACTTCGCTCCTTCGAAGCCTACGAGGAAAGAAAGAAGTCCCTCGAAATATTGGATGAGGGCGACACATTTCTCGCAGCCCTTGAACGCATACGAAGAGCCGACGCACCCATAGGCCATAAAAATCTCGTCGCATTCGATGAATTCTTTCGGTTTCTCCCCGGACAAAGCTCTATAATATCCGCAATGAAGGAGAGCTACCCTTCCATTGAAATTTTGGTGTCGGCCCCCTCCTGCTCAAAACAAGAAAAAATATATGATGACGTTATCAAGAGAGAGCTCTCCGAAATAGAAAAAATTGCTGACGACGAAGTCGAACTCTTCCCAAAAAACTTCGACGAACCTCGAATACGCATCATGGCGGCAAGATCAACAAAACAGGAATGCAGGTCCCTTGCCAGAATCATGATGGAAAACCCCCATGAAGATACAAAAAGAAGCGATACGGTTCTCTGCACCCGCCGTTCCGACTCCTTCACAGACGATCTCATGCAGGAAGCATCGGAAATAATTGATGACCGAAATGTCCCGGTGAACGGAAACGCCCTCTCAGTTCCCGCAATACACTCCCTGCTATCTCCGGAGAATATCGCCTCATGGCAGGAGTCGGATGCTCCTGAAAATTACGCAGCGAGATGCAGGGATTTTATATCATCGATGATGTTCGTCGAAAATTGGAGAGAGGCGCTGAGCGATCCGCTCAGCCAAAAGCGCTATATCGGCAGAAGCCTTTCCGCAATAGCTGCCTTGGGGCGCGAATTGGACGATTTGTGCGCAACATGCCGCCTCTTCTCCATAGGGGAAATGTGCAAGGACGAATTCATCCAGCTACTCATGTCAGGACTCGCCTCATCTCACCACAGAGTGGCGGCTATGAGAATATTTCCGTTTCTGAATGTGGAATTTGAATCCGGGCTACCCATACCCGCGTCGCGAGTTTTCATTCCGTCGATGCTCGGAGGGAACATCCCAAAATCCAAACCGGACAAAATATTTTTTTCCGAAGGAGATTTTTTAGCAAAAAATCCGGATCGGTCGCTCGAAAAAATATTTCCTGGAGAAGAAACTCTTCTCGCGGAAGAAAGCTACCTATTCGACACATTTCGTATGAAGTGCACCAGCGATCTGTTCCTCACCTATTCCGTAATAAACGATTCCGGCGCTGAAACATCAAAGTCTCCATTCTTGGACGGAATGCCGGAAGAAGAAGTGTTACCTCCATGCGGAATCAGCAGATGCTGCCCTGAAAACAAACGCTCTCCTTCTCAAATAAGTGAACTCGTAAAAATAGAGAAGAGTAGATCGCAGGGCTCGGACGAACATCCAAACCGCCGCGGCAGAATCTCGGATGACAATGCACTCAGACTTGTGCGCGATCGCTTCACGCGGAAGGCTTACAGCGCTACAAGCCTGGAAAGATTCGCGCAGTGCCCATTCGTATTTTTCGCCGAAAAAGTTTTAAACCTGAAGCCTCTTGAGGATGAAATTCCGGAGCTGCAACCCAAAGATAGAGGAAAAATAATCCATGAAGTTCTTGAAATTTTCTACAGAGAGCATCTTGAAGATTTTCGTAATTTTTCAAGGTCCAAAATTACATCGGCGCAACTTTCAGATCTGATCGATGAGATAATAGAACAAGTATTCAATAAATATTCCGATGTCCTCTCCCGAGTCGCAGACGGCCTTCGTCCCATGCAGCGACAGCTCATTAAAATCATGGCGATGCAGGTAATATGCCTGGAGGCTGCGGAAGCATCATCCCTCGAAGAGCCTCTCTCCCCGCTGGCATTTGAATGGGAGTTCGGAAAAGTTAAGGAAAACGAATTGCCCATACAGATCAAGAACGACAAGCCCGCCTATCTTCACGGATTCGTCGACAGAATAGATAGCGATATTGCAACGACGAAATTTTTAATAATAGACTACAAAACAAGGAGTCAGGCGAAGGCGGTGATATCGGAAATTCTAAAAGGAAGAAAGCTTCAGCTGCCCGTTTATTCATACGCCGTAAAGAAGCTTCTCTTTCCCGCCGCTGCGCCGCTGGGAGGTCTTTTTGTCGACGTACTCTCGGCAAAAAAGTGCCATGGCTTCGTCCGCAAGGATGCCAACAAGATAAACTATGACGTAGGGCGAGCCCACTCTGCGGTAGATGAAAAAAAGTGGAACCAGTGCATCGATTCCGCACTATCAGCCTGCTGCGACTATATAGCCCGGATAAGAAACGGCGAATTCGACGTCTCTCCGGCCGACGGAAAGTGCGAAAAATATTGCGACTATAGAGGTGTATGCAGATATGTCGGAAAAGAAACTGACTAAATCACAAGATTATGCGGCTACTTCAATAGATGGATCCCTCGCCATAGTCGCCGGCGCAGGCTCCGGAAAAACGACCGTTCTGATCGAGCGTTTTCTAAATATCCTTGAAGGCGACTGGAACAAAATCGATCGCGTTTTGGCAATAACATTCACCGAAAAAGCCGCGGGAGAGCTAAAATCCAGACTTCGGAAAAGGGCGCCGGGCAAGTATCACTACAAAATAGAAAACTCATGGATAGGCACGTTCGATTCCTGCTGCGCCAGAATACTTCGTCAGCACGCTCCGCTGATAGCCATCGATCCGGCTTTCTTTATCATCGATGAAAACGCCGCAAATCTGATGGCAGGACAGGCGGTAAAAAACACCCTCCTCTCCCTTCTTCAAAAGAATGATCCCGATGCCTCATTCATGGTTGACTCGGTGGACTTCGGAACGGCGATAGGAGCGCTCGAGGACCTCTCCTCCTTTCGCTGGCACGCAGCAAAATCTCTTACCGACGAAAAAATAGCGGACGCGCAGGAGCGTGAAATTTTGCTGGCGCTTCGCAGCGTCTTTAAAAAAGTTACCGCATCATTAGAAAGGCAGCTCGAGCGCATAGGAGCTCTTGACTTTCAGGGTTTGGAAATAAAAGTCTTGGAACTTCTCGATTCAAGTCCAGAAGCGCTCGACCACTACAGAAAGAAATTTGATCATATACTCGTCGACGAATTTCAGGACACCAATGACGCACAGACCGAATTGATCCTCAAACTCTTCGACGAAAAAACCAACAAGCTCTGCATCGTCGGAGATCCGCGTCAGTCTATCTACAGGTTCAGGGGCGCAAATATAGATTGTTTCACCCGAATTCTGGAGATGATACGGGGCAAAGGCGGCAAATGCGCGCATCTGCTTGAAAATTTCAGATCCCGCCCGAAGATAATAGACTTCGTTAACATCTGCCAAAAAACTCTCTCCGAGGGTCTCTTCGGCAGCCTCCAGAGGGATGATATATCGGCCGTCGGCGAAGAGATGACCGCCTTCAGGGATGAAAATACGGCTCTCCCTTCTTTAGTCACCTTGAACATGGAGCTGCCCGCAGAAAGTTCATCGGAACAAAGACGACAAGCGGAAGGAAGAGCTATAGCATCCTACGTCACCGAACTGTGCGACTCGGGGAAGGCCGGATACGGCGAAATAGTCTGCCTTTTTCAAGCCCTGACATCCATAGCGCCATACGAGAAGGCTTTTCGCATAGCGGGCGTTCCATATCTGATCTTCGGCGGCAGAGGACTACTGGGACGGCAGGAGATAACCGACCTTTTATTCGTTCTTTCATATGCCTCAAACAGGGAGGATACCACCGCCCTTCTCGGCCTTCTTAGATCACCGCTCATTGGACTATCAGACGACGACCTCGTGCTCCTTTCCGGCGATGAGGGAAAATCTTTGGTCACAAATACAAGGCTCGACGAAAGATGTTCTCTTATAACCGAGATAGAGGAAATGGCGGAGCACATGCGCCCATCCGAAATTCTTACGCGCGTGATATCCATGACCGGTTACGAACAGATCTGTCAGTCACTCGACCCATCCGGAGGGATGACAGCGAATATCGATAGATTTATTTCTCTTGCGGCATCGGTTGAAAAACAGGGTCCCACACCGCTTCGCGATTTTACATCATTCATAAAGGAATTAAAGGATCGAAGCGCCCGCATCGGTGATCCGCCTGCGGCCGGAAGCACCGCCGATGCCGTAAGATTTATGAGCGTACACGCAGCAAAGGGACTTGAATTTCCAATCGTAATACTTCCTGAGTTGTTCAGGCTGAAAAAAAACAGCGGCGGCAAATGGCAGTTCACGCGCGAACGCGGCGTCGCTTTTAAACTCAAACAAAAAGAGACTCCCCTTTCCGAGCGCGAGGAGACCGCCCGTCTCATAGAAATCAAAGAACACGAAGCAAAAAACCAGGAACTCGAATCGATGAGGCTGCTCTATGTCGCAATGACTAGAGCCATGGAGCAGCTCGTCATACCCGTTCATCGAAACATGAAGAGAAGAGCTCTTTGGAACGAATGGATGATCCCAGCCATCGACGAAGCCATCACCTCTGGAATCGCAACGCCTTGGTCGCCATCCGAAAAAGAACGTGCCAATGCACAGCTTCAAATCAAACTGGATAAAAATTATTCTCCGATACCGCAATCCCTGCTTCCTGGTATCAAAAAGAATACGGAGGATATATATACTGCATCACAGATAGAATGCTACGACAGATGCCCTCAGGAATACAACCTCCGCCACGTCATAGGAATGCCGTCAGACTCGTTCATAGCGGAAAAACGCGATGAGATTCCAGCGAACGTCGTCGGATCTATCGTCCATAGCGTCTTGGAAAAAATACCTTCGAACACGGATAGCAACCTGGAATCTTTGGTGCGGAGGGCATGCTTGGCCAATGGAGTGGGGGCGAGCGAAAAAGCGCTCACTGCCGTTCACAAAGTGATCGATCCATTTCTAAAAACTGATTTCGCAAAAAACCTCGGCCGAGGAAAAAGGGAGCTCCCATTTGAGTGGGAGATCGACGGGAACTTAATAATAGGATCGATCGACTGGCTGCTCGACGACAATAAAAACCTCAGAATTATAGATTTTAAAACCGATCGACTGAATAAGAACGAAATAAACGAGCGCGCTAAGATGTATGAATTACAGATGATAATTTATGCTCTGGCCTCCGAGTCGGCCACAGGAAAAAAGATCGAATCTACTTCACTAATATTTCTCGACCCGGGAGAAGTTCACATCACTCCGGTCACCGATGAAAGAAGAAATCTCGGAACCGGTCAGATCCTCGATATAATATCTAAAATCGAAAATGGCAGATTCGGAAAAAATACAGACGCTCCATGCGCGAGGTGCCCCTACAAACACAACAGGATCTGCTGGATGGCTACTTGAGACGAACCAGTTTGTCCCATTTCCTGGCTGGGCTGGTCCTCGTCATATACCAGACCTCCTTAAATTCCGAAGCCGGCATGCGAAAATGAAGCCTTGGATCAAAGATCGTCTTGGCATCGAATATGGGGTTAAAGTCCCTAAGAACGAGTATTATCGGCGCATCGATCTCGTAGCCATAATACTTTTCGGCCTTCTGTCTAAGTATCCTCTCCAAAACCCTTACATGATCATCGGCGCTGATGATTCCATGAATATGGCTCTGATCGCGTCCGAGCATCATCATCGCCTCTTTTTTGTCATGAAATATATGGGAAATTTCAACGCCTAGAATATCTCCGTTATACAGATTCCTTACCGAAAAGTCGGGGCGTTCCCTTTTGTGCTGAAGACGATACTTGGTGTTGAACTTCCGATTATAAAGCCGAAGAAAATAGGCAAGCGCCTGCCGCTCCAAGCGTTCTTTCTCATCCATGCACGACAAGTAAACTTAATCGACGATTACGTCAACAACACGAAGTGGGGCTCTCGTTTTATAGGGACGAAATGCAACTTTCTTGTAATCGACTTAAGGAACCTCTGAAAAACTAGCGGTAAGCCGCCGCTACCGCGGGGTTCCGACCGTTCACCAGTCACGGTCGTTGCGGGATGACAAGCGCATAGCTTTTAGAGGTGCCCTGAATTTGATGATTTTTCAGAGGTTACTAAAAACCTATTCGGCGTATCCCCTTTCCTTCTTTTCCATCTCTTCCTTGCATGAGATACAAACCTCGGCCACCGGCCTAGCTTCGAGGCGCTTTATCGAAATTTCCTCGCCGCAGGATTCACATATGCCAAATTCACCCTCTTCGATCTTCTTGAGGGTTTTGTCGATTTTTCTTAAGAGGATGAGCTCCCTATCGTGAAGTCTAAGGTTCATCGCCTGCTCGGTCTCCGTGGAGGCAAGATCTATTTCATCGGGGAGATTGGCCTGTTCGAAACCAGCCACCCCTTCCTCTTTGATCTGTAATGCCGTATCAGTAATTGCCTTCCTGCGTTCCTGCAGAATCTTCTTGAAACGGTCGAGATCTCTTTTCCTCATTGTTTTCACCCCCTTACCAAGTGGCGGGCGACTATCCCCGAAATATCCACACCTGTCAACACCATTTGGGGGAACATCTCCAAGACGGGGCGGGCCCCACATGCAAAGGAAATCGCCCGACTCACAAGACGCGAGCCGGGCGACGAATATCGACGCGTGCCAACACAAAAACCGCACCCTCAGCTACTGTCCGATGCAAGCATCATCTGGATCATCCGATCGACCATGTACAAAACAACCTTCTGGCCCTTCTTCGCCTCCTGGGATGCCCCAGTGACAGTTATACTTAAGATCATTGATACCCGAAACATAATAGGAAGTTATGCACTCCGCCTCATCCGACAGGGCGTGACAACTTTCAACCTGATGATCGTTGCACATTCCAGGATCATGGTGACCATCATCGTGACCATCATCGTCGTTGGAGATACACTCAAAGAGATCCTTAGTTACACAGATCTGATGCGTATCATCCGGGCTGACCAGCACGCCACCCTCCTCCTCGCAGTCAGCTATACTGAGGGTAAAAACATCCCACGGGTTGGCGCAGTAGCGCCTACCGCAGGCGTCTCTGTCAAAGGAGAGACACACCTCCTCGCCGGAGCAGGCTGAATCTCTATCGCATGAGTCCTGCGAAGGATCTACACCTATATGCGAATAGGCAACGCATTGGGAATACATGCACAGAGAGGCAGAGGGAGCGGTGCAATTGGAGGTGTATTCGCAGGGAAGCAGTATCTCAATGTCAGCTGTAACCTCCCCGGAGGATTTGGAAAGGTCGCTCTGCAGCGTTATGCTGAGAAGCCTCACCGAAACCCGCAGCTTCAGGTAGGAACCCGCCGTTGGAACAGAGTGGGGAGCGGTAAATCGTCCTTCGCCCCCCTCGCATACCAACGCACCAGCGCCGGATGCGACAGGCTGATCATCCGCATCAAGTATTTCACAACCAAAGTCGCTCCGCTTTTCGCCATTGTAGGATACGGAGAATGAAAAGGATTCCCCAAACTTAAGCCTCATAATCCCATCCGAACCAAAGGCATCTGAGATCAACAATAATTCCCCGCCGCCGCTCGGGAGTTCGGTATCGCTATTAGAGGTAGAGGCGCCGCCACAAGAGGAGATCGCCAAAACGGCCGCCAGGAAAAGAACGAGATAAAATTTGATTTTCATTTTTTCCCCCTTCGAAGTAACCCGTATCACGAGCATCTTCCGTGCCAAAACTTTAAAAACATAACATATTGACTTACAAGGTCTTTTTAAAGCACGCCAATGACGGAGGGGTGTAAAAGCTGCCCGATAAGTCAATTTTTTGACTCCCCCTTGATCAGAATGGGGTATGAAAGGAGCCGTTGATGGGAGGTTTAAAGGCTGATACAGGGGGTTCGGTATGAAGCGAAAGAGATCACAACCCAGCAGCATCGCTTCCATAATCGGCAAAAACGCCAGGAAGATGAATATCGAAAGGCGAATGGACATCTACAGGCTCACCAAGGCGTGGCCTGAAATAGTCGGTCCAGCGATCTGCGCCCATACATCTCCCGAAAGACTCCTCGGTAAAACACTCCTGGTTCGCGTCGATGGATCCTCATGGATGAACGAGCTCGTGTATTTTAAAAAAGAAATCACAAAAAAAATCGGGGCGCGCATCCCCGAACTAAAAATACAGGATCTAAAATTTGAGATCGGCGAGATCAGGAGAATGTCGTCCGAGAAAAATTCGGAGGAGAATGCCTCAAGGGAAAGAAATCTCACGGAGGAGGAACTCGACTTTATCAAAATCGCAGCCGATGAGATATCAGATCCAGAAACAAAGAGCATCGCCGAATCGGCCATGAAGCGAAGCTTTAAGAGGATGCGCTAGCCGATTCGTTTCGAATACTGCGCCATGAAGATGCCATCCAAAGAGTCGTCATCGCGATTCAATTCAAAACCATATTTTGCAGCTATGCGATCCAATTCACCCCTCCGGGAGTTGATAAATACGATCGAAAATTTTCCGCCCCCTGAAAGGACAATTCTAGCCGAAGCCACCAGATCCTCGATAGTTCCATTCAGCTCATGCCTCGCAGCGGCCCTCTGAGGATCAGGGGAAAGCCGCCCGCTAAAAGCCCTGTGGAACGGAGGGTTTGCGATGAGGTGGTCAAATCTTTCCCTATTTTTAAGGGCAAATTCTCTAAAGTCCCCGCACACGCACGAAATGATTTTATCGAGGCCATTAGCTGAAACATTCCCCTTCATGATATCAAAAAGCGATTTCTGTATTTCGACACACGAAAAAGATAATGGCTTGCTCCTCGCCGCCAATAAAATAGAAATTACACCCACCCCGGCGCCAAATTCCACTACCCTTTCCCCATCACGAAGTTCTACGAATTTAGCGAGAGCAAGGGAGTCCATGCCATAGCGATAGCCTCTCAGCGGTTGACGGATCTCAACGTCAGAGCTTTCAAAATATTCCGAGGTGGTTTCGATCATTTTAGTTTTGGAAACATCTTATCACTTCGTCCGCTGAAATTGCGCCTTCACGTATAATCCTCATGGACTCATCTGCAATATCAACTACTGTCGATCCACGAGATGGCTCGCATTCGCCGCCGTCGACTATGCATGGCAGCTTTTCGCCGAAGTATTTTCGCACGTGCTTTACGGAAAGAGATGGAGGAAACCCCGACAGGTTGGCGCTTGTCGTTGTAATCGGCCCGCCAAAGGATTCCACCAGCGCGGCCGCTACCGGATGTGACGAAACCCTTATGCCGATCTTCCCTGTGTTTGTGACAAATCCCTTCGGGATTATGTCGGAAACGGGAAACAGGATAGTAAGCGGACCCGGCCAGTATTTTCGCATGAGAGGCAAAGTCCGGTCGGGGACGAAAGCCACTACCGTCCGCAACATCTTGAGATCTGCGACCAGAATCGAAATCGGCAAACCGTAGTCGCGCGACTTGAGGTCGTAGATCCTTTTGACCGCTTTCCTGCTAAGCGCGTCAGCCCCGAGCCCGTATATCGTCTCAGTCGGATAGGCTATAACCTGGCCCGACTTCAAAAACTCGACAGCCCTTGAAATCTCATTTCGATCGGGATGTCTCGAATCTATGCTTATTATCTCGGTCATATTTATGAATTCAAATTTTTGTCGGCGGCTTCAACTCCGTCGGCCATGGATTTCTTGTACGCAGTCAATTTTTCAGCAAGCGACTTATCGGAAAGAGCTATGATCTGAGCGGCAAGAACTGCCGCATTCTTGGCGCCAGTCTTGCCTATGGTCACGGTCGCCACCGGCACCCCTCCCGGCATCTGCACTGTGGCGATAAGCGAATCGAGTCCGCCTAGCGAAGAACCTTCAAGCGGAACACCTATGATCGGAAGTATGGTGTGCGCAGCAAGGTTTCCTGCCAGGTGGGCGGCATAACCTGCGCCGGCGATGATCACCTTGACGCCATCAGAAGCTGCGGAAGAAGCCAGCTTTTCGACCTTTGCCGGCGTCCTATGAGCGGAAGCTATCGACATCCTGCATTCTATTCCAAGCTCGTTTAGGAGTTTTCTCGACTCCTCCATCACTGGAAAATCGCTGGAGCTGCCCATAACTACAAGAACTTTCGCATTAGCCATCCTTCACCCCTTTATGGATTTACTTCCTATATCTTTCCTGAAAAATCCCCCCTCGAATGAAATCTTAGAAACTGCATCATACACATTTTTTATCGCACTGCCCGCATCGCTTCCGAGGGCGGTGACGCCGAGCACCCTGCCGCCATTGGTAGTGACATCGCCATCGACGAGCTTAGTGCCGGCGTGGAATACGAAGGTATCGGGAAGATCTCCAGCTTCATCGAGGCCTGATATCACCGCCCCTTTTCTGCAGTCGCCGGGATACCCCTGCGCAGCCATAACTACGCAAACGGCGTGCCTCGGATCCCAAGTCATTGAAACTTTATCGAGATCACCGGTGATGGCTGCATCGAAAATTTCCACTATGTCGGTCTTCAGTCTCATCAAAAGCGCCTGCGTCTCCGGATCTCCAAAACGGACGTTGTACTCCAGCACCTTGGCATCATCACCGTCTATCATCAAACCGGCATAGAGTACGCCGACAAAGGGCCTCCCCTCGGTGACCATGCCGCGGGAGGTCGGCAATATAATTTTTTCCATCACCTTTTCGACCATTTTTCCGGTCAAGACTCCGGCGGGCGATATAGCCCCCATCCCTCCTGTATTGGGACCAAGGTCACCATCGTAGGCGGCCTTATGATCCTGTGAACCGTCAAGTGGAAGTACGTGGTTGCCGTCGCATATCGCTATGAAGGAGGCTTCGACGCCGCGGAGAAATTCCTCGATAATAATTCTTTTGCCGGACGACCCGAACTTCGCAGCGACCATCATATCATCAACCGCACGCGAAGCCTCGTCGATATTCCGACAAATGACCACACCTTTCCCGGAAGCGAGACCATCCGCCTTTACCACCGCTGGAAATGAAAAATTTAGAAGAAATCTTTTAGCTTCCTGTGGATCGGTGAAGCTCTCTGCCCTTGCAGTTGGAATATTATAGCGAACACAGAAATCCTTCGCAAACACCTTGGAGCTCTCCAGCTCTGCAGCCTCCCTGGTCGGTCCGAATATCTTCAGCCCGGCTCGTTTGAATGCGTCAACTATTCCAGCGGAGAGGGGCGCCTCAGGGCCGACCACCGTCATCCCTATTTTTTTTGATTTGGCAAAGGACAAAAGGGCTTGGATATCATCGGCGGCTATTTCCACACATTCAGCTATTTTAGATATGCCGGGATTGCCCGGAGCGCAGTATATCCTTCCGGCCCTGCTCGACTGGCTTATTTTCCAAACCAATGCGTGTTCACGACCCCCGCCGCCGACTACAAGTATGTCCATCCAAAACCTCCCAGAGAGCAGCGTCTTAAATCATCTGCCGCGGGTAAAATCAATCCGAAACAGAACTGGTCTCGCTTATCTTTTCCACCGAGCCGTCCTGGCGCAAGACGATGCTCGAAGTACTCACGAGTCCTCCCGGATCCGAGACCTCGACAAATATGGTTACCGGCCAGACCCCAACAGCGCTCCTGTCACCCTTCACTGAGAACTTGAGCTTGCCAGGGGAGATTCCATCTAGCCATGAATCGAGGGAGCCCCCATGCTTGGCTTTTATCTTTGCCCTGTAGCTCAGTTTGTCGGATGAAGGATCCTCAAACGCCAGATCGAGAACGCCTCTTTCCCCGTTAAAAACGATATCACCTACCGAGCCCGATGGCGGCTCATTGGTATTCCAGTAGAAAAATCCCATCTCACCTATTTTAGATTTCCCTTTTTTTATTTCGAAGGCAGCGAAAAGATCCATCCCCCCGAAATCTTTAAGCGGAAGGTTAGCAAACGCATGAGGCCTATCGAACGACATCTTCTCTCCCGACACAATTCCGTCAGCACCTGACTCAGGCACCACAGGCGGAATGCGCATGGGCCTTAAAAGCTGAGAGCCATCAGATGATGCCATTACTGCAGCCGCCTCTACCCCGGATTTAGTTCCATAGATTAAAACCGGGCTTCTGTCCGTCTGCCTCGGAAACTCGCTCACGAAGGTAATCTCCCCGTCACCGCCTGACAAAAGATTACCCGCCTTTGATATGCGCATCTTCTTCGACTTCGAATCCGGCAGGAGAAATACCGATTCGCCATTATCCATGATAGCAATTGCCTTTTTATCCTCTGAATCGGTTAATTGAATCAACGCGACTACTGAGCTGTGCCGTTTGCCAAGGTCATCATGCCAGCATGAAAAATTTTCATCATCCGCGCCGCATTGGCCCGCGACGAGCACCCCATGAGCTTGAGCAACGATAACGATACCGGCCGCCCCGACGGATATGAATCCAGCATCGGCCTTCGCATCCAGAAATTTTACAGGGACGAAGCGATGAGAAAATGTTCCATCCGAACGCCTGGCGAAAAGATCCATCCCCAATAAATGCCTGTCTTTCTTTAAAATCGATCCACTTGGAATCGAGCAACTGACGAGGCCTGCAAAGGAATATGGAGACTTGGCCACCGCAGCTATATCGAAAATCCTTTCAACAGCGCAGGAGATTTCGCCCTTCGCGTCATTTACCATTCTAAAATCCTGCACAAAGATATTGGAATCCTTGAGAAGGCATCCGCCCTCGCCCGCAGCGGAAGAAGGAATTTGCGTCGCTATTTTGGGGAATAAAAGATAGGAACGCCTGGTTGAAGCCACCACATCCACTATATCCCCTGTGGCCAGGATCTTGTGAGGAGTCGCCCCGTCACGAGCTCGGCAACTCTTGAATTCTATTATCGCTCCCGGACTTATCCCTTTGGCCTGAATAGCGGAAAGACCGCCGACTTCCCCATTTGAGCCCGCGATAATCAGCATCGCCTGATCCCTGCGACGAGGAGAGAGCACCAGGGAAGAATGAACATTCTGCCATGGCAAAATCGCTGCTCTGGTCTTTCCAGCATTATAGAGACGCTGACTCGAAGGATATGCGCCCTCCGATACCCCCGAAATTTCCGCGTCGATACCCGCAACGAAGGTATCCCCATAATCGCAGTAGTTCGGTATTCCATCTCCATCATCATCCTCTGCATCGCGTGGATTTAGCGCTACACATACAGGATACTCCGCATCCCCAAGGCAGCGCTTCATCCCCCTGATTATGCAGGTGCCGACAGCCACAGGACAGTGCTCGTTCAGCGAAGCGATATCATCGACGACTCCATTGCAATCATCGTCGACACCGGGATTGGAGCATGTCTCCACTGCAGGATTTTTGGGAATGCAGCTCAATTTTTCCCCTTTGAAGCAGTTTTCGACTGTGACCTCACACGCTCCGACTCCACAAGTTGTCTGGCCAAACCCCTCGTCAATATCGCCGTCACAATCATCATCTATGAAATTACATTCCTCGCTCTTTGGGAAATTCACCTGAACGCAGGTGATCGTTCCTTCCGGCTGACATAGAAACTTTCCATTTGCGCAAGCGCCAAGCTTTCCATCTACGATGCAGTCTTCACCAGGCGAATGCTTCAAAACTCCGCAACCTCCGCAGGCATTTTCCACTCCACCCTCTATAGCGTTGTGATAACATCCCCTGACGTGGTCGCAAAAATCGGCCGTGCACTTGTTTCCATCGTCACACGAAAGCTGCGTGCCTCCGACGCATACCCCCCCAATGCAGATATCATCGGTAGTGCATGAATTCATATCATCGCACGGCACAACACCCAAAACCGGAGGATGGGAACACACGCCCATCTTGCAGATATCCTGCGTGCAAATGTTGCCATCGCTGGAGCAAGCAATTCCATCGGTGAGTTTAGGGTCTATCGCACACTCCATCCCGGAAGCGGAATCGTCGCTGCAAGCCCACACGCCCATCGAGCACTCGTCCCCCTCCTGCCCTTGGCATCTTTCACCCGGAATTCCCGGCAGTTCACCACATCCCCCACATACGTTGAGAACCCCCTCATCGATCTGGCCATCGCAATCGTCGTCCACTCCGTT
>Ga0208694_1001535_pt1 | contig 27573 bp, 29 predicted proteins | sample AD_UKC078_MetaG_FD_184442 | JGI IMG/M metagenome (GOLD analysis project Ga0208694, IMG submission 184442) | Active sludge microbial communities of municipal wastewater-treating anaerobic digesters from USA - AD_UKC078_MetaG (SPAdes) (version 2) | ecosystem: Engineered > Bioreactor > Anaerobic >...
TGGAAACCTGTATTTAGTCCATTTGCTAAAGCAAGGAAAAGGGTTGAAACGCTTTTTGCACAATTATGCGATCAATTTATGATAATCAGAAATTACGCAAAACAAACAGAAGGATTGTGGTTCTTCGTCAAATTTGGTGCAAAATAACGGTTCTTAAACAACCAGTATAATTGACTTATTGTGTTGATATACAGGCAAATAAATAACAAAAAGCTAGTATAATAGAATTATTTTTATTATCTTTAAAGGTCTGACACTAAAGGATTTAAAGATGATTGACAACACTAGCCAACCCAAAGATAATAACTTTTTTATAAACAAACATTCGCTCCAAGCTATTTTTGGAATCCCAGGTGTTGTATTCTATGATTCCGTTATAAGTGATAATTTGATTCTTCTATCTGCCCGTCTTAAAGACAAGACAGCAAAATGTATCTGTTGCGGTAAAAGGAGTAAAAGTGTCCATTCATCCTATATGCGCAAATTAACAGATCTAGCTGTAGTTGGCAGAGCTGTTAAAATTATACTGAAAGTCAGAAAGTTTAGATGCCGTTACAGTAATTGCACTCAAACAGTTTTCTCTGAGCAACATCTGCCCTTAACGCGGAAACACTCACGACTGACAGATCGCACAAGTCACTTTTTGCAAAAACTGCTCATTGAGGTCTCTTCTCGTAAAGGTGAGTATATAAGTGAGCTCCTATCAATAAAGCAGAGCAGTTCTACCTGTCTTAGAATCGTTAAGTCTATAGAAATGCCCCATTTTCAGGAACTAACTACCATAGGCATAGATGACTGGGCATACAGGAAAGGCAAATCGTATGGTACTATTATTGTAAATGCGATTAATCACCGTCCCGTAGAACTACTAAAGAGTAGAGACAAGGAGGAGGTTGCAGATTGGCTTATAAGACATAACTCCATACTGTATGTAACCAGGGATCGATCAAGCAGCTACTCTAATGCTATAAAGTCTGGGGCATCCAAGGCGTCACAAATAGCAGACAGGTTTCATTTAGTGAAAAATCTGGGAGATCACATAGCACATGAAATACGAATGGAGTATAAAACCATTAAAAATAGTTGGTTGGCTCACAGGAAGAGTCTTTATAAAAGCAAAAAAATAACATCTGCTTAAGTAGTGGAGATAACGAAAATACCAGCGATTCACAATATAACAAACACACCAATAGTGTTAACCATAGAAAACAGGAGTTGTTTAACAGGATTCATGAGCTTAAAAACAACAACTACTCTCAAAGAGCAATTGCCAAGGCTTTAAACATTAGCCGTAATACTGTAAGATATTATTTTGAAATGGAAGAGTTGTTGCCACGAGCAACCATCTATTATAATAATTATGGAGATTTTATGGATCTGATTAAGGAGTGTTGTAATCAGGGGTTAAATGTAAGAAATATATTTGTGTCTCTGAAAAAACAGGGATTCAAGGGTAATCAAACATCTTTTTATCAGTGGTTCAACAGGCACTTCCCGGAATATCAGAATAAGAAAAGATTACCAGTAGCATTAAATACCTCTCCGATAGTTTATGAAGAAACTCGATTTAGCGGAATGTCACCCAACAGACTTGCTATACATTTAACAAATAGTGAATGGGGTGTTTCAAAGGAAACAGGCGAGTGTAGCAAGTCTCACATACTGGCAGAGGATATTATTAACTCCTCTATGTTATTAAAAAGCATGAGAGAGGTATACAACACTTTTAGAGAGGTTTTGAACAGTAAAGATGAACTTAGATTAGACCAATGGCTCGAGAAGTATAAGTCGACCCAAATACGGAGGATTAAAAGTTTTATAAATGGCATTATTCATGATTTGGAAGCAGTAAAAAACGCCATTAAATACCCTTGGAGTAATGGAGTTGTGGAGGGGCATGTAAACAGATTAAAAAACAAGAAAAGAGAGATGTATGGCAGGGCTGGATTTGAACTGTTAAGACGAAAGGTCGTGCTTTCCAACTTAGGATAACCTGCACCAAATTTGACGAAGAACCACTTTTGGGGTGAAATAAACAAACAAGCCGTAGGGCAGGTGCTGGGCAACCGGTTCGAAATGGATTTTGAGGATTACAGTTATGGTTTCCGTCCGAACAAAAATGCCCAACAAGCAGTACTCAAAGCACTGGATTACATCAACAGCGGTTATCAGGACATTGTAGATATTGACCTGAAAAGCTTCTTCGATGAAGTTGACCACTGCGTTCTGCTTCAATTGCTGTATCGCAGGGTAAAATGCCCGCTTACCTTACGCCTTATCCGCAAATGGCTGAGAGCTCCGATTTTAATCAACGGGAAATTAGTCAAACGCCGCAAAGGAGTACCACAGGGCAGTCCACTAAGTCCGATACTCTCCAATATCATGTTGGATGAACTGGACAAGGAACTGGCAAGGCGAGGGTTAAAGTATGTCCGTTATGCTGATGACTTCAGCATTTACTGCAAAAGTCAATGGCAAGCCCGAAAAACAGGCAACGAAATTTATCTCTTCTTAAAGAATAAGCTTCACCTGCCTATTAACAGGGAAAAAAGCGGCATACGACGACCAGTAAATTTCACCCTGTTAGGCTTTGCATTTGTCCCTACCTATAAAAAGGGGGAGAAAGGCAAATACCAGTTGGTGGTAAGCGACAAAGGATGGAAAAACCTGAAACTGAAACTCAAAGCCATTACCCGAAAAACCACCCCCGCCACTTTCGATGAGCGCATTATCAAGCTGAAAGAAGTACAGCAAGGCTGGCTTCAATACTACCGTATGGCAAGTATTCAGGGAAAACTCAAAGACGTGGACGGCTGGGTACGCAATCGACTGCGCTGCTGTATCTGGAAACAATGGAAGAAACCTGAACGACGACGGAAAAACCTGATGCGTTTGGGCGTTGACCTTGAACACGCTTACAGTCACAGCCGAAGCCGTATGGGAACCTGGGCAGTAGCTTGTAGTCCTATTTTGAAAACCACCATCACGGTGGAAGGACTGCAACAACGCGGGTGCGAGTCTATGTTAATCCATGCTCCCTAAATTGTCTTTAATCAAAACATTACCTGCAATCCGTATGCTAAAATATCCCCCAAGCCTTGTTCGAAGATTAATTCAGCCGAAGTTCTGGAATCAATACAACTAAGAATTGTTGCAAACGGAAATTGTCCTTCTGAAGTTTGATTTACTTGTTTGAGCAGATTTCTATCGGTTTAAAGTTGTTTATTAAACGCAGGTTACCTTCTATAAAAAAACGCTTAAGCTTTTTGAGATGTTATTTTGTCTTGTGATTCTTTGGTATGTATCCACATAAATCTTTAGTTTGTTGAATTATTATATTGATATGCAGCTTTTTTTACCCTGTCCATTATCGCGATTCCCAGTCCTTTTTCTTCAACAGGTTCAATATAAATACTTTTCACACTTTCATCTTCTTCCATTGTATGAAGTGAGGCAAACAGATTGGCGGAAATTTCAATTTTATTGCAGGTTTGAGAGGTGTATATAACTTTCGTGGCCGTGTAATCGGCATTATTATTTCTATGCAAAATCAGCCCGGAGAATTCGGGAAAATACCTTAATGGCTCATTTAAAATATAAAGAGGTTTTTTGGGTGAATAGTGGCTTTTCAGCAAGCCCGGAGAAACTAATTTTTCAGGCCTGGTACTGTTGAAAATAAAAATATCCGGAAGAGCATTTTCAATATCTTCCAATGTAATAAAGCCCGGACGTAATAAGCGACAGGTATCGCCTTCAATCGAAACAATTGTTGATTCTATTCCCACAGATGTATTGCCTCCATCCAACACATAATCGACATTGGGTAATTGTTTTTTTACATGATGTGCATTTACCGGACTAAGCTGTCCGAACTTATTTGCACTTGGTGCGGCTATCGGACAATTCGACTGTTTTATTAATTCAAGGGCAATGGAATTATTGGGCATGCGAATGCCTACTGTGTCGAGCCCGGAAGTAACAATATCCGGAACAATCGATGATTTGGGTAACACAATGGTCAAAGGTCCCGGCCAAAAATGCTTTGCTAAACGCATTACATTTTCACATATACCTGTTGATAAAATGTGAAGGTCCTCGAACGAAGCAATGTGCACAATCAATGGATCGAATGATGGTCGCTCTTTTAATTCAAATATTTTAGCAACAGCAAAAGGGTTAAGTGCATTTGCACCTAACCCATATACTGTTTCAGTCGGAAAAGCCACCAGCCCGCCATCTTTGATAATTTGAGCCGCCTGGCTAATGCTGTTATTTTTCATTGACCAGATTATTATCGGCTTCTTCCAACTCTTTTCTCTTTTTGTCCTGAAAATCAATAATTTGTTTTTGAATTTCATGGTTAGATATGCCCAGTATTTTTGCAGCTGCCAGAGCTGCATTTTCGGGACTTAAAACGGTCATAGGAGCAACTCCCGATGGCATACGGATACTTGAATACAAATCGGCTCCACCAAATTTATCGCTATAGGGCGGACAGGCGATAACGGGACAGTACGTTTGAGCATCGGTAAAGCCGCTTAACGCATTACTCATGCCGGCTATGGTTATAAAAACAACATTTTCCTTTTCATATTCCTTTATCAGATTATAACATTTTAATGGCACTTTATGGGCCGAAGCTATTCTGGATACTGTTTTTATATCAAAACTTTCCAGCACGTTGCTTATTTGCTTAGCCCACTCAATGTCGGCTTTAGAACCCATTATTATCACCACTTTGCTCATAGTCTTCTATTTTATTAAATGAATACTCATATTGGTAGCTCATTGGGATAATCTCATTGTATTCCTCAATGCTTGCATTTGACAAACAAGCATCAATTATTCGTTTGCCTGTATGTAATAAGTCTTCCTTTAAGTATTTTTGTAATTCTGTTCTGAAAAAATCACGAAGCATTTCGGCGCCGGCATCGTAACCCTCGAAACCAACTTCAGGTTGATTGTACACTTTCAAAAATCGCGAAGGAATTTTTGAACCTTCCAGGGTAAGGTAATTTAACTCATAACCTAACAGCGGGCAGCGGGCGGCCTGATATTGATCGGTCTTCAGTTGGGCAGCACCTCTTCGTGTCAGGTACTCACGCATGAGAAGCTGCGGTTTGAAACCAACCTGCCAAACTCCAATGTTTTGATTGGGAACCAGGGTGAAAGTTGTACGGGGCGTATCAATGATTTGTTTGAGCATCATATTGGCTTGAGGTACTCGTTTCCCGGTAGCGAAAGGCCAATAAGAACCAATACCTTCGCTTTCCATACCGCCCGAACTCACAATACTTGGGTTATTGTGACCCCGTGGCGCAACTAAACGCCACAACCATGCCAATGCCGGGGGTAAAACATGAAACAACCCGATAATTCCGTATGAAGGGTTTTCTTTTGAGCAAACAGGAGTGCGTATCCCGAAACTCCTGATGTCGACCGAAACAGGTCTGTTGACAACATTTGGTACCGTTTTTCGGGGTATAATAACCCTTGGATTGGGGCACGATTTTCCGGGTTCATCCTGTATATGATCCCAAATCAGAGCAGTTGACCCGGGAGTAGTTTCAATATTTAAAAACAATAGCGGAGAAGATGGATTAATCGTTGTTTTTTCCAAAGTTGGGTCATCACCATATTGTTTAACACTATCGACACGAACAAACCAGGCGTTTTCGGCATCTATAATACGGAGTTTTCCATCTTTTTTCTGTACCGAAGGATGACAAAAAGCCATATCATCGGCCACAGCGTTGAACGAACAAAAACGGGGAATTGTAATAAACCTATCTTCTGAGGTTACCAGATTACGGCCTAATAGTACCCGTCCGTCAGATTCCCGCAGAATATGCTGGTGCATTTCACTTTTTCCTCCACCACTGGCACCTTCGTGCATGAATGTGGTTAAATTGTCGTAGGGGCTTATTGATTGAACTGCCGAACAATGCGCAATTATCCAGTCTTCTTTTTCGGCATGGTTCAGCATAACACCGTAAAGACCTTTTTTTGCACTCGGCCCCGGATATAAATTATAGGAATATAGCTCGTGAATTGATTCGGTGCGGTTATGGACAACCACCTGTTTCCCATTAAAATGGGTATGCCTGAATATGGGAGCCACAAATATTACAGATTTCAGTTTTGCACCTATCTTTAATTCGTCAACCGCAACCATTTCCTGCAACATCGACAAACCCAATGCAAAGAATGCTGCATTGGCAGGAGCAATAGCAATACCTAAAGAGCCAATATTTTCTCTTCCGGCAAAATAGAAGAAAACCGCAAGGTCTTGTTTTTTCAGCCAATCGAAAGTTTCGGTTTGCAGACCTGAAAATTCATACCCGTATTTATCAATAAAACGCTTTTTATCTGTTGGATTATTGTCGGCAATAACCATGGTATCAGGGTCTCTACGGCGCATGTATGCTTCGGTATAATTAGCCGAAATTCCATTTTTAACACGCTGTACAATTGCCTCTGTATAATTTCCTTTCCCTGGTACATCGTATTGCACTTCATATTGTACATTTTCTTTGCCGTTGGTGGCTGCATCTGCCAATTCTTCGGATGTATTGAACACTTTAAAACTCTTGCATTCAGTTAACAACTTAGCAATGTTTTCAGGAACAATAATATTTTTCCCATTTAAAACAGTCAATAAATTACTCATATCTGATTATTTTTTAAAATTATATGCTTTGAAGCTTCTAAAAGATTAGAACAAATAACAGTCTCTTTGTTTATTTCATTCTGATGTTTTTTACCATGACCGGTTAACAAATAAATTGGTGTAATTCCGGCATTTAATCCACACTGAATGTCTGAAGGATGGTCGCCAATAATAAAAGAACGACTTAAATCAATATTGTACAATAGGTTAGCCTTGTCAATAAAATACGTTCTGGGTTTCTTACATTCACAATTATCCTCTGTATTATGCGGACAACAAAAAGTATCAGAAATAACTATATCCTGCTCTTTCAATTTTTTTATGATGTGTTTGTTTACCTCTGAAACCTCCTTTTCTGTGGTAATTCCTTTGGCTATACCTGATTGGTTAGTAATAATGAACAATAAAAAATGCTCCAGTAATAATGATAATGCTTCAAAAGTAAACGAATAAAAGCTTACTTCAGATGAATGTTTAATATAACCTACATCATCAATCAATGTTCCGTCTCTGTCTAAAAAAACCGCAGGATGCTTAGCCATTGCTTCAATTATTTCATTGGCAAAGATAATACTTTTTACTTAATAAATAAAGTGCTACTTAATTTTATTTTTGGATTAATAAGATGGAGGAGATTGCACCCAAATAATTTCGCTTACACCATCGAAGTAATTAATGGCATTAAACTGAGATTTAGCATTAAAGTAGATATTATCACCGGGCTTAAGAACAAAACTTTTTCCGTCCAAATCAAACCGCACTTCGCCTGAAAGTACATAAGAGAATATCTGACCAAAGGTGTATATAACAATTGAAAAGGATTGTTTACCAGAATTACGGGGAAAATTAGTGCACTTACAATCCTTCAATATATAAACAAGATTAATAACAAACCCATTGGACAAATTAAATATGCACTAATTTAATTCCGCCAACGGGTTTTTAAAAATACGATTATAGCAGTTTAACTGCTGAGACATTTAGTTTTCTCGTTTTTATTTTATTCTTAAATCTCCAGCATTTTATTCTGAAAGCAAAACCGATAAGTTCCTGTAACTAAAAGTTGAAGCTCGGATAAGAAAAAGATTTGTGTAAAAAGTAATAATCTTGACTTCGTTGTTTTTTATAAGGCTGAGTGAAACGAAACCTTAGATTATTGTATTTTTCATTATATAGCAATTTCTAATAAACATAAGCAGCGAATACTTTCATTTTCGCCAAGGGCTACTCTTAAAGGGTTGATTCATTGTTACAAATATATGTTTTTTTGCTAATACTTTCCACTGTATCACCCGAAATTAACATAGTTTTTTATCCAAATGCTTTGAACAACAGCCACCATTCATCTACCATAAGTTATAAAAACAGAGCTCCTAAAAATAGACCAAACGAACCTTTGTGAGGGGAATCTTGAATTTCTAAATCATATTAAATATCCTTCTTATTATTATATATTTAAACGAGTAGAACTAATTTTACAAATATACCCCTTGAGATCATGAATCAGACGAATCTTGTCAAGAGCAGATTTATATATTATTAACGAGCAAACAGAGAAGCAACAAAGATCAGCAAGACTTTGGTAAAACATAACCAACTTTTTGAAAAACATAACCAACTTTTTCAAAAAGATAACCAGCAATTTTAAATCGTAAACCGTCTTTTGGGTCATGATAAACCGTCTTATGACCGTAACACGGTTGCTCAGGAACCTTTTGCTACCGTGCAAACCGGCGCGAGACACCGTGTGAATGCAATAATAAACCGTCAAGACATAAAAAAAGGCAAGAGTACGAACTCCTGCCTTTGCGCCTATAATAATTTGAATATACTATAAGATTATAAGTACAAAGATAATACATTATCCTGTCAATTCCAAATCATTGTGGTTATTTTATCAGGTTATTATTAGGGCACAAACCGTGGTGTTTCAAATGTAACGAAAACAGCCAATCCGCAAAATAAATACATAAATAAACCAACGAAAGGCCGTATATACAAACAATAAACAGCTATATGCTTATAAGGAAACATCACCAAAAAAGTTGGTGATACTTGGTGATACTTGGTGAGGCTTTTTTTTAGCCAAGTGTCACACATACAAAGCTGATAATCAAGATGTTGCAAGGTTGGTGATACTTGGTGATACTTTATTTCATACTTTTTATGAGGAAAAACGAAAAAAAAGAGGAGCTGAAAACTGTTTTTCCTGAACTTTATCTGATGAATAAGGCGGAAACAGTGAGTCTTTATTAAAACGTTCTGAGGTAACTGTTATCACAAAAATCAGGTTTTTTTTTATTTGCGTGCAACTTCTCGCGGGCTTGTTACGTCTAACATTTGTAGCGCGCACAAAAATAAAAATAGAGTATTAACTGGAATAGCCTGATTTTAATGAAAAAGATACTAAGTTTGCTTGTCACCGTATTCGCATGTCAATGTGTGTTGGGCCAGGCACTGCAATTAAAGGGATTGATCATGTCATCATCCAAACAACCTGTTGAATTTGCCAATGTGGTTCTCAGAAATAACGACTCGGTTTTTGTGACGGGGGGTATTACCGATGATAAAGGTCGTTTTAATATGAATAACCTTCGCAGAGGAGCCTATAAATTACAAATTTCTTGTCTGGGATACGAAACCAGAACACTGGAACTGAAAGACTTTACCAAAAATATTGATTTGGGGCGTATTGAGATTGACAGTACTTCAATCGCTTTAAATGAGGTAGTGGTAACGGGTGCCAACGTGATTAATAAAGTTGATCGCAAGGTGGTACTTCCCAGTGCCTCTCAACTTAAATCATCGACCAACGGATTTGATTTGCTGCAACGGCTTAATTTGAACCGCATCGACATTGACTTGTTACGCAATGCGGTGTCGGGTGCAGGTGGTGGCGAAGTGCAACTTCGCATCAACGGCGTGAAAGCTAGTGTGGAAGAGATTAAATCAATCCGTCCGGAAGACATTGTCCGCATTGAACATTATGAAGAACCGGGAGCGCGGTATCAAAATGCCGAAGCGGTGATTGATTATATTGTGCGTCGTCGCAACAGTGGGGGATATGTATCTGCCAACCTGAGCAACTCCTTTCAGTTTCCTTTCGGCGACAATAATTTTAATGCCAAACTGAATCACAACAAATCTGAATTTGGCGTATTCTACAGCGGCAGTTACCGTGGCATTGACGAGATGTACCGAAATAATTCGGAGGAGTTTCACATGGCCGACGGCCGAGTGTTGAATCGCATCGAGGAGGGATCACCCGACTGGTGGAAGATGAACTGGCAATACATGCATCTGAACTATAGTTATCAGGAACCTGATAAATGGTTTTTTAATGCAACTGTCCGCAATCAGATCAATGACGTTCCCCGCGAAAATCATACCAGTAAGCTGTATTGGCTTCATCGCTCAAACGAAGCAATGAACATGATCGAGAAATCGTCATCCGAAACGCACATCCCTTCTGTGGACTTGTATTTTCAGTCAAATCTCAAGAACCAGCAATTTTTGATGTTCAATTTGGTGGGAACGTACATTGACACGGGCAAGAAAAGATATTATTCCGAAATGACGGGCAATGAAACTTTAACCGAATTGCTTTCTGATATAGATGGTAATAAGTATTCGGTGATTGGTGAGGGTATCTATGAGAAAGGTTTTAAAAGTGGCAGCCTCAGTGCCGGAATAAAGCATACGCAAAGCTATACGGACAATACGTATACCGGTTCAACCAATGCCGAAAGTACGATGAAGCAAGCGGAGACATACCTGTATGCTGAGTTTAAAGGAAAGGTAAAACGTTTCAATTATTCGCTGGGAATAGGCGGAACACGCTCTTGGATGAGTGCTCAGGGTAACGGGTATCAGGACTATACGTTACGCCCCACCATTAGTTTGAAGTATAACCTGACCGACAAGTCGTCTATCAAGTATACTGCCAATTTGTATAGCTCTTCTCCGTCTCTTTCTGATCTTGAGAATGTGGAGCAAATAGTTGACTCGATGCAGATTCGTCGCGGAAATAGTCAGCTGAAACCTTACATGGTGTATGCACATTCGTTGAATTATGAAATGAGTAAAGGCATCTTTAACGGTGGTGTGTATGTGGGGCACAGGTATTCTGATAATCCCATCATGGAAAGTACTACGCTGGAAAATGGAAAGTTTGTTCGCAGCATGGAGAATCAAAAGAGCTGGCAACGGTTGAATACGGAAGTTTCTATCTCGGTGAAGCCTTTTAAGGATCTGCTCACCATGCAGTTTAGCGGTGGTATGGCTCATTTTGACAGCAGGGGACTGAACTATCACCACACGTATACTAACTGGTATTACAACGGAACTATCAATGCTACGTATAAAGATTGGTCTTTATATGGCAATATCAAGAAAGGGCGCAACAATTTTTATGGCGAAACAATGAGTCGCAATGAGAATTTCCATGTTATAGGCATGAACTATCGTCATAAGAGTCTGACGTTGGGTATGATGACGCTGAATCCGTTTACAAAGACTTGGAAAGGTGGAGACGATAACTACAACGCTTTAGCTCCTTCGAAAGAACGTATTTACATCGGAAATCTTTCAAGAATGATGGTGTTCTCAGTCTCTTATAACTTTAATTTTGGCCGTAAGTTTAGCTCCGTAGAGAAAAGATTGAATAACGAGGACAAGGACTCGGGAGTATTAGATGCAGGTAAATAAATTGTTTCAGGCAACAGTTAACAACAAAAAACTCTTCAACCATTTTTGATTGAAGAGTTTTTTTATGAGCCTCTTGTCGGATTCGAACCAACGACCCCGAGATTACAAATCACGTGCTCTGGCCAACTGAGCTAAAGAGGCGTTTTCTGTTTTGCGGGTGCGAAGATACAAACTCTTTTTTGATCTTGCAATAGTGCATATACCACAGGTTAGCTATTTGAACTGCTGTTTTCTTTGCTTACATTTGCAAATCAATTAGTTAGGTATATCAATGAAAACAAAATTATTTTTTATTTGTAGCTTTTTTCTGCTTTCTGCCCTGGGTTGTGTGTCGGGTCAGCAGAAGAATCAGCAAGGTGTTGAGGCAAAATCCGACAGTACTGGGTATATTGTTAGGGTAGGTGATGAGGCTCCCGATTTTACGGTGACGCTAACCGATGGGAAGCAGGTTACTCTTTCTTCTTTGCGTGGCAAGGTGGTCATGTTACAGTTTACTGCCAGTTGGTGCGGGGTGTGTCGTAAAGAGATGCCTTTCATTGAAAAGGATATATGGCAGAAACATCAAGCGAACGATCGTTTTGTATTGATAGGCATCGACCGTGACGAACCGCTTGATAAGGTTATTGCATTTGGAAAGGCGGTAGGAGTTACTTATCCGTTAGGTCTGGATCCCGGTGCGGATATTTTTGCTAAATATGCTTTGAGGGAATCGGGCATTACGCGTAACGTACTGATTGACCGCGATGGACGCATTGTGAAACTGACTCGTTTGTATAACGAAGAGGAGTTTGCTTCGCTGGTTGCTCACATTGATGCCATGCTGACTAAATAGTCAGCTTGGCCAAGTAATCGTAATGTTTTCCTTCTTTGATCAGTTCTGTTTGAAAGCCAAATTCGGAGGCGTACAGACTTAGTGTCTGAAAGTCGATGTACAACCAGTCGAACGTATCACCCTTGATGTCCTTGTATTGCATCTGGAAGTCTATTTCACCGTAATAATCGCCGGCCAGATCAATGACGTAACTGCCGTCTTCTTCCTCAAAAAGATAGCGCAGGTCACTGGAATCCATCAGAATGCAACCGCCCGGGCGAAGTAGTCTTTTCATTGTCTGAAAAAAGATAGGAAGGTTTTCTATTTTACCAATGATGCCCGATCCGTTCATCAATAATAAGATGGTGTCAAACTGTTCGTGAAAGGTTGCGTCGAAAAGATTAACGAGGCGGGCATCTTTTACGCCTCTTTTTTTCATCACTTCAACAGATAAGGCCGATATGTCAATGGCACATACCTCTTTGTTCATCTCTTGCAAGGCCAGTGAGTGGCAACCGCTGCCTGCTCCTACATCCAATATTTTGCCTTCGGCCATTTGCAACGCCGTTTGTTCTATGACAGGCATCTGTTTCAGTCCGCGAAACAAATCCTTTACCGGTATTTCATCTTCATCAAAAAGAGAAGAAAAAACACGCAGACGTCCCGCTTTATGCAGATTGTAATAGTCGGCTATGGCAGCACCCATGGGGTCCTTATCAGCAGATGGCAAAGAAAAATTCATGTTGATATAATCTGGTTATTTGCGGCAAAGATAGAGAATTATATGCGGGTAAGCAAAAAATGCTTATCTTTGTTGCCTCAATAACTTAAGTGAAGAAAAGTATGGGCATCGAAGATGTAATAGTAGGTGGTTTGGTTTTCAAAGGAAAGAAAGAATCTTCCAATGAGAACAAGCCCAAAGTAAAGACTAAGGCCAAAAAGGCGACTTATATTCGTGGGCTTCACGGCTCGGGAGCTGCTAAAATGAAGGCCGAAATTAGAACTAAGCGTGCCAACCGGCATAAAAAGTAATATAAAAAAGAGGCAACTTTTATTTCGATAAAGCTGCCTCTTTTTTTATTTGTCCGGTTGCGTCTTTACTTTACCGGTAAAATTTCAATCCAATAACCGTCGGGGTCATTGATAAAATAAAGCCCCATGTCATGGTTTTCGTAACAAACGCAGTTCATCTCTTTGTGAAACTTGCGTACTTCATCGTAATCACCTTCGGTGCGGAAGCACAAATGGCTTTCGTTTTCGCCCAGTTCGTAAGGCTGTGTATGGTCACGCAACCAAGTAAGTTCCAACAGGAAACCGGTGGTGCTGTCGGTTAAGTAAACCAATATAAATGAGCCATCTTTCGCTTCTTTGCGGCGGTGTTCTTTCAAACCCAGCGCCTTTTCGTAAAAGGCTATACTGCGTTCCAAATCAGTCACGTTGATGTTAAAGTGGTCGAATCTGCTTTTAATTTCCATTATTCGTAAATATTGCTAGTTATTTAACCCATACATTGATGATTTCACCAATGTACATTTTATGTAATTGCTTACCCATCCATTTTTGCTGCAACTCATTGTTGTTGATTGCTTCGGGGGTGAGCGATTGAGATACTAATTTGCGGCATTCAATGATTAACCATGCCTCTGAGAATGCTTTACTTCCCAGCGGAGTGGTGATTGGAGTGAGTCCGGCACCTTTTACCTTGTCTGTGTTTTTACCGGAGTTACTACCACAGTATTGCAAGGCATTGCGATATGCTTCCGTATAGAAAGAAAGGGTGTACGTGTCATTCTTTTCCATCAGCTGATAGGTGTAGCGGGTGGGGTTGATGAAACAGTAAGTAACCGGTTTTTCATAAAGGAAGCCCAGTCCACCCCAGCTGGCTGTCATCATGTTGAACTGGCTGTTGTTGCCTGCAGTGATAAGCATCCAGTCTTCGGAAAGCATTTTTATGATGTTTCCGGGTATCTTATCGGGCGCTATGGCCTTGTAACCGTTGAGGCTTGTGGTTCCCGATGCAGCAGGTGTGTTTGCCGTTACTGCCGGAATAGAACTGACATCGGGCTTTGCGGTTGCAACTTGTACGGCTGCTGCTGTTGCTGCGGGAGCTGCTGTTTGTGCAACTGCCGGTGCAACACCCATGGCCGTTTGCGCGTTGGTAAACAGAGCATCGGCAAAATCAACTGTTTTAATGCGGAACTTTGATAATCCGCGTATCAGTTTGCTCTTGTCTTTGTTCAACGCATTTTGATCGGTAATCCATTCTTCGGCTGTGAACTTTTCTTTTTCCTGATATACGTAACGTATCTTTTCTATTTCCAGCAGGCATTTGCCGGTTTCGCAGGTGGCAGTAAGCTGGTAGTTCACTAGGGTACGATCAAGTGAAAGAGAAGTTGATTTAAAAACAATATACTCTTCACCTGTACCAGCTATCATACCTTTGCTTTTGTCGGCATATACTACGCGACTTTTGTTTTTATTCTTTTTCAAACGCTTTTCCATCCACGAAAGCATTTGGTCGTAAACCTGATCTTTAGAGAGACCGGGCAATAACATTTCTTGAGAGAAAACTACTTTGCCGTCTTTCTCAGGAACGGCTCCAACCAAGTATTTACTCAGGTCTTCTTTTTCATTTTCATTGTCATCTTGTGCATACGTTAAAGCAGGTATGCAAAGTAGTAGTGTAATGACCAGCAGGTGTGTTAATCGGTTCATATTGGTATTTATTTATTGATGTCGAATGTTTCTCCGCGCTGTGTGATGGTTATAAAACGACAACCGTGCTTACCGGCAGTTTCTGCAAAGGCATTCCCGCCTTTATAATCTTCACCAAAGTGCATGGGCACAAATATAGAAGTTTTTATTCGTTCTACGAACTGTGTGGCTCCTCTAAAATAATCTTTCCCCAATCTGGAGTCAACGGGAAACATAACAACATCAATAGCAGGGGCTTTGGCCTGCAAAAGCTTGACTTCCGCCAGAAAATCGCCTTCGGCTTTACGTACTTCTTTTTCAGTAGATTCTTCACTCCAGTGCCAGTTGTTCAGGTCGCCGGCATGAAAAATACGCATTCCTTGCACATCGATGAGATAAGATATACCGGCGTCGGTTGAGCCGAAAGCCTCTATCCGCAGTTGGTCGTCTTTGTAAACTTGCGATTTGCGTATGTAGTTGCCTTCTGCTTTCGAGGCCTTTTTTTGTGCCAATATGTCTCTCGAAAAAAGGTAAATGATGTCGGGCCGTTTCTCTTTCCAAGCCAGTATGTCGCGATTAAAATGGTCGGCATGGAAGTGGGTTGACAATACATAGATTTTCCCCGGACGCTGTAGTAGGTAGTCGTGCACCACCCCCTGATTGGGGTGTGTTTCCGACGAGTCCTGGTAGTAATCAATGATAATGGTTACTTCTTCGGCTTCAATGGCGAAACCACTGTGATAAATATAGGTAAGTTTCATTTCTTATAAGTTTTATGGCGCAAGCCGTTCTAGTTTCCAACTGTTGTCCTGAGCCGAAAAGGTATAAAGAAAACGATCGTGCAGTCTGCTGGGGCGTCCCTGCCAAAACTCAATGCGGAGCGGCTCCACCTCGTAACCGCCCCAGTTGGAGGGGCGTTCAACTTCTTTTCCCACCCAGCGGGCTGCTTCGGCTACAAATTTACGCATAATTTCCATGCGATTGGCTATGGGGCGACTTTGCGGAGAGATGCGAGCACCGATGCGACTTTTGTAGGGCCGTGTTTGGAAATAAGTATCAGATTCTTGCGCACTCACTTTAGCGGCTATTCCTTCTACATGCACTTGGCGTTCGAGTTCATGCCACACAAAGGAAAGAGAAATGTGCGGGTTGTTGGCCAAATGAGTTCCTTTACGACTTTCGTAGTTGGTGTAAAATACAAATTTGCCTTCGCGCAGAGCTTTCAACAAAACAGTGCGGGTAGAAGGAGTACCCTCTGGCGATACGGTTCCTACCAGCACAGCAGTAGGTTCTGCTGTTTGGGCTTCAATGGCTTCGTTGAGCCATTTTTCAAATAAAGGAAGAGGATTATCGGGCATGTCGCTGACCTTTAATCCTCCTTTTGCATATTCTTGACGGATGTTCGCCAGATTGATCTTCATTGTTCTGTCTTTTAGAGTGGAACTTCAATAACCAGAAGATGACTTTTCTTTTTAGAAGCAATCTTCACTTGATCGACATCATATATTCCCATGGCATCTCTGCGGTTCAGCGTGGTATTCTCTATTTGTGCTTCACCTTCAATAACGAACACATAAATGCCGTTCTGTTTATTGTGGAATGAATAGCTGAAATTTTGTCCGGCATCAAATGTCCCCATGGAGAACCATGCTTGCTGCAAAAGTGTGCCCGGGGCACTGCCGTCGGGGGCAACAAGGGTGGTCAGTTCATTGGGTTTGAGCAGCTCGCGTATGTTGTAATCATTATAATTGGGTTCGGTATTGCGGGTGTGCGGCAATATCCATATCTGAAGAATCTCCGCATGAACGGAATCATGAGGATTACTCTCGCTGTGGTATATGCCTGTGCCGGCACTCATAACCTGAATATCTCCGGGGCTAATGATCCGCTCGTTCATTTTACTGTCACCGTGTTTCAACTCTCCTTTCAGAGGAATGGTTACAATCTCCATGTTTTTGTGGGGATGAGTATCAAAGCCCGTTTTGGGGGCAATGATGTCATCATTCAGTACCCGCAGCGCACCAAATCCCATTTTCTCGGGATTGTAATAGTTGCCAAAGCTGAAACTATGATAACTATCGAGCCATTCGTAAAGTGAATGGCCCCGTTTGTCACTTCTGTCTATAATTGTTTTCATACGTTTATACTTTTACTTCGTTTGCCAAAGATTTGTTCTCGGCAAAATCTTTAATATTTTGCAACGTAGTGCTAGCTATATTTTCAAGCGCTTCGTGCGTGAAGAATGCCTGATGCGATGTAACGATTACGTTGTTGAATGATAACAGGCGAGCCAAGACATCGTCATCAATGATGCGGTCTGACTTATCTTCATAAAAATAATCGCCTTCTTCTTCGTATACATCCAGTCCGGCTGAACCTATTTTTTTGTTTTTCAATCCTTCAATCAATGCGTTGGTATGAATGAGCTGTCCGCGCCCAGTGTTGATAATCATCACCCCGTCTTTCATCTTACTGATGGAATAGTCATTGATGAGATATTTGGTTTGTTCCGTAAGCGGACAGTGCAGAGAAATGATGTCTGAACTGTGGTATAATTCATCCAGTGAAGTGTAAACCACCTGGTGTTCTCGTGCAAAGTTGTTGTCAGGATATAAATCGTATGCCAGAATATTCATACCGAATCCCTTTAGAATTTGAATTAATATCTTGGCTATTTTACCGGTGCCGATAATTCCCGCCGTTTTGCCGTGCATATCGAATCCCAGCAATCCGTTCAGAGAAAAATTGCCGTCGCGCGTGCGCCAGGTTGCCCGGGGAATTCTTCTGTTGAGGGCTAACATGAGTGCCACGGTATGTTCGGCTACGGCGTAAGGAGAATAAGCGGGCACGCGCACCACTTTAATTCCGTTCTCTTGAGCAGCGTTAAGATCTACGTTGTTGTATCCGGCACAGCGCAAGGCAATCAGTTTGACGCCATTAGCAGCCATGGCACGAATCACTTGCGCGTCGGCAATGTCATTCACAAAAATACATACCACGTCAACTCCCTGAGTCAGAATAACGTTGTTCATGTTCAGATGCCCTTTGAAAAACTTCAGTTCAAAGCCAAATTCAGCATTCTTGTGTTTGAATGATGATTCGTCATAAGGTTGCGTACCGAAAAAAGCGATATTAAAAGCCATGATTATAATTGTTTTATTGTTGTTTGGTATTTTGTTCTAATATAAGTTAACGTTCCGTTAGCCTGAATTGTTTCTAAAAAGACTAAAAAGCTCTTGCCGAATTCTTAAAATATAATAGCTTTTGAAAACAGGATGGCACTAATTCTGAGCGGTTAGTTTCATTGTGAACAGTTTGTTTCTTTAATTAATTTTGTCGTTTAGAGAAATAATATGCACAAAAATATTTGAGGTGTGCAATTTTGTGCTATCTTTGCGCCCTGATTAACTTAAATAGCGAACTTAATGAGAAAAGTATTTCTGATGAGCGCCTTGTCGCTGATCGTTTCAGTTTCAACTTTTGCAGGAGGTCTCCTGACAAATACAAATCAGCATGTTAGTTTTCTTCGTATGATAGCCCGTGGGGCTTCAGTTGATATCGACGGTGTATATTATAACCCGGCCGGTCTGGGATTTCTGCCAACGGATGGCCTTTACCTTTCTTTGAATGGTCAAAGTGCTTACCAGACACGTGTAATTGATGCCACTTTCCCTTTGTTCCCAGAAGAAGGACATACACGCAACTATAAAGGTACGGCATCTGCTCCGTTCATACCCAGTGTGCAGGCTGCTTATAAAAACGGAAATTGGGTATTTTCCGGTAGTTTTGCTGTAGGTGGAGGAGGAGGAAAGGCCTCTTTTGATGCAGGTTTGCCGATGTTTGATGCTTTGGTTATGGGTTCTATTTACAAAGCTACTAACGGATCTATCACTCCTGATAAGTATACGATTAATAGCGCCATGGACGGCAGGCAATTTATTTATGGTTTGCAATTTGGAGCAAGTTACAAAGTAAACGATTGGTTGTCTGTTTTTGGTGGTGGACGTATGAACTACTTTACAGGCGGCTATGAAGGCTTCTTGAATGCTAATTTAAAACAAGTAGGAACGGAATTGGTTGCTATTGAATTAGATTGTGACCAAACAGGCTGGGGACTAACGCCTATTATTGGAGCGGATGTAAAATTGGGGAAATGGAATATTGGACTTAAATACGAGTTTATGACCAGCCTTAATCTTGAAAACAAAACTAGAAAAGCGGAAGTTCGTCAGAGTGGAACTGCACTTGCAATGGATGAGAACAATCCTTTGTCAGCATACAGAGATGGAGTAAATACGCCTAGCGACATTCCGGCTTTGCTGACAGCGGCTGTAGGTTATGAAATTCTTCCTACTCTACGCGCTTCTGTGGAATATCATTTCTTTGATGACAAACAGGCGGGTATGGCCGGTGACAAACAAGAAGCTTTAACGCGTGGTACCAATGAATACCTAATGGGTATTGAATGGGATGTACATGACCGTGTTAGTATTAGCGGTGGTTATCAACGTACTGATTACGGTTTGGCTGATGATTTTCAAAGCGATACAAGTTTTTCTTGTGACTCTTATTCATTAGGTTTCGGTGCCGGAATTAAACTTTCATCAAAACTAAAACTAAACGTGGCTTATTTTTGGACCAACTACAGCGACTACACGAAGGAAATGGATAACTACAACGGACTTCCATTAGGAGGAACTGATGTTTATTCACGTACTAACAAAGTATTCGGGTTGGGTGTAGACTATAAATTTTAGGTTTTCTCTCTTGCTGTTTAACAGCAATGTTCGGCTGCCACAAAGGGTGTTGTGTGCAGCCGAACATTTTTTTATGGGTTATCAAATCGGTTAATTTAAATAATATGTTTACCTTTGCACCGCAAAAGAGTATGCAATAGCATTTACTTTTTGCATAGAGTAATAATTTTCAATCGTGTGCTTGAATACCACGTAAAAAACAAGATTTATGAACAGTAAAGTTTCTGTGCCTTTCATGCTGCTTGGCATTTTATTTAATGTGTGCCTTATTGCGGCTAATCTTCTTGAAACCAAAGTTATTCAGGTTTTTGGTATAACTGTAACTGCCGGCCTGATTGTTTTTCCCATCTCTTACATTATTAATGATTGCATTGCTGAAGTATGGGGTTTTAAAAAAGCTCGACTGATTATTTGGAGTGGCTTTGTGATGAACTTCTTTGTTGTTGCTTTAGGACAAGTAGCAGTTGCACTTCCCGCAGCTCCTTTCTGGGAGGGTGAAGAGTCTTTTAACTTTGTCTTTGGTATGGCTCCTCGCATCGTAGTAGCCAGCTTGTCGGCTTTCTTGGTTGGCTCTTTTCTAAATGCTTATGTGATGAGTAAAATGAAAATAGCCAGTAAGGGAAAGAACTTCTCGGCACGGGCTATTTGGTCAACGGTTGTGGGCGAGACGGGTGATTCTATTATTTTCTTTCCCATTGCTTTTGCCGGAATAATTCCTTGGAATGAACTGGTTTTGATGATGGGTGTGCAAATTGTATTGAAGTCTCTGTATGAGGTATTGGTACTGCCGGTTACTATCCGTGTTGTTAAATACATCAAGAAGGTTGATGGCAGTGATGTGTATGACGAAAACATTTCGTACAACATCCTTAAAGTCAAAGAGGTATGACGGATGTAAAAGATTCGGCAGTAGTCTTGTTCAGTGGCGGACAAGATTCCACAACTTGCCTATTTTGGGCGAAAAAACAATTTGAAACGGTATATGCGCTGAGCTTCGTTTACGGACAAAAACACGTGCACGAAGTGGAATTGGCAAAAGGTATTGCCGAAAGGGCAGGGGTGGAGTTTCATGTGATGGATGTTTCTTTTATCAGTCAGCTGGGACGTAATTCCTTGACGGATACGTCTTTGATGATGGACGAAGAGAAGCCGGCAGATTCTTTCCCTAATACATTTGTGCCGGGCCGAAACCTTTTCTTTTTAAGCATTGCTGCGGTTTTTGCCCGAGAAAGAGGAGTACGTGATATCGTTACCGGAGTTTCTCAGACGGATTATAGCGGCTATCCGGATTGTCGGGATTCGTTTATCAAGTCGTTGAATGTGACACTGAATCTGGCCATGGATGAACAGTTTATATTGCATACCCCACTGATGTGGATAAACAAAGCTCAAACATGGGCTTTGGCAGATGAACTGGGAGTACTTGATGTAGTTCGTAATGAAACATTGACTTGTTATAACGGAGTACCTGCAGATGGGTGCGGTCATTGCCCGGCGTGCAAACTTCGTAGGCAAGGGCTGGATGAATATTTAAAAACAAAAAAATAATATGGCGGAACTAAAAGATCAACTCTCTTTGTTGGGAAGGAACACGGAGTATAAGCAGGACTATTCTCCCGACGTTTTGGAGGCTTTTGATAATAAACATCCCGGAAATGATTATTGGGTAAGATTTAATTGTCCCGAATTTACGAGTTTGTGTCCTATTACCGGTCAGCCCGATTTCGCGGAGATACGCATTGCTTATCTGCCCGATGTGAAAATGGTTGAGAGCAAAAGCTTAAAACTTTATCTTTTTAGCTTCCGCAATCACGGAGCCTTTCATGAAGATTGTGTGAATATCATTATGAAAGATCTCATACAACTGATGAATCCCAAATATATTGAGGTAACAGGCATATTCACTCCCCGGGGAGGCATATCTATTTATCCTTTTGCTAATTATGGCCGTCCGGGTACATCTTACGAAGAGATGGCACGTTTCCGCATGATGCATCACGATTTGAACGGATAGTCGTTATTCATGGTGGTAAGGACCTCCGTGAAGTATGTTCATGGCTCTGTAAAGCTGCTCAGTGAAGATTAGTCTGATCATTTGATGAGAGAATGTCATTTTTGACATAGAAATCTTTTCATGGGCAGTTTGATATACTTTCGGTGAAAATCCGTAAGGACCTCCAATGATGAAAATGAGACGCTTGTTTACGTTAGCCATCTTTTTCTCCATCCATGAAGCAAATTCAACCGAGCGAAACTCTTTGCCGTTCTCATCGAGCAGCACCACAACATCTCCCGACTGAAGGAATTTGCAAATCAATTCGCCTTCTTTCTCTTTTTGTTGCTCTTCCGTAAGGCTTTTCGTGTTTTTAAGCTCAGGTATAACTTCCATATCAAACGAAATATAACGTTTGGTTCGTTCGATGTAATCGTTGATGGCTGTTATGTAATGTTGCTCAACTGTGCGTCCTACTACTAATAATATTGTTTTCATTTTCTCTGTCAGGGATTGATTGATGTGCCCTTTGAACCGACAAAAATAATGCTTTTTTGTTGTTTTCTTATATAAATGCTTACCTTTGCTTATCTTTTAATGCTTTTGTTTATGAGAAAAAGAGTGTTTTTATGGATGAGTGCCTTATTTCTTTTTGTGTCGGTTTCACTGGCACAGGATATACCGGCCGGATTATCAATAGCTTTTAAAAAAGGGAATTCACAAGAATTAAGCAACTACCTTGGAAGTAAAGTCAACTTGATTATTCAGAATCGTTCATCTGACGTGAATAATCAGACTGCACAAACTATGATGGCTGATTTTTTCTCAAAAAACAAAGTGATTGGTTTCAGCGTGAACCACCAGGGTCGACGAGATGAGTCGGGCTTTGTCATCGGAACGCTTACTACAGATAATGGCAGCTTTCGTGTGAATTGCTTTTTCAAACGAGTAGACAATAGATTTTTAATTTATCAAATAAGAATAGACAAAACCAATGAATGAGTTGATAGACAGACTGATTGATCTGGCTTTTGCCGAGGATATAGGCGATGGCGATCATACAACGCTTTCGTGTATTCCTGACACAGCTATGGGGAAATCAAAACTGCTGATTAAAGAGGCAGGAGTATTGGCCGGTATTGAGATTGCCAAAGAAATATTTCATCGTTTTGATTCAGAGATGAAAGTGGAAGTATTTATAAATGATGGAACGGAGGTTAAACCCGGTGATGTTGCCATGATTGTGGAAGGCAGGGTGCAGTCTCTTTTACAAACGGAAAGATTGATGCTTAACGTGATGCAGCGCATGAGTGGTATTGCCACCATGACACGTCGTTACGTGAAACAGCTTGAAGGGACGAAAACGCGCGTTCTTGATACACGTAAAACGACTCCGGGCATGCGTATGCTCGAGAAAGCGGCAGTCAAGATCGGTGGTGGAGTGAATCATCGTATTGGACTCTTTGATATGATTCTTCTAAAAGATAATCATGTTGACTTTGCCGGTGGTATTGATAAAGCCATTCAGCGAGCACAAAACTACTGCAAGGAAAAAGGAAAAGACCTGAAGATTGAAATTGAAGTCCGTAACTTTGATGAATTAAATCAAGTGCTTGCCATTGGTGGGGTTGACCGAATCATGCTCGATAATTTCACGCCCGAAAACACACGCAAAGCGGTAGAACTGATTGCCGGTAAGTATGAAACGGAGTCTTCGGGAGGCATTACTTTTGATACACTGCGCGACTACGCATTGTGCGGGGTGGATTATATATCGGTTGGGGCGTTGACCCACTCGGTGAAAGGTCTTGATATGAGTTTCAAGGCTTGTTGATTTTAATATTCTTTAATATTTTTGTTTGCAGCATTCTTTCGTTTACTGCGTCTAACTTGCAAACGGCGCAAACATAACGTTAGGCAAAAAGGCATTTAAGTTGGAAAACGAAATTGAATTAATTAAAGGCTGTAAGGCAGGTGACAATGTAGCCCGCAAGAAACTTTACACCCTCTATTCCAACAAGATGCTGGCGGTGTGCTACCGTTATACTGGCGATATGGATGCAGCGCATGATGTACTACACGATGCTTTCATTAAAATATTTACCGGTTTTAATTTCCGGGGCGAAGCATCGCTTAGTACATGGATTACCAGAATTATGGTCACTCAATCACTTGATTATCTGAGAAAGCAAAAAAAGATTAGTCAGACAATGGTGAGAGAGGAACAGATTCCTGATATTCCCGATGAACTTCAAGACAGGGAGAACGCGAACCGGATTTCAGAAGAGCAATTACTGGCTTTTGTTGCCGAGTTACCCGATGGGTGCCGTACCGTGTTCAACTTATATGTTTTTGAAGATAAATCGCACAAGGAAATTGCAGATTTGCTTCGTATAAAAGAGCATTCTTCGACTTCCCAATTGCATCGCGCTAAAAGTTTGCTTGCAAAAAAAATTAAAGAATATTTGAATCATGAAGAAAGAAAATGATGAATTAACGGACTTGTTTCGTTCGCGATTGACAGAAGCAAAGCTTCCTGTCAGGGAAACATGCTGGGAGAAGCTTGAAAAAGATTTGCCTGTTGCTGTTCGTCATCGCAAACTGATGATTTATCGTTTCAGTGCTGCAGCTTCGGTATTGCTTGTACTTATGGCTGCCTCTGCGGCATTTTGGTATTTCTCTCCCAAAGAAGAAATAGCCAACGCATTTGTTCAGGCTGAGCGTACTGCCGGTGCCAATGCTACTTTGGAGGATGATGCTGTAAAAGAGGACTTTCCTTCCATTCATCCGGCTACTGTTTTGAGTAAATCATCGGGCTCAGGCGATCTACCTTCTTCTTCAACTAATCTTTCTGAGAATGCATCCGATTCTGTTTCTGTAACAGTATCCATGTCTTTTTCGTTTTCTTCTTCCTCTTCTTATACCAGCCGCAACAGAAACAAACGCCAGCAACAAACAGCAATGGTTAGCGAACAGGCAGTCTCTGATAGAACAGAGGCTCAAAGCGTGAATAATTCAAACGACAATTCTTCCGAAAGTACGAAAAAAGCAACCACAGCATTGAAGATAGGGGCAAGTATAGCTCCTGTTTCAGCGAAAGGATTACGCGCGCCTATAGGGGCAAGCGTTACGCTTGAGAAAAAACTCAGTAAGCGTTTTTCTGTGGAGGCTGGGATCAATTACTCGTGCGAACAGAGTGTTGATGAAGGAAACTTGCATTACATAGGTGTTCCGGTTAAAGCGAATTTGTTAATTGCTACCAATGACAAGTTGGATGTTTATGCTTCGATAGGCGGAATTGCCGACAAATGTATCGGGGGAGCACCTCGCAACGGGTTTGGCAGTGAACCGATACAGTTGGCTATGACAGCTGGTTTAGGAGTGAATTACAAACTGAATGATAAGTTTGCTGTGTTTGCCGAACCCACTCTGGTTCGCCACTTCGATGCGGATAGGCAATGGGAAACTGCTCGTTCCAGAAAGTCTACCAATTTGAACCTTCTTTGCGGAGTAAGAATGACATATTGATTCGGTAATCCCTAAATTAAATGGTATGAAAAACATTGTATTCATAATAACGATGACGCTTTTACTGTTGGGCTTTTGCGGATGTACCGATGAGGTGATTGATTACAATGATCCTGATGTGGATCTTTTCGTGAAGCAGTTAAAAGATGGTAGTTATAAAACTAAAGGCCCCGACGGATATGTTGAGGTTCCTAAATTTACAAGAGAAGATATTCCCAAACTATTGACCTATGCCGATGATCTGACTATTATTCCTTCATTCCCGTTGCCACCGGTATGCACTTATTTTGGAACCAAGGTTCGGTTGGGAGAGTGCATGTTGTGGATTGTAGAAAGTATACGCTTAGGGCAATATGCTTCTTTGGGGTGCAAGATGGTTTACGCTGACGCAACTAATTATGAGGGAATCTACTTCCTTTCAAATGAGGAAGTACACGATGCTGCTAAAAGATATCGATTCTGGTGGGAAAACTCTCAATATCCTCAAACTCAATGGACCATAACCCCGTGCTATAATGACCCGCTTTGTGGTAGCGGATATCGTTGGTGGTAATCTTTTAAAAATAGATGTTGAATGACAAAACGTATAGCTTTATTTGTTTTTGTCACTTCCTTGTCGCTGTTGTCTCATGCACAATGGACAGGGAAGGACTCTATCAATCTGAAAAGATTGTTAGAGGGTGACGGTGAGATAAAATTAAATCAGGAAGCCATAAAGCAGGTGCAGCAAGCTCTGGGAAGTCCTTTAATCATTCGTGAATCTTCTGCTACAAAGTACGACGAATCTCTTCCAAAGGTGTATCCCGAGAAAGAAAAGTTGGTTTTGACGCTAATGCCTTATACGGCGAGAACAAAATATAACTATGATCCCATTTATAAATAGAAAATTGACGTAAAGGCAGACACCTATAAATCCAATCCTTTTGAGACTCTTTATGCCTTGTCTATTCCCACAAATTGGGCCAAACATCCGTTTGAGGGTGGTTACAGGAAATCGCTGGAAGAGATAGAAGCTACGGGTTTGAGGTACAATCCCTTGGCAGAACGGGCTAACAATAAGGCTGTCGGAGCGTGGAAGTCAGCTGCAGGTCCCACCGGATATGATTTTATGACGCCTTTCACAAAAGACTTCTGGAATATTAAAGGAAATAAACGTAAGGCACGTACACTAGAGGTGTTAGCTAGCTATGGCGATTCTACTTCGGTTTTGATCGATGAACCTATACTACGCCAAAAAATCAAGTAAAAAGGTTTTTGGCTTCATAGACGCTCTATTTGGCTTTTTTATTTGGTCGTTTTATATGTGAGCTTTACATTTGCATATATTTAAAAATAAAGTAATATGAATAGAATAACTTCTCTTTTGGGAATTCAATATCCAATTATACAAGGTGGAATGGTTTGGTGCAGCGGTTGGAGGCTTGCTTCTGCTGTTAGTAATGCGGGTGGTCTTGGTTTACTTGGCGCCGGGTCTATGCATCCGGATGTTTTGCGCGACCATATTCAAAAATGCAAACTGGCCACAACTAAGCCTTTTGGAGTAAACGTGCCGCTGATGTATCCGCAGATTGAAGAGATCATGAATATCATTGTGGAAGAAGGTGTTAAGATTGTTTTTACATCAGCCGGAAACCCTAAAACCTGGACGAGTTGGTTGAAGGAAAAAGGAATAACGGTAGTGCATGTTGTTTCGTCTGCTAAGTTTGCTTTGAAATGCCAGGAAGCCGGTGTTGATGCTGTTGTGGCCGAAGGTTTTGAAGCGGGTGGACATAATGGAAGAGAAGAAACGACTACCTTGTGTCTAATTCCGGCTGTTCGTAAGGCTATTTCACTTCCTCTGATTGCTGCCGGCGGAATAGGAACAGGCGAAGCGATTCTTGCGGCCTCTGTTCTAGGTGCCGATGGGGTTCAGATAGGTAGCCGCTTTGCGTTGACCGAAGAGAGCTCGGCACACAATGACTTCAAAGACTATTGCCTGACCCTGAAAGAGGGTGACACTAAATTGTTGCTAAAGAAACTGGCGCCTACGCGACTTGCCAAAAATGCATTTCGTGACTTGGTGGAAGATGCTGAAAATAAAGGGGCTTCAGTGGAGGAGATGCGTGATTTGCTTGGTAAGGGACGCGCTAAAAAAGGTATCTTCGAAGGAGATCTGGATCAAGGTGAGTTAGAAATTGGCCAGGTTACGGCTTTGATTGATCAAAAAAATACGGTAGCAGAGGTTATGGCAGAGTTGGTTGAGGATTTTAAAGCCGCATGTCAGAAAGAAAATAATTGGTGAATGTCATCGCGTCATTCTATATAATATTATTGCTGTCCGATTAAACTCGACAACAATAAAAATAGTGTGCTCGACTGCTGATTTCCCGCGGTCGAGTATCTTTTTCTCATTTCCAAGCCCCCCTAATCAAAA
>Ga0208694_1001536_pt1 | contig 27564 bp, 30 predicted proteins | sample AD_UKC078_MetaG_FD_184442 | JGI IMG/M metagenome (GOLD analysis project Ga0208694, IMG submission 184442) | Active sludge microbial communities of municipal wastewater-treating anaerobic digesters from USA - AD_UKC078_MetaG (SPAdes) (version 2) | ecosystem: Engineered > Bioreactor > Anaerobic >...
CTAATTTGAATTCTTCTGTAAATCTTTTGCTAACCATTTGATGCTCCTTTTAAGCGTAATTATGAGGCTTAAAAGTGTCTACTGCATCCGGGGCAATTCAGATTGCTCACCGCCAATACGTTATATTTTAGAAAAAAATTCAAATAAGATACTAAATTCTCATGATCTTATTATTGAAATTTCAGGAGGAAGTCCTACTCAATCAACAGGTAGACTTGCATATATTACTGAAGCAACCCTTCAAAGATTTGAGATGCCATTAATTTGCTCCAACTTCTGTAAAGCCATTTCATTGAAAAATCAAAGGTTAGTTTATAACTTTGCCTATCACTGGGATAGTCTTTATAAAAACAATATTTTTTTCGGGCATGAAGGTAAAACTAGTGGTATCAAAAATTTTTTGTTTGAATCATTCGTAAACTCTCACTGGACGGTTGAGCCAAGTAAAGATGTTACTGAAAAGTTTTATGCTTTTATGCAGGCAATTGACATTAAAAAGCAAAACGGATTATCAGAAAACAAAAAACTAGCCGACCTCCGTGACTGGCTCCTGCCGATGCTAATGAATGAACAACTGCAAATAATCTAGATAAGGTAGCCGGCATGGCAAGACAATTAGAAGAAGGCAAATTAGCTTTATACAAATATAACAAACTGAGATTCTCATTTGTTGGTTTATCTGCAGGTGATCAACAAATACTGACCAGTGATCCTTGGTCCTTCTTGAGCTCTCATTTACAAGGCCTATTAAGTCATTCTCGAGGTGCTAATCGAGAGAAAATAGAAAGAGCACTTTACTTTACCTCGTTGGCTGAAGATTTCTATCGAGCTGCTGAGAGCGTACCTCTTCCGGCTAAAGGTACGCTGCTTTATTACGGGATGCTTGACCTAGTTAAATGTTTCTTATGTATGAATGATGTTGAGCTTGAAAGTGCAATAGAGCATCATGGACTTATACTGCCTATTGGAAAAACCTTAACAATTGAAGCGCGACCAAAAATGAGGGATGCAATCAATATCTTCTCTAATTTTTGTGAAAAACTTGGTAAAGAAATTAAAGCCCCCCTTGAAATAGACTTTAGGCAAGCGCTATCGCACGTACCTGAGATTCATGGCATTTATTCAAATCTTGGTCATATATCTAAGCGTAAGCTGCTACCAGTTAATATTGAGTTTCAGGTCAATGATGCTCACAGTCATCTTTTTACAGAACTTATATTCGACAAAGAACAGGAAGCAAAAACGGACACCTCTAAATTTCTTAAAGGTAAGCGAGAAAAATATTTCATAGAGGGTTTTCCAAGAACACAAAAAATCGTGTATCGGTCTGCAAAAAGAAAAAAATATACCCAAGAAAATCTTGATCGAATTTACAGAAACATACTCGCAGAATACAGCTCATTCGACATTGTCCCCATACTCACCAAAGCAGGGTATAGATACTATGTAGATCTCAGGCCAGGAGAACTACCACAACTAGCTTATTCTTTACTTGGAATGTTTTACCTAGGAAGTGCAGCACGATATCGCCCTTTAGAAATCAAATCATTATTAGAAGGCAATTTGAGACCATTAGTAAGTGAATTCGTTAGTCTTACGCCACGTCAATTTTTGTATCAGATGGTTTCATTAACCACAAAGAAAGAGTGTGTAATTCCGTTTTCTGCAATATAGATAAATATACACAAAAACAAAAACGACCTAGAGATTTCTCCCTAAGTCGTCTTAAATGGTGGCCCCTCTGTGAGTCGAACACAGCACCAACGGATTCTGGTTTGTGACGGTTTCCCGCCTCCCTGGACTATGCCTTCACCATAACAACCATTACGATTGCTTTAGGTGGGTGCCGTCTAGTCTCTACACGTTCAACAAGCATTTCTACCTGAAGCTTCGCTCGGCATTGCCTTGTGCATTTTACTGCCGTCAGGTTTCACCGAATTTGACACCATCCCATATACAGTTTCCACGTATATGGCACATTTACATATGAGTCCGCTGCTCTAACCAAGCATGAGCTAAGGGGCCTTAAACTTTTATTCTCTGAAATTATCAAGTGAATGATATTTCAGCATTACAAATTACTTTTACTACTTTATGTACCTAAGCACATGAAACCTATCTGAAAACCCACAAGTCACTCAAAGAGAGCATCGGATTATGAGTCCGCTGCTCTAACCAAGCATGAGCTAGGGGGCCTAAACCTTTTATACTTTTTTAGTCTTGACCAGTTTCTAAAAAGCTTCTTAATCTTTCAGAGCGTGTTGGGTGACGCAGTTTACGCAGTGCCTTAGCCTCAATTTGACGAATTCGCTCACGCGTGACATCAAATTGTTTGCCCACTTCTTCAAGTGTATGGTCCGTGTTCATTTCAATACCAAAGCGCATCCGTAGCACTTTAGCTTCACGCGGTGTAAGAGATTCCAATACTTCACTTGTTGCGTCGCGTAAGCTAGCATAAACCGCCGCATCTACAGGCGCTAACGTTGTGCTATCTTCAATAAAATCACCTAAATGAGAGTCTTCATCATCTCCGATTGGCGTCTCCATCGAAATGGGCTCTTTGCTGATTTTTAAGATTTTACGTATCTTATCTTCAGGCATTTCCATTTTCTCAGCCAACGTCGCTGGATCAGGTTCTACACCAGTTTCCTGCAAGATTTGGCGGCTGATACGATTCATCTTATTAATCGTTTCAATCATGTGCACCGGAATACGTATGGTTCTTGCTTGGTCAGCAATCGAACGGGTAATCGCCTGACGAATCCACCATGTAGCATAGGTTGAGAATTTAAAGCCGCGACGGTATTCAAATTTATCAACCGCTTTCATTAGGCCAATATTACCCTCTTGAATTAAATCCAAAAATTGCAGCCCTCTGTTGGTATATTTTTTTGCAATTGAAATCACCAAACGCAAGTTTGCTTCAATCATCTCGCGTTTAGCACGTCTTGCACGCGCCTCACCCGTAGACATCTGTTTGTTAATTTCTTTTAACTCTCTGATTGGTATTCCAACTTTATTTTCTAAATCAATTAGTCGCTGCTGTTGGTCCAAAATCGAGTGGTTATATCTTGCTAACTTTTCTGTATAGGGTTTCTCAACCTTTAATTCCTGCTCCAGCCAGCTTAAATCACATTCATTGCCAGGAAATGATTTAATAAAATGCGCTCTAGGCATACCAGATTTTTCTACACAAAAATCCATTACTTTGCGTTCATGGCCGCGCACTGCTTCTATAATACCGCGCACTTGGTCACATAAACCTTCAACTTGTTTTGCTGAAAACCTAAAAGCTGTCAGTTCTTCTAAAATTTCTGCTAACAGCCTTTGATATTCTGAATCCTGTGAGCCGCTTTCAGCTAAAATCACCTGCATTTTTTGATTTGCCGCGCGAATAACCGCAAAGCGATTCACCACTTCTTCTTTTAATCTTGCCAAAGCCTCAGCTGATATAGCCGCAGCTTTTGCGCCATCCGCATCACCATCATCATCTTCGTCATCATCAATCAATTCCGGCTCTTCGTCTTCTGCCGCCTCAACTGTCATCGCATCGTCTAAGCCGACATCAGCATCAATTAGACCATCAACCAAGTCGTCTACGCTCATTTCATCGTTTTCAACTTTATCAACCATCTCTAAAAGCGCGGCAATCGTGGTTGGGCAAGCGGCAATCGCTTGCACCATGTGCTTGAGACCATCTTCTATACGGCGGGCAATTTCAATTTCACTCTCTCTAGTGAGCAAATCAACAGTTCCCATTTCACGCATGTACATACGCACTGGGTCAGTAGTACGGCCAAAATCGGAATCTACCGTAGCAAGCGCTTGTTCTGCTTCTTCAACTGCATCTTCATCTGTTACAGCCGGTGGGGCATCTGACATGAGCAACACTTCAGCATCAGGCACTTCTTCATAAACCTGAATACCCATGTCATTAATCATGCCGATAATGCCATCAATCTGCTCTGAGCCTTGCACATCATCGGGTAGATGATCATTGATTTCAGCGTAGGTCAAATAGCCACGCTCTTTGCCTAACACAATCAATGATTTTAAACGAATGCGGCGCTCTTCCGCATTTGCTTCCTGTAGCGCAGGGTTTATAGATTCGCTTTTTTCGTTAGCGACATCTTGTTCGCTTTTCTTCGGTCTCGCCATGACTTACCTCTAAATTATGCACGCTAGGTTTCTTAAAAAGTAACTAGCAAATGATTTTTGTAACCTTTAATTATAACAGAATTAAACCCTATTTTGGCTCGGGTTTGACTGCTAAAGTTTTAAATCCTACCGCCCTTAACATTGCCTTTTCAGCTTCCGTGAGTTCGCTTAAAGGTTTTTCGCTCAATTGCGACAACAAAACATGTCCGCTCTGTTGTGCGTAAATTTGCTTGAGCTGTTGCCTTGCACCTGCAAGCTCAAGCCCCATATCTAATGTTTCGTCTAATAGGTGTAAATCACGCGCTAAATCACGCAGTAATTTTGCATCCACTTTTGTTTCAAGCGCACGCATGATAACTACAGGCTTAGAATGAGGATGCAACAGACAAGTTTCAATAGTGTGTCGCAACAATTGCGCCTCTTCGTCTTGACCTACCACCCATAGCAAATCGCCAGCATTTGCCAAACTGGGTTGCATTAAAAGCATGAGGCAAAAACGTTTATGCAATGAACTCGGTGTGCGGGAAAGCTTTGGCCTTGCTTGCACAGGCGTTTGACTCAAGTTAGGCAATTTAAGCAAACTGTGCATTTCATCTATCGACAACTGTGCCAATTCTGCGATTTTTTTGCGCAAAAACATCGCACTGCGAGGTGCCTTAATTTGCTGCAAAATAGGCTCTGCTTCATTCAAAAAGCGTACTTTATCTTCTTGGCTTTGCAGGGTGTTATTTTCACTCAAATGCCTCAAAATATACTGTGAAAGCGGCATCGCAGCATTCACCTCAGATTCGAACTTGTCCTTGCCAAATTCACGCACAAACGAATCAGGGTCATGCTCTTTGGGCAAAAATAAGAACGATAATTTTAAACCGTCGGTAAGCGCGGGCAACGCATTCATCGCCGCGCGCCAAGCAGCCGTTCGTCCAGCATTGTCGCCGTCAAAACAAAAGACAATTTCATCGGCTTGCCGCATCAGTTTGGTAATGTGAAAAGGCGTGGTGGCCGTTCCCAACGCTGCTACAGCGTACTCAATACCATATTGCGCAAGAGCCACCACATCCATGTAACCTTCAACAACCAAGGCACGGCCAGCATCGCGTATGGCGCGCCGCGCTAAAAACAAACCGTAAAGTTCATGGCCTTTCTGGAATAGTGGCGTTTCAGGCGAGTTGTAATATTTAGGCGTATCTTCTGGGTTAATGACGCGCCCACCAAAGCCTATCACCTGACCTTTTTGGTCATGAATGGGGAACATGATGCGATCACGGAAGCGGTCGTAACGTTTGCCTTGTTCATTTTCAACCACCAGTCCCGCGACATTGAGCGCTTCATTTTCATAATGCGGAAACACACTTTGTAAATTCTGCCAGCCAGCAGGCGCGTAGCCAATTTGAAATTTAGCAGCCACTTTGCCGCTTAAACCGCGCGCCTTAAGATATTCAATCGCACGCGGTGATTTTTTAAGTTCCGCTTTGTAATAATCGGCAGCTTGCTGCAACACTTCTTGCAGGCCCATTACCACTTTTGCACTGGGTTTTTCTGGGTCGCGCGTCTCCTGCGGCACAATCATGCCGACCATTTGCGCCAGCTCATGAATGGACTCGACAAAACTCAAGCCTTGGTACTCCATTAAAAAGCCAACTGCTGTGCCGTGCGCCCCGCAACCAAAACAATGATAGAACTGCTTGGTAGGGCTCACTGTAAAACTGGGGGATTTTTCGTTATGAAACGGGCAGCAAGCAGAGTAATTTGCACCAGCTTTTTTCAGCGGCACTGATTTATCAATCACATCAACAATATCAACGCGATTGAGTAACTCTTGAATAAAGCTTTCTGGAATCATAAGTGTGAGTATAAGGCATCAATAAAAAAAGGAGCGATGTCGCTCCCTTGTTTTTTTAATCGCTGCATTGCGGATTATCGTAATTTAACCCAAGCGCGTTTTAATCAACCCCGACACTTTAGCCATATCAGCGACACCTGCGACTAGCGGCCTGACCAACCCAACCACTTTGCCCATATCTTTAGCCCCCTGAGCACCGGTATCTGCAATGACTTTATCAACGATTTGACTAACTTCTTCTTCTGTCAGCTGTTGTGGTAAATAAGTTTGCAACACGCACACTTCAAACTTCTCAACATCGGCCAAATCAGTTCTGTTTGCTGATTCATACGCCGCAATTGAATCACGACGCTGTTTTAGCATTTTTTCAATTGCTGAAATCACATCCGCGTCTGTCAGCTCTATACGCTCATCCACTTCGCGCTGTTTAATTGCTGCCTGTAGCAAACGAATAGCGCCCAAGCGCGCGCTATCTTTTGCGCGCATCGCGTCTTTCATATCTTCTGATATTTTTTGTTTTAGACTCATGGGTTTTAGTTATTTGGGCGAATGTATTTATCGAAGTTGGTTTGCACTTCGGTCATGTGTTCTGTGAGCGCAATTTTATATTGGTTCACAAAATAATCCAGCGCAGCGGCTTTTTCGGTCTCAAACGCTTCTTTAGTCCCACATTGCGAAGCAATGACAAAAGTGTTAAACCGAGCAGATGCAAATATCATACTCGCGTTTACCACACCTACATCGTGCGCAGGCACTAGTGAATTAGCATGACCAATAAAGTTATCTGTCAGTTGCCAAAATACATCTTCTGCCTTTACTTCAACTTCCTTTGAATCAGCCATCAGACTAACTTAGTAAAGTTTAGCTGGTAATGTTTGCTTCATTAGGCGACGATATTGACGCTTAACTGCCGCAGCCGCTTTACGTTTACGTTCCCATGTTGGTTTCTCATAAAATTCGCGGGCGCGAAGATCATTCAATAAACCAGTTTTTTCAATTAGGCGTTTAAAACGGCGAAGGGCAACGTCAAACGGCTCATTTTCTTTTACGCGTACACTAGACATTCAATCTCTCTTATTTTGTAAGAAGTTAGTTAAATTATGCTCAATTTCCTTAAACACTTTATAAATACTAAGGTTTAGAAACCGAGAAAAGTCGGCTATTTTAATCGCATAATTGTTTTTATTCAATTACTTTTATGCATTAATCAGCTAAATACGTAATAATTCAACCTTTACACTTCATCCATTACCATTCATGTTAATTTTAGGCGTTGAATCTTCTTGTGACGAAACGGGGCTGGCCTTGTATGATACGGCGCTTGGCTTACTCTCGCATGCCCTACATTCGCAGGTTGAAATGCACGCTGAGTACGGCGGTGTGGTGCCAGAACTCGCCTCGCGTGACCATATTCGGCGCGTATTGCCACTGACTGAGCACGTTTTAAAAGAGGCCAACAAAACACTGCAAGACATTGATGCCATTGCCTACACGCAAGGCCCAGGCCTCTCTGGCGCGCTATTGGTGGGCACAAGCTTTGCAGAATCCCTCGCGTTTAGCCTGCAAATCCCTACCATCTGCGTGCATCACTTAGAAGGCCATTTATTGGCACCTTTGCTTGAAGAAAATCCACCAACGTTTCCATTTGTGGCGCTTTTGGTTTCTGGCGGGCATAGTCAACTAATGCGTGTAGATGGCATTGGCCAATACACCTTGCTTGGTGACACATTAGATGACGCAGCGGGTGAAGCCTTTGATAAAACCGCTAAATTGCTGGGACTTGGCTACCCAGGTGGTCCGGCACTTAGCGGTTTAGCGGAGCTTTCTCATTCAATCCATGGCAAACCGCGCTTTAAATTGCCACGCCCATTGTTGAATAGCGGAGATTTAAATTTTAGCTTTAGTGGCTTAAAAACAGCGGTTTTAACGCTAGTAAACACTCACCCAAATTTAGATGAACAAACCAAAGCCGATATTGCCTGGGAGTTTCAAGAAGCTGTTACAGAAGTGCTGACCACCAAATGTATGGCGGCCTTACGTGAAACAGGTTTAGATAATTTAATTGTTTCTGGTGGCGTGGGCGCCAACAGCAAACTGCGTGAAAAACTGAATGCCGCGACCAAACGTAAACTCTGCACCGTCAGCTATCCACGCTTAGAATTTTGTACCGACAATGGCGCGATGATTGCTTTTTCTGGGGCGATGCGTCTTAAAGCTACGCAGAAAATCGAGGATAGTGATTACAGTTTCAGCGTAAAACCAAGATGGGATTTAGGTGAATTAAAAGCACCTTAAAGATTCTGATTTTCGCCCTAGAGAATTTTAATGCCCTGCAAGCCTTTATTTACAAGGCTTGCAGGGGTGGTCAAAAGGTTGTGTGTTGATTTCGCTTATTTTTGCTTAAAATTTAATCAGTAAAAATCCATTGAATTCCTGCTATTTTTTACCAAAACCTGACTCAGTTCCAGCCAGCAATTTTTGTATGTTGCTACGGTGCCGCCAAATTAAAAATACCGCCATCACCAGCACTGCCATAAAATAATCTTTATACGCCGACAAGAAAAACCACGCATACACTGGCGCTAATGCTGCAGCCGCAATAGCGGCAAGTGACGAATAGCGCGAAATTGCAAACACCACCAACCAAGTTGCCAATGCTGCCAACGCAACCCAAGGCGAAAGCGCCAGCATTACGCCCAATGCAGTGGCTACACCCTTACCACCCTTAAATTTGTAATAAATGGGGTACAAATGGCCAAAAAATACAGCCAAGCCAACGCACGCCACCACCCACATCAACATATCAAACTGCAACGCCAGCCACACGGGTAACCAGCCTTTGAGCACATCACCCAGCAAGGTTAAAATGGCGGCAGATTTTTTACCACTACGCGCCACATTCGTCGCCCCAATATTACCGCTGCCAACTGTTCGCGGGTCTGGCAGGCCAAACGCTTTGCTCACTAAAATGCCAAATGCGACTGAACCCAACAAATACGCCGCAGCAATCCACACGGTAGGGATTAGCGTCACTGGAATAAAACCTAACTCATTCATATTGTTTTGCTCTAAAATCTGGTTAATTACATTCTAAACCATCGCCCAAATCATGGACACTATTTTCATCAACGAACTCAAAGTGCAAACAAAACTCGGGGTACCCGAATGGGAACGCATGACCCCACAAACCATTATTTTAGACATTGAGATTGGCTACAATTTAACGAAGGCCTGCAAAAGTGACGCTATTAAAGACACCATTGACTACGGCGCAGTGGTTGGCCGCATCCGCGAAACCTTAACTGAAAACAGCTTTCAGCTGGTAGAAGCCTTAGCCGAACATATTTGCCAATTGATTTTAAAAGAATTTGGCGCGTTAAGCGTGAAGGTGAAAGTGGCTAAGCCCGCGATTTTGGCTGGGCTGAAAGCTTTGGGGGTTGTTGTTGAACGAACAAAAACATGACTCACCATTGCATCCATCTGTGAATGAGTTAGCGACTTTGATGATAAAACTGCACCTAACCGCGTGGGTGATGCGCACTATGCAATTGCTTCAGCCTCTCACGTGCCACATGCGTATAAATCTGCGTAGTTGAAATATCCGCATGCCCTAACAGCATTTGCACCACGCGCAAATCGGCGCCATGATTGAGCAAATGCGTTGCAAACGCATGGCGCAGCACATGTGGCGACATATGCTTGCTAATGCCTGCCAGCAAAGCGTAGCGTTTAATCAGGTACCAAAAAGCCTGGCGCGTCATTTCAGTGCCTCGATTGGTGACAAACAGCGCATCACAGAGCCGTTTTTGTAGCAATACAGGCCTTGCCTCGCGCAAATAATTTGAAATCCAATCGGCCGCCTCTTCACCCATGGGAACCAAGCGCGTTTTGCTGCCTTTGCCCGTCACCCTGACAACAGCATCGTGAATGCTGACTTCAGTGGTCTTGATATTCACCAACTCTGATACCCGCAGTCCGCAGGCGTACAGCAACTCCAGCATGGCTTTATCACGGAGGCCTGCTGGCTCGGCAACATTGGGGGCAATGAGCAAAGCCATGACTTCTTCCTCATTCAAACTTTTAGGCAAGCTGCGCGGCAACTTAGGCGACTGTATTTGAATGGTGGGATCTGTTTTAATCAGATTTTCACGCAGACAGTAGCGATAAAAACGTCGCAAAGTGGCTATCAATCGGCTGATACTGCGTGGTTTACTTAGCGGAAATTTAACGGCAAGATATTGCTGAATATCTGCGCCTTCAACTGTGAGCAGTTGTTTTTTTTGCGTAGGCAGCCATAGTGCAAAACTGGTTAAATCCAGTCGATAACTTTCTAGCGTGTTTTTAGATAAGCCGTCTTCAAGCCAGAGGTGGTCAATAAAGGCATCTAACTGCTGGGCTTCTGCACTTTCTAACGCCATTGACTCAAACTAATTTGTCATTTTCATCAATGGCGCCTTCATGCCTGAGAAGCCATTTTTTAATAGCAAGACCGTGTTCAGCGTCTCGCATAAAGCCTCCCAGACCCTCTTTTGCCACAACGCGGTGACACGGAATGACAATCGGCAGAAAATTCGCACCACATGCATTAGCCACTGCGCGCGGGCTTGATTTAAGTTGCTCGGCAATTTGGCTATAAGTGAGCACCTGCCCACTTGGAATTGCACCAATAATCTGCCAAACGCTACGCTGGAACGGTGTACCTTTTTGCTTGATGGGTAAATTAAAGCCACTGTTGGCATTTTTTAAATACGCTTCAATCTGTGTGGCGATGTTTTGCGCTAATTTTTGCGTGGCAGGTTTTTGTTCAAGTTTTTCGGGCAACAAATCGATGACCACTTGAAAGCCCTGAGCCACAATTCCCACTGCACCGAATGGCGTTTCTACAATGGCTTCATATTCTGAAATGTGCTTATGCTGACTTTTCATATGCTAATTAAACGCTATTATTGATGTTAGTGCAATTAAAAAAGCCCTAAAACATATTCTGTTTCAGGGCCTTTTGTGATTTTAGTAAAGAAGTTTTTACGCTTTTTCTACTGGCGCCAAGACTTCTTTATCGCGTGCAACCAATTTTTCTTTAATACGTGCAGATTTACCTGAACGCTCACGCAAGTAGTACAGTTTTGCGCGACGTACGTCACCACGACGTTTTAATTCAACGGAAGCAATCAATGGTGAGTAAGTTTGGAAAGTACGCTCAACGCCTTCACCAGAAGAGATTTTACGCACGATGAATGATGAGTTTAAACCACGGTTACGTTTAGCAATCACAACTCCTTCATATGACTGCACACGCTTGCGGTTACCCTCAACCACGTTTACGCCAACCACCACGGTGTCGCCTGGTGCAAAATCAGGAATGATTTTACCTAAACGGGCAATTTCTTCCTCTTCTAACATTTTAATGATATCTGCCATCTTTTCACCTTTATTCTCCCTTGCGGGGTTCCTTTTAATTATGAAGCAACTTGTTCCTGCTCTCTAATCTTGCTGTAGCAGTCGTGTTTCTTCTTTCGTCAACGGCCTTTCGGCCAATAAATCGGGACGTAAATCCCGAGTTCTGTGCAATGCCGTTTTTAAACGCCATTGCTTAATCTTTGCATGATTGCCTGATAATAGAACTTCAGGTACCTTTACGCCATGATACTCTTCAGGCCTTGTGTAATGCGGGCAATCCAACAATCCATCTACAAATGAATCTTCAATGGCTGAATCTTTATCGCCCAAACTACCTGGCAATTGGCGAATAATCGCATCCATCAGTGCCATGGCGGGCAATTCTCCACCACTTAACACATAATCACCTATAGAAATTTCTTCATCTACTTTAGTGTCAATCAGGCGCTGATCTACCCCTTCATAACGACTTGCAAGTAATACTAAGCCTTGCTTTTGACTCAACTGCATCACTTTTTGATGCGTCAGCGGCTTTCCCGCCGGTGAAAGATGGACAACCCAACTTTCTATATGCTTTGATGCTTGCGCGGCTTTTGCAGCGCTAATTGCCTTCTCGAGCGGCTCAACTAGCATTACCATGCCAGGCCCACCGCCATACGGTCTATCATCAACCGTTTTGTGATTATCAGTAGTGTAATCTCGCGGATTCCAAAACTGTACTGCATAAATACTTTGTTGTAACGCTCTGCTGGTTATGCCATGCTGAGTAACGGCATCAAACATTTCAGGAAATAACGTTACGACATCAAACTGATAAGCCATGATTGCCGTTCAACACTAAAAGTCTTCGTCCCAATCAACCAGCATTGTTTTAGCTTTCAAGTTTACTTCTAAAACCACCGCGGCAATAAAAGGCAACAATCGTTCCTGTGGCTTTTCATTTTTGACTTCTACTATTTTTTCAGATGCCAACTTCACCAAATCAGGAGGAACATCTGACTTCACAACAAGCACATCATTTGCACCTGTTTCAAACACATCAACAATTGTGCCAAAATCAACGTCTTGCTTATTTCTTACGCGCAAACCAATCAGGTCTGACCAATAATATTCATTTTCTTCAGGTTCAGGCAGTGCCGTCCTTGGCACGGCTACCAGTTTACTTTTACATGCAAAGGCAGCATCACGGTCGTTGATACCTTCAAGCTTCACTACAATGACATCATTGTGTATTTTAGCAACCTCAACGTTCAATTCACGCCAATCATTGCCTTTACCTAACCACCAAGTATCGTAATCTAGCAGACCATCGAGCGCTTCGGTATCGGGGATGACTTTTAGCCAACCATAAACGCCATAAGGCGCAACGATGCGCCCCATGATGACTAAATTACTCGCTTCCAAAATAAACTTATTTGCCAAGGTGCTTTAACACCTTAGTGTATCGATTTATTCTGCAGCAGGCGCTTCTTCGGCTGGAGCAGCAGTTTCCGCTTCAGCAGCTTTGGCTGCGGCTTCTGCCTCTTTTGCAGCTGCAGCTTCTTCGGCGGCTTTAGCATCCGCTTCAGCTTTAGCAGCATCAGCGGCAGCTTTCACTTTAGCGGCTTCAGCAGCGGCAATTTTAGCTTTAGCAGCTTCGGCTTTCGCAGCATCTTTTACTTTTGCAGCAATTGCGTGCTCAGGACCTTTGGCGTGGAACTTCACCAAACGCGCAACAGTTTCTGACAACTGTGCACCATTATTTTGCCAATGTGTGACACGCGCTAAATCAATGCGCAAGCCTTCAGCATTTGCTTTGGCTGATGGATTGTAAAAACCTACGCGCTCAATAAAGCGGCCATCGCGACGATTGCGTGAATCAGCTACAACCACGTTGTAGAAAGGAGTTTTTTTCGCGCCACCACGAGCTAAACGAATAATAACCATAATCTTAGTTCTCTTTTAATAGAAATTTTAAAGCAGAAAGGCGCGGATTTTACGCTATTTATTGTGCTTTTGACAAGCTATTTATCAAGTTGCACAGCATTTATTTACAAATAACCTTAGCGCTTAAGCGTTAGTGCGTGCCTTATACCGTGTTGGGTCTTCTAATCCTGCCGCGAAAAAGCCATCGCGCCGCAAGCGGCATGAGTCGCACAGGCCGCACGCTTCGCCGTGTTCATTGGCCTGATAACATGAAACGGTCATGGCGTAATCCACACCCAGCTTGGCGCCTAACTGCACAATTTGTGCCTTGGTCATATCAATCAGTGGGGCGTGAATGGTAATTGTTTTGCCTTCAACCGCGCTTTTGGTCGCCAAATTGGCCATATTCTGAAACGCTTTAACGTATTCACCGCGGCAATCCGGGTAGCCAGAATAATCTAGCGCATTCACCCCAATAAATATATCTTGTGCGGTTAGCACTTCAGCCCAAGCCAAAGCGAGTGACAGCATAATGGTGTTGCGTGCAGGCACATAAGTAATCGGAATGCCTGTTGTAGCGCTTTCTGGCACCGCAATCGCGTCATCTGTAAGGGCTGAGCCTCCAAATAAGGATAAATCAAGCTGCGCGGTTTTATGTGCGGCCGCACTCATTAATGTAGCGATGTTTTTGGCGGCCTGTAACTCAGCGATATGACGCTGGTGATAGTCAAGGCTTAAGCAGTAGCATTCAAAGCCGAGGCTACGCGCGTAAGCGAGTACGGTGGCAGAATCCAATCCGCCAGAAAGCAATACCACTGCGCGCTTGGTCATTTTCCTGGCACCTCGCCCCAAAGAATTTTGTGCAATTGCAACTGCATGCGTACGGGCAATTTGTCGGCCAACACCCAATTGGCCAATTCCGTTGGGTTTATTTGGCTATAAACGGGTGAAAAAAGCACACTGCACTTTTCAGCAAGGTTGTATTGCGCCAAAATCTGTTTTGCCCAGTCGTAATCAGCGCGGCTACATAAGACAAATTTCACTTCATCTGTTTTTTTAAGATAATTCAAATTTTCCCAAAGGTAATTTTTGAGTTCATTTGAATCTGGCGTTTTAATGTCTAAAATGACTGAGACTCGATTGTCTACAGCGCTACTATCTACTGCTCCGCCCGTTTCAAGAGAGACGCTGTAGCCTGCATCACACAACGCTTTGAGTAACACCAAGCATTCTTTTTGCGCCAAAGGTTCGCCGCCAGTGACGGTGACGTATCGGGTACCATGTTCGGCAATGTTGGCCAAAATATCGGCCACTTCCATATTGCTGCCACCACTAAACGCATAGGCAGTATCGCAATACACGCAACGCATCGGGCAACCCGTGAGGCGCACAAACACCGTTGGCAAGCCAACACGTGTTGACTCACCCTGAAGCGAGTAGAAAATTTCGTGAATTTTTAGTGCCATAAGTGATGACGTCAAAGGCCAGCAATTGAGTTGACGCTATTTTACCGTGAAAGCCAAGGACTGTTTAAATTTTAAGCATTCTCGGCATAAAAAACGCGCTGAGAAAACAAAGAAATCCGTGCTTAACGATACACAACCTTTTTGACCTGCTCTGCAGGCCTTTATTTACAAGGCTTGCAGAGCAGGTCAAAAATCTCTCGGCAAAAATAAGGGCAATTTAAGCTGAAAAATGCCTGTTGTTATTTGATAGCTTCAAGCGCTTTTAAACGCCGTTGTGCCGTGGGTGTTACTTCGCTCTCGGGGAATTTTGCAATTAAATCACGTAGCGTTTTTTTCGCATTGGCTACCTGCCCAAGCTGAATTTGGCTGTTGGCCTTATTCAGCATCGCATCTGGCACTTTGGGGCTATCAGGATGCAAATCAATCACTTTTTGCTGTGTGACGATGGCTGATTTATAGTTTTTAAGCGCAAACTGCGTGTAACCCAAGCCGTATTTGGCCTCAGGCGCCAATGCGCTATCCGGGTAATCTTTTAAGAATTTATCGTAGGCATTGTAAGCATCTTTATGCTTAGCCTCTCTGGATAACCCGTTAGCAAGCTCAAGTAATTGAAATTCTTGGGTATTTTTGTTTGGAACAGTTACAGCGGTTGGCGCAGCCGTTGGTGTTGCAGCTGCATTTGGCGTAGCAGAACCTGTGGCAGCGGTTTCACCACCCTCCAGTTTGCGTAAACGCGCATCGGTATCGCCATACAAATCTTTTTGGCGCTGTTGCGTGGCCTCAATATGATGATTGGCCTCTTCAAGCTCACCTTTTAGGCGGGCGATTTCTTGATTGAGTGTATCAATATGGTTTTGCATATCACCCAAAACCTGACCTTTGGTAATGGCCTCAATCGCAATCACGCGTTGCTCAAGCGCTTGCTGGTTTTTTTTCAAATTAGCCAACTCATTTTGCGTTGCCTGATGTTGGCTCATCATGGTGGCTTCAATTTCCAAGATTTTTTTGCGCGCTTCTTTATCGTCAAACAAAGCCGCATGGCTATTGAATGCAAAAAGTTGCATCAGCAAAAATAAACCGACCAAATTGCGTTTTTTTATCATATTTTAGCTAGCATCTAAAAATTTAAAAAATCGGCAACCGCTATCAAAACCGATAGCGGTTCGCCAAATTTCAATTACTCACCTTGATAGACAATATCAGCACGGCGGTCTTTGCTATAACAAGCTTCATCCGCGCAACCTACGCTTTTTTCTTCACCGTAGCTGACGGTTTCAATTTGGTCATCTTGTACGCCTAATACGTTCAATGCTTTTTTTACAGCAACTGAGCGGCGTTGACCTAGCGCCAAGTTATATTCGCGTGTGCCACGCTCATCGGCATTGCCTTGCACAATCACTTTTGCATCTTTATGGCTTAACAGGTATTTTGCGTGCGCTTCTACCAATGGGCGATATTCTGCTTTTACTGCATCACTATCAAAATCAAAGTAGATATTGCGTTTTGACAAAATGTTGTTAGGGTCTTTTAATGGGTTGCCCGCATCGTTGGCATTGGCATCATCCAGTGACACTTCTTTTACTGTTGAGCCATCATCGGCTTTAGCCTCTGGCGCCTTGGATGTCGTGCTTTGGCCCACGCTTTTGTCTTCAATTGACGGTTTTGTCATTGGCGTACTTTTACAAGCGGTTAGTACCAAAGCCAACATCAGTGTGCTAAGTAGTTTTTTGTTAAAAGTCAGGTTGTTCATAGTGCTCTCCATAAAAAAATAAATACTAAAAATTGCTTAAACTGCTACATAAAATTGTAAATTGAATTTACTCAACATTGTTGCTGTAAATTCTATTTAATCAGTGGACCCCAAGCTGGCTCGCGAATATCGCCACCAGTCTCATTTAAGCGCTGTTTCACGCGCCCATCGGCCGACACTGCGGCCAATGCACCGCGACCGCCATTACGGGTAGCATACAATATCACGCGGCCATTGGGTGCAAAACTGGGCGATTCATCTTGCGCGCCATCACTCAGCAACTGCACTTGACCACTATTTAAATCTTGCAAGGCCACCCGGAATCTGCCGCCGTCATTACGAATCATCGCCAATGATTTACCGTCTGGTGAAAAACGCGGGCTCACATTATAGGCACCCTCAAAGCTTACCCGTTTTGGGTCACCCCCTTGTGAGGCAACCTTATAGATTTGCGGGCGGCCGCCTCGGTCAGAGGTAAAATAAATCCACTGCCCGTCGTTGGACCATGTTGGCTCAGTATCAATAGCGCTGCTTTTCGTCACCTGTTTAAGGCCTGAACCATCTGCATTTATGGTGTACAACTGTGAATTGGCGCCATGCGTGAGTACAATCGCAAGCTTATTGCCATCTGGCGACCAAGCCGGCGCACTGTTATTCCCTTTAAAACTCGCTACGGTTGTGCGCTGTCCGCCTAGCGTTTGCACATAGATAATTGGTTTCTTCTTTTCAAATGATACATAGGCAATGCGGTTGCCGTCTGGCGCCCAGGCAGGGGAAATAATCGGCTCTTTGGATGACAACATCGTACGTGGATTTGCACCATCCGCATCTGCCACTTGCAAGGTATAACGGCCTTTTGATTTATTAATATAAGCAATGTGGCTAGCAAAAATACCTGATTCACCCGTGAGTTTTTGATAAATCGCATCGGCAATTTTATGTGCAGTTATTCTTAACTGGCTGGGGCTAATGTTATATTGGCCACTGGTAAGCTGGGTTTGTTTGAGCACATCGGCTAACTGAAAAGAAACTTTTAACTTACCGTCCGCCTGCGGTTCAATGGTGCCAACCGACATGGCCTGGGCTTGTAGCGCCGACCACTCGGCAAATTTAATTTGTGTAATGTCAGTTGGCCGACTGGCCACGCCGCCTGTTTCTAACACGCGAAATAAGCCGCTGCGCTTTAAATCGGCCGCAATAATGCCACTCATAGTGGCAGCATGCTCACCTTGCCCAAAAGGCACAATGGCGATTGGAATTTGCTGTGCGCTACCACCGCTAATTTCAATTTCCAATTCGGCGTGCGCGGCAGGTGTTAATAAGACTGCAGTGGTAAAAAAAGAAGTGAGTAAAACTAAAAATCTTAATATTTTCATGGCGTTATATTTTATCGTCTCGATCGTTAAACTGAGCCCCTGATATTTATTCGTGTAAATTTAACTGTAAAAGCTGTTTGATGCCACACGATTTACACTTTAGTTACAAAAAGTACACCTGCGTTGGGCGAAAAATTACATCAGTTATTAGGTGTGAATGTTAAATTTAGGTTCCGAAATTGCGACTTCAAAGCGACGTCTTCGGGTAACGGCAATGGCTGTGAGGCCATAATAGCCCGCTCGACCGCATCGTCACATGCTTCCAAGCCACTGGTTTTGGTGAGTTTTGGGCTGCCACTTAATTCGCCCGAAGGCAGCAAGTCAATTTTAAATTTCAATACCGGCTTGCCGTCACCGCATAGTTCGTTATTGACGTTGCCCTTGATTTTGTCTTGGATCTTTCTTTTATATTCATCAATCACTCCTGCATTGGCTGATGCTTTAGCAGACAGTGCTTGCTGGTCACCCTCTGTACTTAACTCTTGCTGCAACTTTTTGAGCGCTTCATTTTTAGCTTTTTTATCATTCAATTGCTTTTCGTTATCTCGCATTTCGTCTTTTAAAAGTTCAGCGCGCAATGCATCCAGCTTTTCCTTTTTAAGCTTTTCGGCTTCTAGTTTTGCGGCTTTTTCTTCCAGCCTTTTTTGCTCAAGTTCTTTTTTCTTTTCAAGCGCAATATCCACTTTAGGAGCTTCCACCTTGGCCTCAGGCTCTGGTTTAGGTTCTTCTTTTACGACTGGTGGTGGCTCAATTTTTGGTTCAACTTTAGGCACGATCACGGGCGGTGGCGGTGGTGCGCTACTCGGAATGCTATCCCAAAGTTCCACTTCCGCCACATTGGGCACAGGGTGTGCGGCTTTCCAATTAAATGAAATCAGTAACCCACTCAGTAATGCTAAATGCACCGCAATTGCGTATACGCCCGCTTTCCATGAAATTTCTTTTTCATAGCTTTTGAGCATTGTGGTTTGGTTTGCGCGTTGCATCGAATTTAAATTTATCGCTTTAATAAATTAAGGTGCCGGCGCTAACAGCAGGCCTACTTTTTCCACTTTATTTTGCTTGAGCAAATCCATCACGCCTATCACATCGTCATATTTTACGTTTTTATCTGCGGCCACTACCACAGCGCGCTCAGGCATTTTTTGCAAAGTTTGACGAATCGCCAACAATAATTCGTCACGCGCCATGGCTTTGTTATCAAACTCAATTTTGTTATTGAGTTTTACGGTGAGCACCACTGGTGGCACTTGATGCTGATTGAGTGCTTGCCCCACTTTTGGCAAATCGACCACACCTGGGTTGGTCATTGGCGCGGTAACCATAAAAATCACCAGCAATACTAAAGTCACATCAATATAGGGCACCACATTGATTTGGTTCATCATGCGGCGTTTACGGGTGCGCGCCATGATTTAGCTCTTTCTTTGCAAGATGTTGGTGAATTCTTCCATAAAGCTTTCGTAACGTACCGAGAGCCTATCCACGCTAGAGGCAAAACGGTTGTAGGCAATCACCGCCGGAATTGCTGCAAACAGGCCAATCGCTGTGGCAATCAGTGCTTCTGCAATGCCAGGAGCGACTTGGCTGAGTGTGGCTTGCGCAACACTGGACAAGCCTCGGAATGAATTCATAATGCCCCACACCGTGCCGAACAACCCAATATACGGGCTGACGGAACCCACTGATGCTAAAAAGGGTAAATGCGCATCTAAGTCGTCCATCTCACGGTTGTAGGCTGCGCGCATCGCGCGGCGTGTACCTTCCATAATGTCTGAAACCTCGGTGCGGCCTTGCTGCTTGTGCCGCGCATACTCTTTAAAACCTGCCTCAAAAATGCTCGCCATGCCTTGCGGTTTGCGGCGACCCACACTTAAGCCTTCATAAAGTTTATTTAAGTCACCCCCCGTCCAAAACGCTTTTTCAAAGTCTTCAGCATTGGTTTCGGCGCGCTTGACGGTCGCCACTTTAATAAAAATGTACCACCATGAAAATAATGACGTGATGAGCAAAATCACCATCACCAGTTGCACGGGTAAACTCGCGCCCGCCACCAGCGAGAAAATCGACATATCATTGGCTACGCCTACATTCATAAAAGCTCCAATAGTTTAATTTTAGTAGAATAAAAAGCTGGGTTAAGTTTTGTTGCCATCATGTTGTTGTAAGCGAAGCATCGGTTAGGCCCATAGCCGCATCTTTAATGGCTTGTGGAATAGCCACTGGCCGAAAAGTTGCAACGTCCACAAATACCGCTTTAACGCTGGCCTCAGCCAGCAACACGCCATCACGAAAGATTGTTTGGGCGATATCCATACTACTACGGCCTGCATTTGCAAACTGGCAGTGAACTTGCAATAAATCATTAAACCGAGCCGGACTTTTAAAGGCAATGTTCAGGCTGTGGATAACAATCATCACGCCTAAGTCGTCTTTTAAATGCGTTTGCTCAAAGCCCAAAGCACGCAGCCATTCGGTGCGGGCGCGTTCCATAAAATTAAGGTAATTTGAATGATAAACTACGCCACCCGCATCGGTGTCTTCGTAATAGACGCGAATCGGCCAACTGAAATCGCTAGAGTTTTGCATGGGCAAATTTTAACACAGCCAACTTAATATGGTGGCGCGTCAAATTGTTAAGAAATTGTTACAAAAATAACAGGATTTTAGAGAATGTCAGCGCATTAAAATTGCCTAATTTTTAGGCAATTTTAATGCGTAATCTTTTCGATGCTCTGCGAGCCTTGTAAATAAAGGCTCGCAGAGCATAAATTTTTTCTCGATACAAATTATGTGCATTTTTAGGATTTTTTCATTCATTCGATAGCCAAAAGCAGTGCACTCTATCGAGCAAGTTTGTTGCTTAGTTTTGCGGAGTACTACTGATTCTCGCTGGCTGGTTGCCAAAGTTCACCTGTTGCCAAACTTGCCGGCACGCTCAATCCAAAATGTTGATACGCCAAACTGGTGGCCACACGCCCACGCGGTGTGCGCATTAAATAGCCTTGCTGAATCAAATATGGTTCAAGCACGTCTTCAATCGTATCGCGCTCTTCGCCAATCGCCGCGGCCAAATTATCCAGGCCAACCGGCCCGCCACCAAATTTTTCCAGCACAGCAAGGAGCAATTTTCTATCCATGACATCAAAACCCAAGCGATCAACATCTAGCATTTTTAAAGCAGCGTCTGCAATGTTAGCACTTACTTTTCCATCTGCTTTCACCTGCGCGTAATCACGCACACGGCGCAATAAACGATTGGCAATGCGTGGCGTGCCACGTGAGCGTTTGGCAATCTCGAGCGCGCCGGTATCGACCAATTCAACTTCCAACAGACCCGCTGAACGTTGCACAATGCGGCTGAGTTCTTCTGAAGTATAAAACTCCAAGCGTGAAACAATGCCAAAGCGGTCACGCAATGGGTTGGTGAGCATGCCGGCGCGCGTGGTGGCGCCTACCAAGGTGAATGGCGGTAAATCGAGCCGCACACTACGTGCGGCAGGGCCTTCGCCTATCATGATATCAAGCCGATAATCTTCCATTGCTGGGTATAAAATCTCTTCTACCACAGGTGACAAACGATGAATTTCATCAATAAACAGCACGTCATTGGGCTCTAAATTGGTGAGCAGTGCTGCCAAATCCCCCGCGCGTTCTAGCACCGGCCCTGAGGTTTGGCGCATATTGACGCCCATTTCTTTGGCAATAATATGTGCGAGTGTGGTTTTACCCAAGCCGGGCGGGCCAAACAGAAGCACGTGGTCTAACGGCTCATTGCGCCCGCGCGCTGCATTGATAAAAATTTCTAGCTGGCCGCGCGCCTTTTCTTGGCCTACATATTCGTCTAGCAATTTGGGGCGAAGTGCGCGCTCTAGCGCCTCTTCACGCGGGCTTTCGGCTTCTTGGGCAATCAGGCGGTCAGTTTCTATCATCTTGGGCCTTCACTGATGGGGGAAATGCGCGAAGCAGTGCATCACTAACGCGGATGTAATTCTGCATATTGTTGAATCAATTCATTGACAGTTATCGGCAAGCCAAGATGCAACCCTTGACCATAGTCTACACCGATGATTTCGAGTTGTTTTAATATTGCGTCACTTTCTACAAACTCTGCAACGGTTTTGATGTTCATGGATTCCGCGACGTTATGAATAGAACGGACCATGGCATTGTCAATCCGGTTTTGATGAATCTCTTTGACAAAAGCGCCATCAATTTTAAGATAATCAACATCAAAATTCTTCAAATACATAAAAGAAGACATGCCGCTACCAAAGTCATCCAAGGCAAATTTACAACCGATTTCACGCAGTGCATCAAACAGCAAAATGGTATTTTTTAGGTTTACTATGGCCGCCGTCTCGGTAATTTCAAAGCATATCGAGGCGGGCGGAATGGCATATTTGGCAAACTGTTCGCGAATAAAAGGCAACAAGCTTTGGTCACCCAATGAAGTGCCTGATAAATTGATAGAAAAGATGTAATTGCAGTGTTCGTAATCAATATCTAATAGCTTTCGATACGCGATAAAAGCATTTTTAATCACCCAGCGGTCAATATTGGGCATCAGATGGTAGCGTTCGGCCGATGGGATAAAGGTCGTAGGCAAAATAATCTTGCCGTCTAAATCTACTTTTCTGAGCAAAATTTCATAATGATGTTGCTGTGGAATGGCCGGCATATTCGGTAAATGCGGCAAATTGGGCGTGAGCGGTACAATCGCCTGACAGTACAGCATAAATTGATCATCTTCGATTTCATCGGTGATGTCAGCAATTGCTTCTACCGCATTTTTCTGCTCAAGTACTTCCACATCACCTGCGTTAAATAATACTGTTTGATTACGTCCCGCTTTTTTTGCATTCATACACGCCATATCTGCCGCGTGTACCACTTCACTGACATTTTCAAAATGGTCATCAATAACCACCATGCCGATACTGACGCCGATATTAAATATTTTGTCATCGTGACTATAACGAAAATCACGAATAATACGTTGAATTGCGCCGCAAATCTGGTCGGCTTCTTTCTGCGTGCAGTTCTCCAACAGCAGGCCAAACTCATCCCCACCTAAACGGGCTAATGTATCTCTTTCACGCATGCGAATGGCTAGCAAAACGCTCACCTGTTTAAGCAGTTCATCCCCCGCGATATGTCCACTCGTATCATTGACTAATTTAAATTGGTCCAAGTCCAAAAAACAAAACACGTGTTTGGCTTTATTTTCTTTTGCACTTTTGAGGCAGCGCTCTAGACGTACTTCAAACTCGCGACGGTTAATAAGCCCAGTTAAATCATCATGTTGCGCCTGATGGCGTAGCATAGAGGTGGCGTCGTTAATCTTGTCCTGCATCACATCGTAGGCGTGTTTCAAGCTCGCCGACATCGAATTAAATCCTCTTTGTAAAGTTTTTAGTTCACCGCTGGAGTTTTCTACCAAGGTTTGCGACAGCACGCCTTCGCGCACTTTATTGACTGCGCGGGCAATTTCCTGAATTGGTTGTGTAATATTACGGCCAATTCGCCAAGCCAGCCAGCCACTGAGTAGCAGCCCGAATAAAGCAATCGACGCAATTTTTATCACAAACACTAATTTATAGCTCTGCAGTGACTGATTGCTAAGTTCCACATAAATCTGACCGATTTTTTCAGGTGAAAAGTCTTTTTTCTGATCTAGCGGGGTTTCTTCTAACGATGCAAAATCATCAATCTCCACTAAACTTCGGTGGATTGGCGCGGTAAAAATGATGCCGCGTTCCTGCTTGTATTCAGGCAAGTTGTCTTGCATGATTTTGCTAATCAGTGTTTCAGGAATCGCCTGACCACTGTAAGCCAGCACCAATCCTTGATTATCAACCACCATCACTGTTTTAAGATCTTGCTCGTTATCAAGCGCTTGCTGCGCAAGTTTTTGCAGCATTTGCCGATTGCCAGAAATGACACCGTATTCAGCAGCAGGGGCAAGCTGGGAAGCAATGATTTTTCCGCGGTCTACCAGCGATTGATTCAAAATGCCAAAGATATTAGAAATCACATAGCCGATTAAGATGATTGCAAACAGCAAAGCGGGTACAGTGCCTAAAAAAATCACCCTTGTTTTAATGCCAATATTACTCATTTTGCAAAGGGTCAGCCGCTAGTAATGCTTGATAAATCGCCATGTCACTGTTGATTTCAATATTTAACAAACGCGCTACTTGTCGATTAACGCGCACAGAAAAATATTTTGGGGCTTGCGGCAATGGCAAGGGGTTGCCCGCAATTTGCGATTGCCGCGCAATTTCTACCGCCTGTTTGGCCAACTGCCGACTAGAGCTATATAAGGCCGCCAGCGCGCCCGCCTTCACGTAGGAGAGTGAATAACAAAGTACTGGCTTTTTAAATTGATAACTGGTCATCAATATTGGTTGCGCCGTATCGGGTTTATAAATAGCAGCATCTGGAATCGCCAACAGCGCATCATTCGTTTCTAATAAAGTTTTAAGTTCTGGCAACAACCTCGTTGAATCATTTACGTGCTTTAACTGCAAATTCAGCCCTTTTTTTTCTGCCCGCATTTTCAGCTGTTCACCGTATGCCTGCGAGTTACCATTGACTAAACTGCCAATATTTTTTGCTGCCGGCAACACTAATTGAATGAAGTGAATTTGACGCGCATAAGGCTGATTTTGCATAATCATGCTCATATTACTCGCATCACGCCGACTTTTTTCTAATATCTGCTCATACGCTAGCCTTGGTGTATAAACTGCCAACACAGGCGTAGTGTGCGATAGCTTGCTCGCCGCCTCGAGTGCTTTTTCACCCAGCGCAATCACCAATTCGCTATTTTCAGCCACGACCAGTCGTTTGCGCGCGGGAAGTTCTAATACTTTTAAGCTTAGCGTATTATTTTCATCACTGGTCAACTCTGCTTTGAACTGCTCAACAAACGCCAGGTTCGCTTCAGTTTTGCTGCTCATGACAATCGTCACGCCAGTATAAGCCAGCGCCACATTTGAAAACAGGCACATCACTGCAAAAATGCAGCTGGCAAAACAGACTGAAATAACGCTATTTTTATTGTTATATTGACTCACATTTAACCTACAAAACAAACTCAATTGACCACACATCAACATCACTAAACCCGCACCAAAATTCCCGAGAGAAAAATACTGCTCTGCGAGCCTTTATTTACAAGGCTTCCAGGGCATTCAAAAAGGTTGTGCGTATTATACCGTTTAATAATTGTAAATTTATGTATTGCGTCCACACTATCCATGCTATTTTTTTGTTCTTATTTTAACCCAAAGTTTGCGCATTAAAATCAGCGCGGGTATGGCAAAAATAAGCCACGGCAAAATCATCACAAAGAAAGTAATCACGCTCGCCAAGCTTTCCATCATGACACGGCCAGCGTTTTTAAAGGCTTGCGCAACTGGTGAGAAAAAGCCTTGCTCGGTAATGCCTTGCTTGGCTGTAAAATCAATATTGACTGCCACCAACTCTGTCTCTTGTGCCAGCGCTTTACGCACGCCCTGAATGCTATCCAACTCACTTTGCGTGTTGACCAGTTCGCGCTGCACTTCAATTAAATCTTTAAATTTGGCGGATTTATCGTTGAGCATTCCACGCAAATTGTCGCGAAATTCAGTTAAGTTTTTTATGCGCGCTTCCGCATCTATCACCGCATCAGTTTTATCTTCGCTGGTGCGATGATGCTGTAAGACCTCGCCACTTTTCGCCAATCCAGCTAAAAATACCTCCACCGACCTTGGTGGTACCCGTGCTGATAAGCTTGCCGATGGGGGGCTATAGGCTGTTTCACGATTAAAATTAGCCGCCAAAATTTGGCACTTAAGCTGCTGGCAATGTGCAATAGTCGCATCAAAATTTGCCTGCATTTGTTCTGGTGATGTTTCCACCATCAAATGATGACGTAACGCTACATAGCGCTTAGCCTCCGTATCTGCCGGCTCGGTGAGTTCCGTAAGTGACTGCTCACCCTCACCCGCAACAGCATCTGAATCAGCGCGCAGCATTTTAGCGTTAGCCATTTCTGCCGGCGCAGGTGCCATGGTTACCGTTGGCACAGGTGGATGTTGCTGACCGCATGCGGCCAAAAGCACTGCTAAGCTAACAATAAAACCTAGGTAAATTTTCATCATTGATTATCGCATTTCATCCATTTTTATGGTTATTTTGAAAGGCTTTTCAGCGCCTGCTTAATGCCATCTGTTACGCTGACTTCTTTATCTAACAATTTAACGGCGGCCATCGCCTCGCGCTCATTGTAACCCAAAGCTACCAGCGCATTCAGGATGTCATGCGTAGCCGATTTTGCCTGACTTGCGGTTTGCGCCAAGCCTGCCACACTGAACTTGTCTTTGAGTTCGAGCAATAAACGCTCGGCAGTTTTTTTGCCGATGCCGGGAATGCGTGTGAGCATACCCACTTCTTGCATGCTGACAGCCTGAATGAGGTCATCAATACTCACGCCGCTTAAGATGGACAACGCGGATTTGGCTCCAATACCATTGACTTTAAGGAGTTGTTTAAAGGTACTTTTTTCTTGTTCACTACCAAAGCCGTACAGTAATTGAGCGTCCTCGCGCACCACAAAATAAGTCAGTAAATTCACTTTACTGCCTAATTCTGGCAGATTGTAAAAGGTGCTCATCGGCACCTCGACCTCGTAGCCCACGCCATTGCAATCAATGACGATTTGCGGGGGGTGCTTTTCAATCAATATTCCGTTCAGTCTGGCAATCATTTTGTATTCCAAAATAATAATAATAATGTTAAAAGAAACGCGTGACTCAGCATGGTAAGCAAAGTCAGTTGAATCGCGGGGCGTAATTTTTCAGGTTCTGCATAATGTAGTTGCAAAAGTAAGGTGGCGCGCAATGCCAATAATAATGGTAACGTCGCCAATAGCGTTATTGCAGGTAGTTTTTGTAAGTACACCATCACTACGGACCACGCAAATGCGAATAACACCAATATTGGATAAATTCTAGCAGCTGTAGCAGGCGACAAACGCACTACCCAATGTCGCTTGCCCGCAAGGTCATCGGCTTTGCAATCCGGAAACTGATTAATAAAAAGCAAGTTCGTCACCAGTAACGCATAGCTAAAACCTACAAAAACAGGCTGCCAAGAAAAACTGGCGCGTTGCACAAAGTCTGCTCCAATCACTAAGCCTAAAAACCCCATCCACACGCAAAGCTCGCCCAAGCCTCGGCTATTTAAGCTAAATGGCGGGGCCGAATACGCCCAACCAAGAAATACACCAATGCCACCAATCAGCAACAAACCCGCACCGGCTTCTGCCACCAGCCACAGCCCACCCAACATTGCACAGAGCAACAACCCATAGCCAAATCGCGCCGTTTGTTGCGGAGTAAATAAGCCATTCTGAATAAAACGACTGCCGCCGGTGAACGGACAAACGCGCCCTGTATTCAAAGCATCTGCACCACTTAACGCATCAAAGTAATCGTTTAGCACATTCACCGCGGCATGCACGAGTAATGCAAGCAAGACTGTCACCACTGCAAAAACATGGTTCAGAACGACGCCACCTAGCCTGGCACTTGCCAAACCCAACATACATGCAGCTAAAGTGGATAGTAAAAATGCTGGGCGTGTGGCAAAAAAATACTTGCTAATGCTATTCGCGTA
>Ga0208694_1001547_pt1 | contig 27409 bp, 31 predicted proteins | sample AD_UKC078_MetaG_FD_184442 | JGI IMG/M metagenome (GOLD analysis project Ga0208694, IMG submission 184442) | Active sludge microbial communities of municipal wastewater-treating anaerobic digesters from USA - AD_UKC078_MetaG (SPAdes) (version 2) | ecosystem: Engineered > Bioreactor > Anaerobic >...
GAATCCCTGGGCGAGGAGCTCGGCGGCCCGCGACGGTGGCCTGGTTCCTGCGAGGCCAGTCGTGGCGGGCATGGTGGGTCGCGGCCGACCCTGCTGGACCGCGAAGGGGTCGGTGTCGGGGGCCGGCGGTTCGACCGGCGGGTCTTGGTGGTCGGCGTGTTCGGGAAGCGGGCCGCTGCGCAGCAGTGCTGCGGTGAGGACCATGCCGGCCAGGAACAGTGCGCAGCTGACCTGGAAGGCGACGGTGTAGCCGTGGATCCCGGCGGCGGCAGCCACCTCGGGGCCCGGCGGTGCGTGGTTGGTGAGGTAGCGCTTGAGGGCGGAGACGAAGATCGTCGACAGGGCGGCGGTGCCGACCGCGCCGCCGATCTGCTGGCTGGTGTTGACCATCGCCGAGGCGACACCGGCATCGGCGGTGGCCACCCCGGCGGTGGCGGCATCGAGGGCGGGAATGAAGGTCATCCCGACCCCCGCGCCGAGCAGGAACAGGGGGGCCAGCACATCGGCGGTGTAGGTCGACGACACGGTCAGGTGCGACAACCAGAACATCGCCCCCGCGGCGGCCAGCATGCCGGCCGGGACCAGGGGGCGCGGGCCCACCCGCGGGACCAGCAGGCCGTTGGCCAGGCCCGCGGACATTGCGATCCCGACCGAGAGTGGCAGGAACGCTAGCCCGGTCTTGAGCGGGCTGTAGCCGAGGTTTTGCTGCAGGTAGAAGGTCAGGAACAGGAACGCGGCGAACATCGCGCAGAAGGCGATCGCGATCGCGACGTAGGACCCGACGCGGTTGCGGTCGGCCAGGATCCGCGGCGGCAGCAGCGGCTCGCTCACCCGGGACTCGATCCCGACGAAGGCGATCAGCAGCACCGCGCCGGCGACGAGCATGCCGACGGTCAGCGGTGCGCTCCAGCCGTGAGTCTGCGCATTGGACAGGCCGTACACCAGGCAGAACAACCCGCCCGAAGCGCTGAGCACCCCGGGGATGTCGAGGGTGTGGCTGCGGTGGTACTCCTTGGCGGCCACAAAGGCCAGCACGCCGGCCGCCGCGGGCAGCGCGAAGGCCAGGTTGACGTACAGACACCAGCGCCACGACAGGTACTGGGTGAGGAAACCGCCGAGCAGCAGGCCCACCACGGCGCCACTGGCCGCGATCGCCCCGTAGACGGCGAACGCTTTGGAGCGGTCCTTGGGGTTGACGAAGGTGACGTTCAGCGTGGACAGGGCGGCCGGCGCCAGGATCGCGGCGAACACCCCCTGTAGGCCGCGGGCGGCTACGAGTCGGCCGAACCCGGTGGCGGCACCGCCGAGTGCTGAGGCGGCCGCGAAGCCGAGCAGGCCCATCAGCAGGGTGCGGCGGCGCCCGATCATGTCCGAGAGCCGCCCCCCCAGCAGGAGCAGCGAGCCGAAGGCCAGGGAGTAGGCGGTGATGATCCACGGCCGGTTCTCGGTGCTGAACCCGAGATCGGCCTGTGCCGAGGGCAGCGCGATGTTCACGATGGTGGCGTCGAGGACCACCATCAACTGGGCCACCCCGATGACGGCCAGGATGAGCCATTGGTGGGTCGCCGCCGGGGTCTCTCCGGTCGGGGGCTCGTGGCGCGCGGTGTCGGCGGTGGGAATCCGGTGCGTCATGGCCACCCTCCGTGGCGGTGGCCGGGAGTCACGCCGGCCGGCCGGGCGTGCCTCGACGCCCTAAAGTGCGGCATCGCCGGGTCTTCCGGTCTGCGTGTCGCTGTTCGACGGCAGGGGATTGGCGGTGTGTTTGGGGATGCGGACGCATTCGTCGGTTCCGTCGAGCCAGAGCAGGAACCGTGATGGTGGTGGCAGCAGGTGGGTGACGGTGGCCGACGGGACCAGGGTGGGGTGGCCCACCGGGATGGCTTGGCCCTGCCAGTGCAGGATGCCCGGGTTGTGCTTGAGGTTGACGTACCAACTGGTTTTGCGGCCGTAGGTGAGCGGGACGATGTAGTCGTCGGGCTGCTCGACGACGCGGATCGGGGTGGTGTAGGTCCGGCCGGTGCGCCGGCCGGTGCACTCGATGATCGCGAACACGCTGTGGGGGCGCCCGGCCCGGCCGACCCGGCGGACCATCTTGTTGGCAAAGCGCTTGTTGCGCTTCAGCTTTGCTTCGATCACCGCCTGGTCGCCGCGGCGCATTCCGGCCGCGATCCGCAGCCGGCGAATGACGGCACCGACGAGGACCGCCCCGAGCGCCGCGATGGTGATCCGCACTGACATCGACATGGTCATTTCTCCTGGCTCGCTGCGGTCGACGATGTCGACTCTCGTCTTCCGGAATCAATTAGTCAAGCGTTTAAAAACCGGATCCGGTGACGGGGTGCGGCGCCGCCGCGGCGGTACGGTGTGGGAGTGCCACCTCCGACGGGCAGCGGGTCTGCGCAGAGCGGCCGCCGCCGCAGCGCGGCGAGTGATCACGGGCGTGCCCAGCACGCCGGCCGTCGGGTCGGTCCGTCGACGACCCGCGGGGAGATTCTCGACGCTGCCCGCGGCCTGTTCGCCGAACTCGGCTTTGAGCGCACCACACTGCGCGGCGTGGCCGCCCGCGCCGGGGTGAACCAGGCCCTGATCTATCACTTCTTTCCCACGAAGGACGACCTGCTTACCGCCACCATCGATCTGCCCATCGACCCGGCGTTCATCACCGAGGCACTGCGCGGGCACCCCGGACACGAAGGTGAGGAGCTCATCCGCCGCGCCCTGGCCGCCTGGCGCCAACCGGCGGTGCTGCAGGGGTTCCAGGCCCTGCTGCGGGCCGGGATCTCCCACGACCACGCTGCCGGCATGCTGCGCGACTTGCTCTCCACCACGTTGTTGAACGCCTTCGCCGAATTCACCGACCGCCCGGATGCGCGGCTGCGCGCCGCCCTGGTCGGCTCCCAACTCGCCGGAATCGCCCTGTTGCGGTTCATGATCGGTGTGGAAGCCCTGGCCGAGGCCGACGACGAGACGATCATCGCCGCGGTCGGTCCCACCCTGCAGCGGTACCTGACCGGCGAGATGCGCTGAGCTGGAGCCGCCACGGCACGGGTCAATGTCATGGGGTGAGTTCGCCGAACAGGTAGCGCTGCAGGGTTCCGCCGAGGTCGGCGGTGAGGGCCTGGCGGTCGTGGTCGGCCAGGGGGTGGAGGCGCAGGACGTAGCGGGTCAGGGTGAAGCCCATGATTTGTGACATCACCAGGGTGGCGCGGTAGTCGGCGTCCTCGCCGCCGAGTTGCGCGGCGATGGGGGTGACGATGTTGCGGGTCAGGAAGTCGCGCACGAGCGCGGCGGCTTCGGGTTCTGCGGTCGCGGCGCGCACCAGGCCCAGTAGGGGTCGTCGGCGGACGTCGTCGTCGAGGATGCTCAGCACCAGGGTGGCCAGCCGGGTGCCTGCGCTGTCGTGATCACCGGTGAGGACCGCCTCGAACACGGCGCCGGGATCAAAGGGGAGTTCGACCACGGCCAGGAACAAGTCGCGTTTGCCGCCGAAGTAGTGGGTGACCAGCATCGGGTCCACCCCAGCTTGCAGCCCGACCTGGCGCAGCGAGGTCCTTTCATAGCCGAGTTCGGCGAACAGTTTGCGTGCGGTGTCCTCGATCAACGCCTTCGTGGTGTTGGGTCCCGGTCGCCGCCCGGTGTGGGTGCGTCGTTGGGTCATCGGTGTCGCCCTCCGCTCTTGACACCGGAATTCTAGCTGTGCAGAATTCTACACGTCAAGAATTAAGTCCCCGGACGAAGCGAGGAACCATGCCTGACGTCGACGTCATCATCGTCGGAGCCGGCCCGACCGGGCTGTCGCTAGCCGCCCAGTGCCTGCGCTACGGGCTGAGCTTCGCCATCATCGACGGCAAGGACGGCCCGACCGAGTTCTCCAAAGCGCTGGTCGTGCATGCCCGCAGCATGGAGATCTACGACCAGATCGGCCTGGCCCAGCAAGCGCGTTCGGAGGGGCAGCCGCTGCACAAGCTCGTCATTCTCAGCGACGGCAAGCTGGCCGCCGATCCCGACTTCTCCGAGATCGGAGCCACATTCACCCCGTTCCCGTACTTCCTGGTGCTCGAACAGAGCAAGAACGAACACCTGCTCAATGACTATCTGCGCGCCCAGGGCGCCGAGGTGCGCTGGGGCACCGAGCTGATCGCCTTTCACCAGGACGCCGAGGGTGTCACCGCCCAGGTGAAAGCCGCCGACGGCGAGACCTCGGTGCTCTCGGCGCATTACCTCGTCGGCTGCGACGGCGCCTCCAGCCGGGTGCGCGACCAGCTGGGCTTGGGGTTTCACGGTTCGACCTACCCGCGGCTGTTCTATGTCGCCGACGTCGAGATGACGCTGGATCTGCCCGGCACCAAGCTCGCGCAGGCCGGGTCGACGCTGGTCTTCGTGCTGGGGGAAAGCTCGGTGGTGTTGATGCTGCCGATGAAGGACCCCGACCATTGGCGGCTCATCGGCAACGTCTCCGACTTCGACGCCCGCGAACACGGCGACGGCCTCGCAGACGACGTGGGCGCCGACGTCATCATCGAGCGCGTCAAAACCCTCGTCGCCCGACCGATGACCGTCCGCGCCGTGAACTGGTTCTCCAAATACAAAGTGCACACCCGCCACGTCGAAGAGTTCAGTGAGGGGCGGGTGTTCGTCGCCGGCGACGCCGCCCACGTGCACACCCCCGCCGGCGGGCAAGGCATGAACACCGGCATCCAGGACGCCTACAACCTCGCCTGGAAACTGGCCCTGGTCCTGCGCGCCGGCGCCACCCCGGCACTGCTGGACACCTACAACGAGGAACGCCTGGCCAACGCCCGCCACCTGGTCGGCTCCACCGACCGCTTCTTCGACGTGATGGCCGGCGACAGCTGGTCGATGGTGCAACTGCGCCGCCACGTCCTGCCCGGCTTCGTCAAACTGATGACCAGCTTCAACCCGGTCCGCGAAATCATGTTCCCCGCCATGGCCGAAACCGCCATCTCCTACCGAGAACAGTCACTGAGCCAAGGCCCCCGCCGCGGCCACTTCACCGTCACCCCCGGTGACCGCATGCCCTACTTCCTCGACAACGGCACCAACGTGTTCGAGAAGTTCCACGCAGCGAAGTTCCACCTCGTGCACTTCACCGACGGCCAAGCGGCCCCGCAAGATTCGGCCACGCAACTCGACCCCCACCTCGACCCGTGGATCGACACCACGGTGGTGCCGCTCTACCCGCGGGTCACCGAACTGTTCGGAACCGACAAGCCCTTCACCGTCCTGCTGCGCCCCGACAACCACATCGCCGCGATCTGGCCCGGGCACGACACCACCCCCGCCCAGCAATGGCTCACCACCCACATCACCACCAACCACGCACCCTGACCACCGAGCCGCCGGGGACCCGCAACACCGACCACGCCACGAAAAAACAGGACCCCGACAACACCCGGCGCGCTGGCCCACGAGTACGTGACGGACCTCGTCAGAAGCGGACCTGCGCCCAGAAACGATCCAACCCAACACAGAATCGACCGACCCACCCAAGGAGACCACAGTGTGGCGACGACTGATCATTGACACCATCTACCGGCTGGGCACACCACCGTGGGATACCCCACCGCCGGAAGAACTCACAGCAATCATCGAAGGAACCGACGCGCTGGCCCCGGGAAACGCCCTCGATATCGGATGCGGCTCGGGCGCCAACGTGATCTACCTAGCCAAACACGGCTGGCGCGCGACAGGGGTCGATTTCTCACCGGTCGCCATCGGTATCGCCCGCGACGCCGCCCGCGGTGTCCCCGAAGCCCACTTCATCGAAGGCGATGCGACCAAGCTCTCCCAACTCGACATCGCACAACCGATCGACCTCGCCATCGACATGGGCGGCTATCACTCACTCCCACACGACGCCAAACCCGTCTACGTAGAACAACTCGCCGCACTACTTCGACCCGGTACCCCTCTGCTGATGTGGCAGGGCATCGGTCTGAAACCCGGCGAAATCCCCGACGCGTTCGGCCACGACTTCGTCATCGAAGACAGCAAGCCCAAAGACTTCGTCATCAAGCGAAAACTCCTCCGCCACAAGGTCGACGGCCACTTCTACTGGCTACGGCGACGCTAAACCGGACAGCAGAACAAGTCCCTCAGCAGCTTCGTCGCGACCGTGGTGACCGCAGTCCATCAGCTCTCAAGCAGCGCCGGGCCCCCGCCTGCTCGGGCTCAACTGCGGGGGGAAACGCGTTAAGCCCCAGCCCATTCCGATCCCAAAGCATAGAAATTGAAGCGGTCCGTGAGACAAGCACCAGCGTTGTAAAAGTTACGAGCATCTCACTAGCTGGGGCATGGCAGCCATGGGCATCTAGCACCATCGCCATCGCCGGCAAATGCCGGTCCTCGGTCCACCGCTAGGAAACGCAACGCAAAATGAGACAAACCCACATGAAGACGAAGCGAGACAAAAAGAAAAGACGCAGGTCAGAAGACCAGGATATGAAACGGAATTTGAGAACCTACAGTAGTAATAATAATAATAAGTAAGTAGGAGCTCGCCGCCAAGATCAGGCCGGCCGCGCAGCGCGTGACCGAAGTCGCGGTCGTGATCGCCGAGTTCATCTCCGCCTCATTCGGCGAACGGGGAATGTTCGATGCGCCAGGGGAATTGGCCCCAGCGGCACAGGGACGCGGTGGCCGACCGGGGGTAGGCTCGGGCCTCGCGTCGGACTGTGTCGGCGAAATACCGCTTGAATCCTCGAGGAGCCCTGGCGAAGCCTGTGCATGCCACTGACCCACGAATTCGAGGGCATCGGGCAGACGTCCACCCACTACATCGACCTGGCCGGCGTGCGCGGTTCCAGCGCGCCTCCGCGTCGTAGCCTTCTGCGCCGCCTGGCAGCGACAGCGCGGCTCGAGACCGGCAGTCTGCCCTACCGCATGGGCGCCCGCCAGGCCGCCCGCGGATTCCGCAACCTGGGTCGAGGCGTATAGCTGTCGTGAGTTGGCGGAGGGCAACGGGCTTTGGGATGGCAGCCTTCAGCACCTTTACTTGATGACCCTAGGTAACACCCTCGCGCTACAACGGTGCAACCAGGACGGCAATCGCAGCCGGCTACCGGGTGAGCGCCTGAAGGAACTCACCTGCGACAGCGACGTAGGTGTCAATGTCGGCTTGGTCGATGGCGTAGGAGACTGAGGGCCCGGCGGTGGCGATGGCGTCCCACACCCCCCGGTTGAGCAGGAACACCTTGCGGGCGTCGGCGAGGGGCAGAACGAGCGAGGCGTAGCTCTCGGCGCCGTTGCGGGGCGCCTCGGCGCTGAGGCGGAACTGGATGCGCCCGCCGAGTCGGTCGATGGTCCATGGCAGGCCCACCCTGTCGATCTCCCGCTGCAGTCCGACCTGCAGGCGCTCACCCAGTTCGTCGACGCGTTGTCCGGCCGCCGCGGTGAAGATCTCGGCGAGCCCGGCGCGCGCGGCGGCCATCGACAGCGCGTTGCCGTACACGGTGCCCCCGATGGCGAGGCCGTGGGAGTCACCGGTTTCGACGAGACCCGGGTCGTGGTCTGCGTTCGCGCTGACGACGGCAGCGATGGTGTCCGTCATCCCGATCACACCGATGGGCACGCCGCCGCCGATGCCCTTGCCGCCGGTCAGCAGGTCCGGCTCAAGCCCGAAGACGGTGGTGCCTCCGCCGTGCACGGCGAACTGCACATGAGTCTCGTCGACGATGAGCACTGCGCCGGCCGCGCGCACGTCGGTGTTGAGCGACGCGACGAACTCTTCAGTGGGCAGGACGAGTCCGCAGTTGGTCAGCGCCGACTCGACGAGGACCGCGGCGACGTCGCCACGGGCCAGGCGAGCCCGTAGCGCGTCGGGATCGTTGTACGGAAGGACGTCGGTGGTTTGTGCGGTGGCGGGGTCGAGTCCGCTGCCATCGGCATCAAGGCCGCCGTCGTCGCTTCGGGACCACATCGTCTGGTCCAGATGGCCGTGGTACTTGCCGTCGAAGACGATCACCGTCGAGCGGCCGGTGGCCACCCGGGCGATGCGCAGCGCGTCGGTGTTCGCCCCGGTCGCCGAGAGTGTGAACTGCCACTGCTGGAGCCCGAACCGCTCGGTCAACAGTCGGCAGACCTCTAATGAGTCGGTCGTCGGCAACAGAAAGTGGTTGCCGAGCAGCGCCTGCTCGCCGATGGCGCGCACGATCGGTTCCGGTGCGAAACCCGCCGGCATCGCCAGGTCGCACGCATTGAAGTCGAGGTAGGTGTTGTCGTCGAGATCGGTGAATCGGCAACCGGATCCGCGCACAGCGACGACGGGAGCGTGCCGGTACAGCGAGCGCATCCACGCCATCGGGACGCCCCCGGGCATCGCATGTCCGGCATCGGCGAGCCACTGCGCTGAGCGTGGGGTGCGCTGACGGAAGGCCTCCAGCTCGGCGGCGAGGATCTCCCGGGCGCGTTGGATCAGTGCAGGCTCGACGTGCGGATTTTGCTGTGCGTTCACATCGACCTCTTCGACGGCGGCCAGGACGGCTCGCCACACAGGCCAAGTAAGGCGTTCTCGATCACCTCCGGCAGCGCCGGATGGATCCAGTACTGACCACGGGCCATGTCCTGGGCCGCCAGCCCGAAGCTCATCGCCTGGATGAGCGGCTGGATCAGCGACGACGCCTGGTGGCCCATGATGTGCGCACCGAGGATCACCCCGGTGTCGCGCTCGGCGATGATCTTGGCGAACCCGGTGGTGTCCTCCATCGCCCATCCGTAGGCGACGTCGGCGTAGTCCTGAGCCTTCACCGTGATGTCGAAACCGGCTGCGCGGGCTTGGTTTTCGGTCAGCCCAACGCTGGCGATCTGCGGGTCGGTGAATACCGCTGAGGGCACGAAACGATGATCCGACGGCATCAGATCCGCGGTGTCGTCCCAGTCGACCAGCAGGTTGTGGCGCACGACCCGGGCCTCATGGTTGGCCACATGCTTGAGCTGATATCGCGAGCACACGTCACCGAGCGCGAAAATCCCTCGCGCCGTGGTCCTCTGGTACTCATCGACGACCACTCGGCCGCCGTCGAGTTCCACACCGACCGACTCGGCATTGAGCCGATCGCCGTTCGGGATACGCCCAGTCGCCACCAACACCGTGTCGGCGCGCACTGTCGATGAGTCGTCGAGTTCGACGACGATCTCCGAGCCGTCACGGCGCGCCCCGACCATGCTGCGATGGCTACGGATCTCCCACTTCTTGCCGGCGATCTCGGTGAACCTCTCACTGACGGTGTCGTCGCCATGCGACAACATCGTGCCGCCGCGGATCACCAGCGTGATCCGGCTGCCCAACGCCGAGAACACATGGGCGAATTCGGCGGCCACGAATCCACCGCCGACGATCACCAGGTGCTCGGGCAGCTCGGCGATGCGCATGATCGTGTCACTGGTGTGGACGTCGACCCCGCAGCCGGCAACGGCATCGGGCACCATCGAGCGTGATCCCGCGGCGATGACGACCTGTTCGGCGGTGAACTCGTCACCGTCGTCGGTGCGCAGCCGGTAACCCCCGCCGGCCCGCCCGGCGAAACGGGTGTGGCTCGCATACACCGTGACGTTCGGCGAGGACCGCCGGTAGTGCTCCCCGCCCACGGCCAACGGGTCGATGCGGCCGAAGACGCGCGAGACGATATCGCTCCACCGCACGCCGTCGAGGTGCGCGTCGACCCCGAACCGGGCCGCCTCACGCACCGTCTGGGCCACCTCAGCGGCGTAGACGAACATCTTCGTGGGGATGCAGCCGACGTTCAAGCAGGTTCCGCCGAAGGTGCCCTGTTCGCAGATCGCGATCCGCTTGTCGGCATACCGCTCATCGGGAATCGAGTTGCCCGAACCGGTTCCGATGATCGCGATGTCGAAATGCTCCATATCCCCTCCTCTCTATGGCGATGAGCGTAAGTCAGAAGACACCCACGTCGGGTAGGGGCGCTCCGTCGACGAATCGGCGCGCGGGTTGTCTAAGCCGCCCCGCGTGCCGGGATCTTCGGCGCCCTGACCGCATGCAGCGCGTCGGCCAGTGTCCATCCCGACAGGCCGAGCAGTGCGATGTCCTTGATCAGGAACTGGCCGGTCGAGGACAGCACCGGGAACCCACCGGCGGAGGCCTCACCGACGCCCGGGGTGGTGAACAGGAAACTGATGGTGGCCAGGAAAAGCCCGATCGCGCCCACGCTCCCGAGGGCCGACAACTTCGGAGCCACCGGTTTGATCGCGATGAGCAGCGCCACGGAGATTTCGACGACGCCCAGCATTGAAGAGAACGCTTGCACGCTGAAGATGGAGTAAAGCCAGCTCAGCAGAGGACTGTTGGCGACTAGCGGTTGGATGCCGTTCGCCTCGAAGGATGTGAATTTCAGTAGTCCGATCCACCCGATGACGATCACAAGACCGTAGCGGGCCAGCAGGCCGGCCGCGGTGTCGATGCCCGATTTGGCGGTTACCGATGGGGTGCCGGTCGTGAGGGTGCTCATCAATCTCTCCTTGCCGAGGATGTGGAACGTGTTCGATAGGGGGTGTCGCCGCACACGCCGATCGTTACGGTGCGCCGCGGCGCGCGGCGGCGACGCGGATCTCTCACGCCTACCCGGGGAAGGCGGCGCAGCACGTGCCGGACCCGACGGTGTTGACCCCTGCCCGGCGATCGGGGCACCCCGACCGTCTCCGGCCCGCGTAACGTCTGCGCGCACACCGATACTTCACAGATATGCCCGAACCATCGATCCGAATCCCGACCGGCAGCGACGTTGAGCGCATCAAGCAGATCGCCGTCGAGGCCGGCATGTTCAGCCCCGAGGAGGCGGGCTTCATCGACGACATGCTGGCCGGGTTCTTCGATGGCTCGCTGGCCGGGCACCGCTGGGTGGTCGTCGACGACACCAGCGGACGGGCAAGTGCCGCAGCCCACTACGCTCCGGAGCCCTTCGCTGATCGCGTGTGGAACCTGTACTTCATCGCCGTCGCACCCGACAAGCAGGGACACGGACTCGGCTGCTCGCTGATCCACCACATTGAGCGGGAGTTGACGGCGCGCGGCGATGATGTCGCACGGGTGTTGATCGTCGAGACCTCCTCGACCGATCAATACGCCGCGACGCGGACGTTCTACCGCAACCGGGGATACCGCGAAGAGGCCCGGATCCGTGAGTTCTACGGACCAGCGGACGACAAGATCGTGTTCTGGAAGTCCCTCGTCGAGGACCCCGGGAGTCCACTGGGCCGCAGTTCCTGATGAATCCCGTTACGAAGCAACTGTTCCCGGCCCGAATCGAGAAGCGAGCACGTCAGCGCTCAGGCATCGCCGGCGGTGAGCTGTGCCAGTCTCGGAAGGTCTCGATCAGGCGGCCGCGGTAGTCCGGGTCGAGGTCCTCGGACTCGATGGCGCCGACGGTGGCGATGGTGACCCGGAACTGCTCCAGATAGTTTCCGCAGCCGTCACAGTCGAGAAGGTGCTCATCGAAGCTGGCACGGGTTTCGGCGTCGAGGGCTCCGTCGAGGTAGGCGGTGACAAGCTCGACCAACTCGTTGCAATCCATGGTCCTCACCCGGTTTCCTGCAGATAGTTCTCAAGAATCTGCCGCACCGCGGCCCGGCCGCGGTGCAGCAGCACCCGCTGGTTGGCGACGCTGATGTCGAGCAGGTCGCACACTTCGGCGGAGTCGAATCCGAGCATGTCGCGCAAGGTGACCACGGTGCGCTGCCGATCGGGCAGGGTGTCCAGGGCCGCGCGAGCGACGGCCATGAGTTCCTCGCCGAGCACGGACCCTTCGGGGGTGTCGGGAAACGGGGAGGGTGTCTGTTCGGGTTTCCAATGCCCGGGGAACTCATCCCCGGCCGCGCGGAAGCGGGCGGGGTCGACGGTGCCGCCGGTGTAGGCGACAACCGCGGCATCGGCGTCGCGGCGCTCCCGGATCCCCCGGGCCTTCGCGATGTTGATCAGCACCGCGAACAGCCACGTCCGAAGTGAGGAGCGGCCCTGGAAGGTGGCGATCCCCTTGAACAGCGCGATCCAGGTCTCCTGGACCACCTCTTCGGCGATCTGGTCGCTGGGCACATAACCACGGGCGACCCGCAGCATCGACGGGGCGTGCTGATCGACCAGGTCGCCGAACACCCGCTCATCGCCGGCCCGAAGCGCGGCGATCAGCGCCGTCTCGTCCACGGTCGCGCTCATCAAGGGATCGACTGTATCCGGTGGGCGGGGCGGCGACGTCGGGATGTCGCCCCCGCTCGCCGCCACCGGCGGCAAGCCGGGAACGCACCGCAGCCCCCACCGGGATCCCGAAGCCCTCCATGCGGACTAGCGTCGGCCCACGATGTCCAGGGCGGCCAGCGCGGCCAGGACGTCGACCGGCTCGGTGCGGCTGGTGTAGTCAGGGTGCACGTCGATCCAGCGCAGGACCCCGTCGGCGTCCACGATGGCCACCGTCGGCATCGGGATCGCGGTCGTTCCGTCGGCGTTGACGGTCCGAAGATCCAGGCCCAGCTGCTGTTGGGCGGCCTGGGCCTCCTCGGTGGGGGCGGTCAGGATCCCCAATGCCGAGGCGAGGGAGTTGCCGGGGTCGGACACCACAGTGAAGGTGAGTTCGTTGGCCTCGACGGCTGACACCGAACCGTCGGGTTTCTGCGGGCTGATCGCGACGAGGTTCACTCCCCGCTCAGCCAGCGCGGGGACAAGGTCACGCTGGTAGGCGCGCAACGCGATGTTGCAGTAGGGGCACCATGCTCCGCGATAGAACACCACGACGGTGGGTTTCCCGCCGAAAACGGCGTTCGAGGCGATCGGCTGGCCGCTGATGTCGAGCAGTTCAGCGGTGGGAAACGCGGTTCCCGGTCGGGCCACCGTCGCCGGGACGCCGGCCTCCTGGAGGGCGCGTTGTTCGGCCCCGAAGGCCGCCATCGAGTCCGACGCGGGCTGATCAGCCATCTGCTGGTGCAAGGACGCGACCTCGTCGCTGATCGGAGTCTGATTCGTTGCCGCCATGTCAATGTCTTTCTGATGTAGGGATTTTCGTTGGTGCCTGCGCGTAACTCTCGGCAGGGGGGTTTCTTCGGGCGCGGGCGAGACCGGCGATCATCAGCGCGCAGTAGGTGTAGAGCATCAGCATCAGCGGGCACTTGTCTTCATGAAGAACTAGGTAGCCACGACCGCATCGTGGACCCGACCCACAGAAGGCTGAACAGCAAGAACCACCACGCCCACCGGTGACCGGTGCGTAAACCGAACCGGGCGACGGCGCTGACGGCGACGGCGGCTGCGGCGACGTTAACCCCGCCGACCGAGCCGATGCCTTTCATCCAACTGCCGGCGTCGGGGCCCGCCGAAGACAGGCCCCCGAACCTGAAATCAAGGCTGCCGGTGCCGATCCACCAGAGTGCATCGCAGGCCACGCCCACCCGGGTGGCCACGAACATGAGCAGCCTCGCGAGAAGCGGAACGAAACCCGCGATGGAAGTGAGTCGCCAGCCAGGTACGGACAGCGCCTTGAGCTCGACGTCAAAGACGCTGGCGGACTGAGTCATCGTTCGAATTCCTTGGGTTCACAGGCGATAAAGGGCGGATCTAAATGTCCCTGCACAGGGTGGTGTCTCAGCGCGCGGAAGGCGTTACATGACCCTGCTCAGGATCGGCGGGCATCACGGCCGGCGCCACTGCCGCGCCAGGTCCCATCATCAACTCACCATCGTGACCGGAAACCCTGCAAACCCGGGATGTTTGCGGAGCGCAGCGGTGCTCTCGCAGGGCAGTTGTCCGGGTTAGCACGGTAGTGCTGTCGGTTATTAGTGCGGGTTAGATGCTGACCGGCAGGGCCGGGGTGGAGAGGCGGAGCCGACCAGAACTAGCCAGCTCCCATCATTGCGGCGGCGACAACTGCGATACCGACACCGCACCACTGCACTGGTGACACCCTCTCCCGGAACACGATTCGCGCCAGCAGGATCGTCGCGAGTGGGTACAACGACACCAGCACCGCCACCAGCGCAAGTGAACTCCGTTGCAGTGCGAGGACGAAGGACCCATTGCCGACGGCGACCAATACACCGGATCCCAGGGCGATAGCGACCCCACGGCGATCGAGCTCGCCTACCGAAGGTCGGCGGATGAAGGCAAACACCAGCGCAAGCACGATGACCGCGACCGCACTATCGATGAGCGCTGATGACAATCCGGAGTCCTTCGGCGCGTAATCGAGTGCGATCGACCCGCCGCCGTTTACGAGCGCAGAGACGACTGCGAGCACCAGCGCGATCGGTCGCGGGCGGGCGCCACGATGCTCGGCGCGTTCGGTCTCGCCCGGAATCGCGACGGACAGCGCCAGCACCGCCACAATGCCGAGGCCCACACCGACCCAGGCGATAGTCGGCAGGTCCTCGCCCCGTGCGAGGGCCCAACCTACCGGGACGACGGCATAGAGCACGGCGATGAGAGGCGCAAGGATGACGACGGGGCCGATCGCGAATGCCGCGTAAAACGCCGTGAACCCGAGCGCGGTGGCGACACCTGCGATCGCCCCGAAGGTCACCGCTTCCATCGACCAATTGCCAGGGAAGAACAGCGTTCCGAGTGCGATGACGAGGACGCCCGAGCAGTAGCTCGCCAGGCAAGTCGCGACCGCGCCTATGCGGCGCGCAGCGACCGCTCCGTAGACGTCTGATACGCCGAATCCCAGCGCGGAAACCAGTGCGAGCAGAACACCGGGCATCGTTTGGGCTGTCCTTTCGCTGAGCGACTCGGGGTTTTCTAGCTCGGACTCAGTCGAGGAGGTGGGTGGCGTGGGTGACCGCGGCTCCTGCGCGGAGGGCTGCGCTGACCAGGGCGGTCTCGGCGAGTTCCTCCGGAGTGGCGCCGGCCGCGACGGCGGCCTTCTTGTGGATCTCGATGCAATAGGGGCACTGGGTGGTGAGGGCGACGGCGACGGCCATCAGCTCCTTGAACTTCTTGGGGACCGCTCCGTCGGCCAGGGCCGCCTTGTCGAAGGCCCAGAACGCCCCCATCGCCTCTGGGGCGAGGGTGTCGAGAGCCTGGAGCTTCTTCAAGTTGGACATGTCGAAAATCGCCATTGCGCTTCCTTCGCGGAGGGTTAGACAGATCTGTTGAGCTGCCTGTGGAACTGGTGTCCTGGCGGGTTAGTGCGCTGTCATCCACCATGCGTTACACGGCACCCGGATCACCAAATCGGGCCTGTGGCATCGCTGCACAGAGGCCGCCGGCCGTTGTCTGCGAAGTGCCCGGGTCGGTGTCGGTCCCTGGTCTTTCTCGCCCGCCGCGCGGCCCGCCCCTCGGAGGCGGGCGTGGGTGTAACGGTCAGCGCATGACAGCGCACTGCTCTTTCAGCACGCCCTCACAACATCGAAGGAAGACCCATCATGATTTCCAGGCCCGGCACCCGTTTCCCCGTGGACGTCACCGTCGAGTCCCGCAGCGGCGCGATCCGTATCGCCGACCTGCTCAACCACGGCCCACTCGTGCTGGCGTTTCACCGCTTGTGGTGCCCGTTCTGCCAGCAGGCCGCGCGGGATCTGGCCGGCGTGGGTGATCGGCTGCGGGAGCACGGAGCGCAGATCGCGATCGTCTATCGCGAGGACATCGACACCGTCGCCCGCTCCTGCGTTGAGCGGGGTTTGGGCGTCGAGTGCCTCAGCGACCCAGGTCGGGAGTTAGAGACCGCAGCGGAGGTCGAGCGGTTCTCGATCCGCCGATACGGCGCGTTTTCCCCTGCCAAACTCGTTGCAGCTTTGCGTTCAGGCAGTCGCATCGGCGCGGTGAAAGCCGATGTCCTGCAGGGCCGCGGAACCTTTGTCATCGACACCGACGGCCGGGTGGTTTACGAGCACCGCGCCACCACCGCCGCCGACATCCCCGCGATCGACGACGTCCTCGCCGCAGTGCGATCGATCAGAGTCCAGGACGCAGCCAGGTACATCGAACCCGCTGACGGGGACCGCTAAGAAATGCAGCGCAAAATGAGACAAACCCAGATGAAACGACGTGAGACAAACCGAAGAGACGCAGGTCCGAAGACTGCGATATGAAGCGGAATTTGAGAAGCTACACTGCTAATGTAGGTTCCGCTTTTCGATGGCGGAATTCCGCTTTCGGTGGCGGAAGGATGGCGGATCCGCCGGAAAGTGTTTAGCTAGGCTAGCCTTTTGTAGGTTCCGCTTTCCGGTGGCGGAATTCCGCTTTCGGTGGCGGATGGATGGCGGATCCGCCGGAAAGTTGTTAGCTCATCAGGCTAACTAAGGCCCCCATTTCGGCTTGGGGAGTAGCGGATTCCGAAACCGTTCGCGGTATCGGGAGGAAACGAACAACTTCAGCTGGCCCGGATTCCTCTGTGACGCTTCAGCTTCAGATTGTTGAGAATGCCGGCATTTCGTGATGCATCACCGAATTGGGATGGTTCAGAGTCGCGGGAGATGACGCCTCGAGCGATGAGTTCGATGGTTGTCGCCACGGCGCAGGTCTGCGACAGCAGCAGCGCGAGCAGGATGAGGATTTGAACGGCTCCGGCTTGCAGGGGTGAACCGGTGCTGAGCAGCACGCCGACGAAAGCCCCGGGCAACGTCACGACCCCGACGGTGCGGGTTTGATCGAGATTCGGCAGCAGGGCATCGGCGGCGGAGAGGCCGATAACCTCCATTCGGCCGTCGCGGTCGGTGAAGCCAAGGCTCAGCGCCGCATCGACTTCGCCGGCCCGAAGGCCGAGCGTGTCCAGGGCTCGCCGCGCGGCGACGGCCACGGCGGTCATCGTCCCCCCGAGAACGATGCCGGCCATCGGCACGATCGCCACCCCGTCGACTGGGACTACCCCTGACAGCAACAGCAGCGGTAGCACCGAGAGCAGCCCCACCCCGAGCGATCCGGCCAGCCACCACGAGCCCCGCTGGGCTTGGCTGCGCCGCGCCGCTGTGGCCGCGGCGACAACGAACATCACCAACAGGATCAGCGCCGAGGACCACAGCCGGCTCATCGCCGCGGCCAGGACCCCGGCGACCGCAGCCAACTGCGCTACCGCTCGCAGGCCCGCGCGGGGGACTGTCCACGCCGACCCGAGCGCGGCGATGCGGTACACCAGCGCGGCCGCGGCGACCATCACGATGCAGACCACGGCCAGGGCGGGACCGATGACGGGTTGGGATGTGTGCATGGGCCCAGTCTCGCGCGCCCACCCCGTCGCCCCGTGAAATCGACGTCACGCGCGACGGTTTCTCGCCCCGCCTGGTCTCTCAGCGTGCTGTCAGCCCGCGTTGCAGACGATGGGCACAGTGCCTGCGGTGACAATGGCGTGGTGGACGGGGTCGGGCTGGTGATAGAGCGGTGTCGCCGTTGGGGGCGGCGGTATCTGTGGTGGGTTGATCCGCGGACGTGGGGGATCCCGGTGCGCTCGGCGCTGGCGGCCGCGCTGGTGGTGATGGTGTCGTTTGGGGTCGTCGCCGCGGCGGTGGCGGCGGTGTTGTATCGGCAGCTGCTGGCCGATGTGGATGCCGCGGCGCAGCGCCGCGCGCGTGACGTGGTGACCGGTCTGCAGCAGGATCCGGTGGGGGAGCTGGATGCCGGCCTGCTCGCCACCGACACCCAGATCGTGGCGGTGCAGGTCCTGGATTCCTCAGGAGCGGTGGTGCGGGCATCCGCCGGCACGCCGATGACGCCGATGACCGGGTGGGGTACCGGGTCGCAGCATGCTGATGAGTCCGGCGACGGTGAGGGCGAAGACGGTGTGCGGGTCAGCCGGGAGGCCGGTGCCGGCCCAGGCCGCGACTACACGGTGTTGGTCGGCGCGGCGAGCGGGGCCGCGTTCTCGACGGTGAAGGATCTTGGGCTGCTGCTGGCGGCGGCGATGCCGTTCGTGGTGGCCGGTGCTGCCGCGGCGACGTTTGTGTTGGTGCGCCGCTCGTTGCGGTCGGTGGAGGTCATTCGCGCGGAGGTCGCCGACATCAGCGCCCATGATCTGTCGGGGCGTGTTCCGGTGCCCGCGCATCGCGATGAGATTTCCGCGCTGGCGGCGACGATGAACGACATGCTGGCCCGGATCGAGTCGGGCCAGGCTGCGCAGCGCCGGTTCGTCGGGGACGCCTCCCATGAGTTGCGTAGCCCGTTGGCCACGATCATCTCGGCGGTGGAAGTGGGTTTGGCCCACCCGGAACTGCCGCAGGCGCAGTTGGCGCGGGACATGGTGTTGCCCGAGGCGCAACGGATGCAGGCATTGATCGACGACCTGTTGTTGTTGGCGCGGTCTGATGAACGCGGGATCGTGGTGCGCCGGGAGGATGTCGACCTCGACGATCTGGCCGCCCACGAGGTGGCCCGTCTGGAGCGGGACGGCGTGCCGGCAGTGCGGGCTGATCTGTCGCCGGCGCAGGTGGGCGGGGATCGGTCGGCGTTGGGCCGGGTGTTGCGCAATCTGGTGGACAACGCTGTGCGCCATGCCCGTTCGACCGTTGAGATCGCGGTATGGGTGCAGGACGGTTCAGGATGTGTGTCGGTCGCCGATGATGGGCCGGGAATTGCGCTGGCGGATCGCGACCGGGTCTTCGAGCGGTTCGTACGCTTGGACGCCGACCGTTCGCGCGCCGCGGGCGGCAGCGGGCTGGGGTTGGCGATCGTGGCCGAGATCGTGGCCGCCCATGAGGGCCGGGTGACTGTCGGTGACCGCCCCGGCGGGGGGACGGTCATAACGGTCTATCTGCGGGACTCAGAGCTGAGCCGGTAGCCGACCCCGCGCACGGTTTCGATGGTGGTCGTGCCGAACGGGGTGTCGATCTTGCGGCGCAGATACCCCATGTAAACCTCGACGACGTTGTCGGGGCCGGCGTAGTGGGCGTCCCAAACATGTTGCAGTATTTGCGTTTTGGTGACGGCGATGTCTTTGTTGCGCATCAGGTATTCCAGGAGCCCGAACTCGCGGGGGGTCAGTGTGATCGGGACCTCGCCGCGGTGTACGGACCGTCGTGCCGGGTCCAGGGACAGATCGCCGGCGGCGAGGATCGCGGGGCGCTCAGGTGCCCCGCGGCGCAGCAGGGCTCGCAGTCTGGCGGTCAGGACGATGAATGAGAACGGTTTGGTCAGGTAGTCATCGGCGCCGAGGTCGAAGGCGTCGGCCTGCTCGTAGTCGCCGTCCTTGGCGGTCAGCATCAGCACCGGGGTCCACACGGATGCAGCCCGCATGCGGCGCAGTACCTCGTAGCCGCTCAAACCGGGCAGCATGATGTCGAGGACAACGACATCGAACTGGTCCTCGGTGGCCAGCCACAGCCCGTCGGTGCCGTTGTCGGCGGTGACGACGACGAAGCCCTCTGCCGCCAGCCCCACTTTCAGGGTCTTGGCCAGCCGCGCCTCGTCCTCGACGACAAGCACTCTCACAGCGGTGGACTCCTTGTCGTGGCGGCCTTCGGGGCTGGGGACAACGCGCGTGTCGTCCCCAGCCCCGAGGGTAGGCAGCGTCGGGTTAGTCGCCGGCATCCGGTGTGTCACCGGGCTCGGGCACGTCGGCGACGCCGGGGGCTTCCGGGGCCTCGGGCGCCTCTGAAACACCGCCGGCCGCGGGGGCTGGGGCGGGCTGCTCGGCGCCGAAGGAGATGTGCGGGACCTGGATCGGGTGAACCAGCGCTACCGCGCCGGCCGCCCCGAGTGCGACCGTGGCGCCTGCGATCACGGTGGCGATCTTTCTGCGTGCTGACATGGGATTTCCTTCCTGATACACGCCACCGGGATCGGTGACGCTGACCCCACGCTGCGGGGTGCGCACTGTGAAAACGCTGAGCCGAGCCCCGGCCCTCAGCGTTTCCTCAGCGCCGCGTGGCCAGGCTGGCCGAGTGATACTGAGTCGCCGAATGCTGAGCAAGGTCCCCGAGGTCACCGTCTGGTTCTGGGTGATCAAGATCCTGTGCACGACGGTCGGGGAGAGCTTCGCCGACTGGGTCAACGAGACCCTGGGGCTGGGCCTGCTGACGACGACGGCGATCTTCACCGCCGTGCTCGTCGGCGTGCTGGTCTGGCAGATGAGCCTGTCGCGCTATGTGCCGTTCGTGTACTGGCTGACCGTGGTGGTGCTCAGCGTCACCGGCACCCTGTACACCGACATCCTCACCGACTCCCTGCGCGTTCCTCTGGCGGTGAGCAGCGCGGTGTTCGCCGGGCTCCTCGCGGTGGTGTTCGGGATCTGGTGGGCGCGGGAACGCACCCTGTCGATCCACAGCATCATCACGACCCCGCGGGAAGGCTTCTACTGGCTGGCCGTCCTGGTCACCTTCGCACTGGGCACCGCACTCGGGGACTGGACCCTGGAGTTGACCGGCTGGCAGCCCGGGGTGGCCGTGCTTCTGCCCGCCGGCCTGATCGCCGCGATCGCGGTGGGCTGGCGACTCGGCGCCAACCCGGTGCTCTCGTTCTGGCTGGCCTACATCCTGACCCGCCCGCTAGGCGCCAACCTCGGTGACTGGCTGGCCCGTACCCGCGCCGAGGGCGGCGTCGGACTGGGAACCGCCGGCACCAGCGTGGTGTTCCTGGCGGCCATCCTGGCCACGGTGATCTACCTGACCGTCACCCGCCGCGACGTCATCGACAACCCGGACACCACCGCCGCGCCTGTCGCCGCACGACATGCTGGCCGCGAACGAGTCATGCTCGGCTACTACGCGGTGCTGGCCGCAGCCACGGCCGGGCTGCTGACGTGGGCGGGCGCGCAACCGCACGGCAGTTCACCGGCGCTGGAAGCCGAGGGCCCTTCGGCGCCCGCGGTGGCCGCACTGCCCGCCGGCCAGGTCACCGCCGCGTTCCCAGCTGCTGACCTCGACCAGTTCCGCATCATCGTCACCGACACCACGGCCAAGGTGTCATCCGGTGACCAGGCCGGCGCAACAGCGCGGATCACCGACCTGGAAACGGCGTGGGACGACGCCGAAGACCGGCTCCGGCCCCTAGACGGCGCCGCCTGGACCTACCTGGACGGCAAGATCGACGCCGCCCTCAAAGCGGTACGGGCATCCAACCCAGACCCGGCGACCGAACAACAGGCACTGAACGCCCTGAACAGCGCCCTGCGCTGAATAAGACTGTGCGAACCAGAACCATTGAGGCGCTGACACGTTCGGCTTCCGCCAGCGCTGCCGGGACGACCGCTTCAACTGCGCAGCCAGGATCAGTCCGCGCTGACGGAACTCGGAACACCCTGTCGCGGCGCCGGTTGGGCCCGCGACCACCACGACGCGGCCAGGATCACCGCCGCAGCCCAACCCGCTCCGAGCAGCCAACCGGCCAGCACATCGGTCAGAAAATGCACCCCCAGATACGGGCGGGAAAAGCCGATCAAGACGATCGCGGTCACCGTCGCCGCCCACACCGCCACCTGGACCGCCCACCGGCGAATCACCCACCGGCACAACATCCACGCCCCCAGGACCCCGATCGCTGCGGCGCCGGTGGCGTGCCCGGACGGAAAGGAGAACCCGGGCGTGGGAATCACGGCGAACGGCAAGCCTGGACGCGGCCGGCCGACCAGATGCTTGGCGACCACGATCACCAACCCGATACCTCCGCCACCGGCCAGCCCGACCAACACTGGCAGCCACGACCGCGCCTGCACCGCAGCCACCACACACACCAGCGTCAGCCACACCGCCTGAGCGTCAACCTCACCCATCCGGGTCACGACCAGCAGGACTTTCGTCAGCCACACCTCCCGATGGGCAGCCAGCCACGCCGCGACCGGTTCATCGAACGCCGCGACGCCCTCACCGTCGAGCACATCGTCGAGCAGATCGGTGAACCCCACCGCGGCAGTGCCCACCGCGACCAGCCCCGCCACCAATCCCACGACGGCGACACCACGCAGCCCCAACCAGGCCTGCACCGGGGACACCAGGGCGTCCAGGCGCACCGCGACCACCCGCAGCACCGGACCGACCAGCGGGACATCGCCGACGCGCTCCAGCCGGCCGCTGCGCGGCGGGTGCCGGGCCACCCACACCGCCAACGCCGCCACCACAACCAGCAGGCCGCCCACACCGACGCCTACCGGACCGAACCGCGCCGCCCCCAACCCCACACCGTGTCCCATCAACGGTCATCCAACCAAGCACCCGGCCGGCCACCCTGCAGGCCGCACCGCAGTCCGGCGCAATCCGCGCCCGAGCGGCCCCGGCCGCCGCCGGAGAGGGACCATCCCGCGACCGAAACAGACAACGAATGAGGAGCCAATACCGATATGGACACCAACACCCCCGAACCCCAGGACACCCCCGACCCGACCGCAGAGCAGGCCACCAACGAGATTCCTCGGACGTCGGCCCCTACCGAGGCGCTGCCACCCAACCCTCCTGCAGCTGAGGGCAAGCGCAGCGTCCTCTCCCGGCCCTGGACGTGGGTCGGTATCGCCGCGGCCGCGTTACTGCTCGGCGCGGGGATCTTCGTGACCGGTGTAGTGGCCGGGAAGACACTCGGCGGTGAGTACGAATGGCATCGCGACCACGAAGCTGCCAACAGCCAGCCGATCAAGACCGACTCATCCAAGGACGACGACGAGGCCGATGAGGCCGACCAGGCACCGGCATCGAAGAACAACCAGACCGATCAATCCCAGCTCGCCGTACCGACACCCGCGACGAAGGCGCCGAATCCCAGCAGCACGGCCTCCCCGGCACCGGCCCCCACCCCGGCGCCACCCGGTACCCGCTAGTCCCCCTGCAGCCGCAGGCCCGCAGCCAGAACCGTGGTGGTCACGCCCGCGTGCGGCCCTTCGGGTATGTACTGCGTGCACACGTTGCAGTTCGGCGGCGCGCCCCATCAGAGGCCCGCAACAGCGCACCCGAAGAAAGGCTCCTTAGGTTGTGACCACCCACCTCAGCTACGTCGAAGCCGTTATCGTCGGCCTCTTCCAAGGGGTCACCGAACTCTTCCCTGTCTCCAGCCTCGGCCACTCGGTACTGATCCCCGCCCTCGTCGGAGGGCGCTGGGCCCAAGACCTCAACGTCTCCACACCGGAATCTCCCTACCTCGCCTTCATCGTCGGGTTGCACGTCGCCACCGCCATCGCACTGCTGATGTTCTTCTGGCGCGACTGGCTCGTGATCCTCGGAGGTTTCTTCAGCTCCATCAGAAACCGGCGGATTAGCACCCGTCCCGAACGGCTCGCATGGCTGATCGTTCTCGCCACGATCCCAGTCGGCCTCTCCGGCCTCGCCCTCGAACACCTCTTCCGAACAACCCTCGGAAAACCCATCCCCGCCGCGGCCTTCCTCATGGTCAACGGAGCCGTGCTCCTGCTCGGAGAACGACAGCGACGAACAGCGCCAGCCCCGGCGAATCCTCTGCCGAACAACGCCTCTCAGCCAGCGGAGCACCCTTCCACCGTCGGTAACCCAGTGGACGACCAACTCGCCGACCAGACGATCAAGCAAGGCGTGCTGATCGGGTGCGCTCAGATCCTCGCCCTACTACCCGGCATCAGTCGGTCCGGCATCACCATGGTCGCTGGCCTACTGCGAGGCCTCTCCCACGAGGAAGCAGCACGATTCTCGTTTCTGCTCGCCACCCCGATCATCCTCGCCGCCGGTCTCTTCAAAGTGCCCGATCTCTTCGGGCCACTCGGAACCGGCATCCACGGCCAGGTATTCGCCGGCAGCATCGCATCATTCGTCACTGCCTACCTCTCGGTCCGCTTCCTGACTCGCTACTTCGAAACCCGAACGCTGACACCATTTGCGATCTACTGCCTCGCAGTCGGCGGCGTCGGCCTGCTGTGGCTCACTCTGCGCTGACTTCGTTTGAGTCTGCTGGCAGCAACGTGAGGGCCAATACCCAAGCGGAACAACGCATCGGCTCTTTTTCCCGCACAACCGTACGGTTCTCGGATTCGCCACGAAAAGCGGAAAAACTGTCTCGCCATCTTGGGCGGAAAAGCCAACAACGCGCAGTTCAGTAAGTACCGCTTTCGCCACCGAAAAGCGGAACCTACAGCTAAGGGCGGTTGTGGGTTCCGCTTTTCGATGGCGGAATTCCGCTTTTGATGGCGGAAGGATGGTGGATCCGCCGGAAAGTTGTTGGGTCGGCTACCGGGGCCCTGACCGCCAGGCCAAACTGCGGCGGTCTTGGTCCGGTCGTTGATTCAGCCGGCGCGGCAGATCCATTTGAAGGTTGCGAGCGCTTGGCGCATGCCGGGCGCAGCGTCCGAATCCGGAGACTGGAGAACCCCTCTATTTTCTGACCGCACTATTAGTGCGTTATAGTGCACTCGTGGACAGTGGCACCGCCGCCCTCGCTTCGGCTATCGGAGGGCGCGTACGGCAGCAACGGCAGTTGCGAGGGTGGACGCTTGACCAATTGGCTGAGATCGCCGGGGTGAGTCGCCGAATGGTGGTCAGCGTCGAGCAGGGCGAGGTCAACCCGAGTGTCGGCACGTTGTTGAGACTCAGTGAAGCGATGGGCGTCGGACTGCCGGTACTGGTTGAACCTCCGCAGCGGGCCTCGGTCACGGTTACCCGGGGTGGTGATGGTGCGGCGTTATGGACGGGCGAGGGCGGAGGTCGCGGCGTCATGGTGGCCGGGTTCGCGCACCCCGATGCGGTCGAACTGTGGGATTGGAGCCTAGGGCCGGGCGATGTCCACGACAGCGAGCCGCATACCGCTGGCACAAGGGAGTTGGTGCACGTCCTGGGAGGGTCGATCACGATCTCGGCTGGTGAGGAAACGGTGACCTTGAAGGCCGGCGATGCGGCAGCCTTCCCCGGCGATGTCGCCCACTCCTACGCGAACCCGGGCCGACGGACAGCACGGTTCTCCCTGGCTGTGTTCGAACCCGCACCGGGGGCATCGACCCGGACAGCAGGGGGCCGGTGATGCTCGATCAGTTTCTGACGGATGCCCGAGTCGATGCCGCCGTGTTCGCGCTGCGACCCGACTACCGCGCCGTACTGCTCGCAGTTGACGGGCTGACGCCTGGGCCCAGCGATGACGACAGTGATGCGTTGTTGCGCAAGGCCGAACAGGCTGCCCGGCAGGCACTCACCGGAATCCCAGTCGAGGAGATTCCCCACGTCGCCGCGTGGCGCGATTGCTACCGCTCGTTCGGGGCCAAACCTCAGCGGACACGCAACAGTGTTGAGGCTCTGCTGCGGCGCGTTGAATCCGGACTGCCAAGGGTCAACCGGCTCACCGACATCTACAACGCAATCTCGGTGTTGCACCAACTTCCCGTCGGCGGGGAAGACCTCAACCGGTATGTCGGTTCTCCGCAACTGATTCGCGCGACCGGCGGCGAGCCGTTTGACACCGTCGCCGCCGGAAACGCCGTGACCGAACATCCCGACATGGGTGAAGTTGTGTGGTGCGACCAAGCGGGGGTGACCTGCCGACGGTGGAACTGGCGCCAGGCGCAGCGCACGCAGTTGCGGGACGATACGGTCACCGCACTGTTCATCCTCGACGCGCTCGACCCGATGACTGACGCTGAACTACTGACCGCTGCCGACGAGTTGACTCACCATCTGCACCGGCTGGGTCCGGATGTGCAGATCACCCGCCGCGCCATCGCCGCGTCTGGTCACTAGTTCCGAACCGAAGGGAGACCTGCTCAATGATCCTCTGCCAGTTCATCTTCAAGCCCGGTAACTACGACGACGAATTCCACGCGCTTGACGGCCAGATCGACACCTACGCACGGAGCCTTCCCGGGTTCAGGGGCATCGAGGTGTGGCGGTCTGCCGATGAGACGGTCGTGAACGCCTCGTACTACTTCGACGACATGTCGTCGGTGAAGGCACTCTCACGGTTCCCGCAACACCGCAAGGCCAAGGGGCAGTACCAACGGTGGTACGACGGCTATCAGATCGTGATCAGTGAGATCACTCGGTCAGATGGGGACGGGCGGTTGCCGCACCTGACCGCGGCCGAGTGAACTGCGGCGCAACTCCCACTCCACCTCGGCACTCGTAAAAGTTTCCGCGATTGAACACCATGACAGCTCCCCGCCCATCTCGCACACCCACGGTTCCGGCCTGGGCCATGGCCGTCGGCGCAATGTTCTCCGTCCAGCTCGGCTCGGCGCTCTCGCTGCCGCTGATCGCCGAAGTGGGCGCCGCCGGAACAGCGTGGCTCCGGCTCACCGCCGGCGCACTGATCTTCATCGCCATCGCTCGACCGCCGCTGCGCCAGGTGGCAGGCCGAGACATACCTGCACTGCTGGCGCTCGGCGTCACTACCGGCTTGATGACGATCATGTTCCTGGCCGCGATCAACCGCATCCCCCTCGGCACGTCGGTGGCGATCGAATTCCTCGGCCCCCTGACCGTCGCTGCTGCCCGCAGTCACACCAGACGCGCCCTCCTGTGGCCGTCCATCGCATTGGTCGGCGTGCTCCTGCTAACCCAACCCTGGCAAGGCAACATGAACCTGGCCGGCATCGGATTCGCCCTCGCGTCCGCGGCCTGCTGGGCCACCTACATACTGCTGACCCAGCACGTGGGAGATCGCTTCACCGGCACGACCGCACTCAGCATCACGATGCCCATCTCCGCCGCCACCGCGGCCGTCATCGGCGTACCCCAGTCCATCGGCCATGTCACTGCCGGCACCCTCCTCGCCGCGGCAGGGCTTGCGATCCTTCTGCCGGTGCTGCCCTTCGCTTTGGAGATGGCCGCCCTGCGACAGATGACCCCCACCGCCTTCGGAACCCTGATGGCATTGGAACCAGGTATCGGTGAAGCCCTCGGACTCATCGTCCTGCGCCAGACACCATCGGCCCTCCAGATAGTGGGCATCTTGTTGGTAGTCGTGGCAGGGGCAGCGGCCCAACGCGATGGCCACGCTCGAACGGATAACTTGTCTGTCGAGCAAGCAGGCTTCGCCTAACGCGACCGTAATCGCGGTCGCGCCACTCTGTGAATACCGATCTGGACAACCGTACGGTTGTCGGATTCGCCACGAATAGCGGAAACCCCCTCCGCCATCTTGGCCGGAAAAACCGCCAATGCGCAGTTCAGTAAGTAGCGCCTTCGCCATCGAAAAACGGAACCTACAGCTAAGGCTGCAACAGACAGCAGCAACACTTAGCCAACTCGGTGTCGAGACCGCCGTGGCTGCCGAGGAATTCGCCTAGCCGGGCCTGGTTCACCCTGGTGCGGTGCACGCCCCGGTCTTTTCCGTGCATGTTTAGGCAATGCGTCCGACGGCTATTCATGAACCGTTGGAGGGAACCTCATGCCAAGTAAAGCCGTCATCAGCCTGACAACCGGACTTGAAGACCTGGAGAAAGTAACCGTCGCCTACCTAGTCGCGGTAGGTGCCGCCGAATCCGGACGCCCAACGCTGATGTTCCTCACCAAGGAGGCGGTCCGCCTCGCGGTTGACGGCATCGCAGTTGGCGTTGCGTGTGAGGGCTGCCCCCCTCTCGCCGATCTGCTCAGG
>Ga0208694_1001548_pt1 | contig 27397 bp, 19 predicted proteins | sample AD_UKC078_MetaG_FD_184442 | JGI IMG/M metagenome (GOLD analysis project Ga0208694, IMG submission 184442) | Active sludge microbial communities of municipal wastewater-treating anaerobic digesters from USA - AD_UKC078_MetaG (SPAdes) (version 2) | ecosystem: Engineered > Bioreactor > Anaerobic >...
AGCAAAACCTATACTTGAGCAACTTCGATCACTGCTCCAATATGCAGTTGGAACACAACTCCGAAGAACACATGCTGGTGGGATCTTCACACCAAGACCTGCTTTTAGGTGATAGTTCCGTTAACAATAATCCTTGGCGTTATGAATATCAGCAATTCGGTCTTGACCTTGGTTGTACTCTTTGTCTTGAAAAGATTGCCAAAAATCGGAATATCCATCAAGAATGGGACCCCATCATCATTAGATGAATCCGTATCAACATAGATACCACCAATCACTGTCGTTTCTCCATCCTTCAGCAACATTTCCGTAGTAGCTTGTTTCTTGTTTATCGAAGGGGCAGTAGACCCTGCCGGTACCGAACCAACAGAATCATTCTTGGCATCAATCTTAATACTGATTGTACCATTGGGATTTATATGTGGAGTAACCTCCAGCGCCAAAGCAGCTTCAACAAATTTTGTTTCAACCTTGTCTGATGTTGACGATGTATATGGAACAGACTGACCTTGAGTAATCTTTGCGGCCTTGTTGTTCAATGTTGCGATTTTTGGAGAAGAAACAATTTTAACCAGGCCGGCACTGGCAGCAGCACTCAAGCGCATATCCAACTTAACATTTCCACCCAAAGTGCCGAAGGAGATGTCGGTGTTAATACCAGGAGATGTTCCGACGCCACTGGTTGGTGCTGCAGTCGTCAAACCTCCCATACCTGAGTCAATTTTGTTGATACCATACAAAATAGATGCTGGTGAATTATAATGCACGCCCCAATTCACACCCAATGACTGCGTAAATGTGGATGTTGCCTCAACTATCCGTGCTTCAATCATCACCTGCTTTTCGGGAATATCGAGCTGAACTAGCACTTTGCGCATTTCCTCAATCATCAGGGGAATATCTTTTACAATAACCTTGTTTGTTCTCGTATCTGGCGTAATCACGCCACGTTCAGACTTTAGAGCGTTAAATTGAGTTACTACACCTTGAAGGTCTGCATAGTTGACGCTGAATGTTTCCGACGTCAACTCCATGGATTTGTATTTTTGTTTCTTAATTTCCAGATCTTCCTCGGCTTGGGATTTAAACTTGCCTTTGCCTTTGATAACAATGATGTTGCCGTCCTCACGTTTGTCGAGCCCCTTTGTTTCAAGGATTATATCTAGAGCCTGATCCCAGGGAACATTAACAAGTTTAATGCTGATTGCACCAGTAACGTCATCACCCAATACAAAGTTCTTGTTACTAACTTCCGACAACAATTGAAAGATCTTTCTTACCTCTGCATCAGCAAATTCAAGTGTAACTTTACGCCCCCTATAGAGCTTTCCAGACCCCGCCTTTGCAACGCGTCCAGCTTTCAGTTCTGGATCACCAGAAAGCTCATTAAGACTACTGGCCTTATTGCCTGTCGCCACAGCCACCTTACTTTTCAAAGCAGGAGGTTGCAGAACGGTGGAACTTGACTCAACAGGATTTTTGAAATCGACAAAAACCATATCAGATTCTTGCTTAAACTCATACGGAACAGCTTTCCTCATTGCGATCCGGATTTTAGTATTCATCCCATTGCGGGTTTTGATCTGCAAAGGTGTAATACGCAAAACAGGTGATATGAAGCCTTTCGTTTCAATTGATCTCTGATATTGTTTGGGAAGTTGACAGTTGTTTAATGTCAGTGTAACAAAACCAGCTGTTGTTTCCGGTGATGCAATAACAGCCTTACCAGATGTTTTCACAGCTACACGCGATATTCCATTTACAACCTGGAAGTCAATCATCTCAATTTTTAATACTGATGGGGTCAAGGTCTTTCTTCCAGTAGGAGCCGAAGATACTGCCGCCGTGGAACCCGTCGAATTCAATGCTTGACCAGGTGACGTTGCGATCTTTACAGGAGAAGCCGAATTAATGTTGTTTTTGTTATTATCAGTATTACCCGCAAGAAACTCTATCAGAATACCGTCTGCCGTCTTAACAGCCTTAACTTCAGGAAGACTGTCAGAAACGGCATCAAACACAACACGCACCTTGTCGGGATAAAGACCTATCCTTGCTGACGCAACACCCTTGGTATTAATCGGAACAGTCCTGGCAGGTAAAACACTAACGGCACCCTGAATGTCAACAACATATCGTTCAGGCCTGTTCAATCGGAATGATTTAAAATCAGAAGCCACTCCGCTAATTGCTAGCAGTATTGACTTTTCGGAAGCAACTATTGAAGTGAGACTTACTGATTGATTACCTATAGAACCAGACTCTGTTCCATTCTTTTTTGTATCTGGTATAGTCACAGCATTATTGTTAGTTGCTTTCTCTACCTTATTATCAGATCCAGTAGCTGCAGGCACAGCAGGAGGAGATGCCACTACCTTATTGCTGACATTAATGCCTGTATTTGGTACAACGGCTTTTGTATAGCCTGGAAATGAAATATGCAATTCACCCGGCTTTTCAGGAACAGTTTTTAAAACAGCCTCAAGATCCTGTTGTAGCTCAATCTCAAGCCGGGTCAACACACCAGCATCCGTTTCATAGCGATTAACCGTAGCAGCTTTAAAGTTAGCCTTGTCTATCACCATGGCAGATGAAACCGCTCCTGGGCTAACCTGTGACAGATCAACAACAAGCCTTAGTGGTGAAACTGTTTTGTAGCTTGTATATGTTGCCGGTGCAGTAAGCTTAACGATCAAATCAATTGCATCTCCCCCGCCAGAGGTTGTAATTGACTCTATAGATGCAAGCTTGGCCTTGGATGGTTGAGCTGTTTCCTGCGCAGACTCCGCTAAATTTGTGAACCCACCGACCGTTCCAAATGATAAAAGCGTAACAAACGATAAGATTACTGTTTTTCTAAATGATCTGCCCATGCTCAACTCCTTAATGTTTCCTGGGTAGGGTTAATCTGATATTTTCTTTGCGCACCCTGCCATTATCATCCCTAAACTGCTCAGTGATTTCAACATGGGTTCTAGTTATAGCAACAACCTTTCCCTCATTCTTCCCAATGGTCTTGCCTATCGAAATTACATAAGCCTTGCCGTTAGGATCAACAACCTGCGCAAAACTATCCTTACCACCAAGCACAATCCCGATAAGCTTGAACTGGCTTATATCAAAACTGTGAATCGGTAAAGCGGATCGTCCAACACCGCCTGCTGCACCCTTCACAGCTTTGACGGCAATATACGGTTTAAAAGGATCTCGCTTGTTGCTGAAATCAAATTGATTAACTGCCGCCGGTGCAAGCCTTGTTGTTGAACTAACCGGCTTTTGAAGCACTGTAGCTTGAGGCTTCGCAGGTTGTGTTTGAGTATTCTGTGTGCTGACAGCAGTCGTTTTTTCGTCCTTGTTGCAGCCAACAAATAATACAGCTGAGGCTGCAGCCATCACAAGCAACAAGGCACTTTTATTTTTTGGCAGTCTTCTTATCATTCTTGATCTCTTTCTTGTCCAGAAAACGGAAAGTAATAGCCTGACAATTGACCTTGGCCATGATCCTGTTATTTACAACCTTGATATCGGCAAACGCAACGTTATTAATATTAACAATCCGGGGTAGATTAGCCACAGCAGCATAGAAATTTGCCACACTAAAATACGACCCGTAGATAACAATATCCACCGGAACTTCAGCATAAAAGTCCTTGGGAACTTCGGACTTGGGCTTAAATACCAGAAAATCCAAACCTGCATTTTTACCCAACGAAGTTATACTGGTCAAAAGGGTAGGAATTTCCTTTGAATTAGGCAACTCCGTCAAAGCCAGCTCCAACTCCCTATTCAATTGATCAAACTCTTTTTGTAGCCGTGGCATATTGGCAACTATTCTGCTTTTATCTTCAATCTCGGCCTGCAGCTTGCCCAACTCCGTAACAAGCTGTTTGTGTTCCTCATACTTGGGATACCAAAGCAGATAGAGCAATGCAGCCGCCTCAACAACCATGACAAGCGCCATAATAAGAATCTTCTGCTTAGCAGGCAGCTTTAATAATTTTTCTACTTGAGGATCCATATGCATTCCATCCTAACTGGAAATAGGCTATTATTGTGAAACCGTCGGCTTTGCCTGGGACTGTGTAGCAGGATTTATCGTCGTAACAGGAGTATTTATTGTTTTCACAGGTTCAAGCCTGCAGGTAATATCAAACTTCTTCAACTTAAGACCTTGAGCCTCTTTCTGTTCAGAGATTATCAGTTCTACAGACATATACTCGATTGAAGCTTCCAGCTTGCGCATAAACCCTGCAATCAGCTCTTCATTTGATGCCAGCCCTGATATTTTTACAACATCACCGGACTCACTATATGCAGTCAGCCACAACTGATCAGGTGTAATGTCACTGAGCGTGGCAAGTCTCTGGGCTGGTCCACTCTTCTTCTTTCTCAACTGGGCAAGCACATCCAATTTTTTTCTGACCTGTTCCTTGAGAGTTTTAAGCTCTTCAAGTTTACCTATCCGCTTTTTCAGTTCAGCAATCTTGTTCTTTGCAGCAGATATGTCATCCTTAGTATTTGAAACCTGCAACGACGTAACAAAGTACAGAGACATTACAACCGCTAAAACAAACAGTATTCCAATACAGAAGATTGCAATCTGCTGCAGAGCACTTTCCTTCTTTTTGGCAGCTCGAACCGGTAAGAGATTAATTTTTATCATTTGTCCCCTACCCTCCTTATAGCAAGGCCAACCGTAACAACCATCAATGGAGCAATTTCTTGAAGATATTCAGGATCAAACTCCTTTTCATTTATTTTAAGTTTTGCAAATGGGTTAATTCTGTCAACACTCAGACCCAGTTTCTCGGCTATTGTATCAACCAGCTTGTACACCTTTGAACCACCACCACTGACATACACCCTGGCAATTCGATCTTCATTCGCAGTGGAATTATAAAAATCAAGCGACCGCCTTATCTCCTGTGTAATCGTTTCATTAACCTTGTTGATGGCCCCCAGCAAATCACTGTCATGTTCATCCGTAGCCAGCATCTTCATTGATTCAGCATCAGCGCCATTAACTCCAAGCTGCTTTTGGATTTCCTCAGTGTAGAGGTTGCCACCCATCTGGACATCCCTGGTAAACAGAGTGCCTCCACCCTTGACAACATTGATATTCATAACACCAGCACCGACATTGATCAGGGCTATTACCTCGTTCTGATCAAAATCATTATTCAGTTCAAAGGCGTTTTGTACCGCAAATGATGCAACATCAACCACTGAGAGTTGCACCCCGGCTTCTCCAAATACAGCAGCGTAGTCATTAATGATATCTTTTTTGCTGGCAACCAACAGCACGCTCATCTTGGATGGGTCTATCAAATCTGGCCCCAGAATCTGAAAATCAATATTCACATCCTTGATGTCAAAAGGTATGTATTGTTCAGCCTCCCATGAGATCTGGTCTTCAAGTTCTTCCACAGTCATGGTAGGCAACGTAATCTTTCTGATAATCACAGAGTTGCCGGATATTGCACAGGCAACATCCTTTACCTTGACAGCCTGACTGGAGTACAAATTTTTAACAGCATTGACAATCTGCGAACTGTCCATCAACGTGTTATCAACTATTGCCTCTGGAGGAAGGGGCACAACACCTACCCTGACGAGTTCATATCCGCCCTTTGCCTCCTTGAGCTGGACAAGCTTCAAGGAACTTGAGCCGATATCAACACCTACCACTTCTTTGCTTTTTCCAAACATGAGCATATCTTATCCCTGTTATCGTGTCAGACCTGAAAAAACCTTTTCCCTGTCTTCAAGCGTATACCCCAATGCAAGTATGATCTTCCGCATGGTGTCAACACGGCACTTTTCGCCACGTTCAACACGATCAATTGTCAACACTGAAACACCAGCCTTGCGAGCCAGTTCCGACTTGCTCATCAGACGTGCTTCCCGTATCGTTTTTACTTTGTTTATATCCTGCCCACTTTTCATTCAATTCACCCAGGTTTGCAACTCTGCTACACGCAGAAATATGTTTGCAGCATGCGCTCAATTGTCGTTTAAGATTTGCTAATTTTTAATACCATTTACAACAAATAGAAATATTGTCAAGCACTTTATATATAATTATATAAAAAATTGTTATCAACTAATAATAGCTTCATCAACAACAAGCACTACCGATCAATAAATCTCTACATACCAGGCAATAGCATGACTACACGACAACCCTGTTCTGGTAATGCCTCAATCTGGATTTTACCACCATGCCCATCAATAATTCTGTAGACTGTCGCTAAACCCAAACCGGTACCATTCACCTTGGTGGTCCAGAACGGTTCAAACAGGTGTGCAAGTGTCTCCTGATCAATCCCGCATCCCTCGTCGGTAACTGATATTTTAGCCATATGGGATTCACCCTCGACACCACCAGCCAAATATTCGGCTTCGACAACAACTCCTCCACCTTGTGGCATCGCATCGGCTGAATTATGAAACAAATTCATCAAAACCTGTCTGAACTGGTTGGCATCCACCTGTATATCAAAGTGTGCAGGCACATGACTATGAATACCAACAGCCCTGAATCTAGGATCCGCCGAAAGAAAAATCGTCAACTCTTCAACAAGATTTCCAAGATTCAAGCATTCCTTACGAGGCGTTATCGGTCTTGCATAAGCCAGAAAATCTGACACCAAACCATTCAATCGCTCTGCTTCACGCAGGATAATTGCCAGCAAGCGCCGATTACTACTCTCAATAGTTCCATATTCCGACAGAAGTTGAACAGCCCCTCCCATGGATGCCAACGGATTTCTAATTTCATGAGCCATCCGGGCAGACAGTTCACCCAGCACAGCCAAACGTTCCTTTTGCTTGAGATCCTTTTCCATCCTCCTGAATAAAGTAATATCCCTAATATTTATGATCTCCCCCACATTACTGCCATCTACACCGGTAAATGGCACCGTACTGTACCATATGGCACACACACCCCCATCATTTTTTACATATTCAAACTCCCCAACCCTGCGATTTCCTGAGCATCCGGTCACATCACCCAGTTGAGGAAAGATTGAATCGACAGCCAGGTCATACACATCGATTAGCCGTTTACCTGTCAGCTCTTCGGCATATCGATTAAAAGCTCTTATGCGGCCTTGTGTAGTTATAGTCATCAAGCCACTGTCAATATTGGAAACAATGCTGGCATTCAACCTTTCCAGTTCGGAGTAGTCTATATCCCTTTTTTGTAATTCATCTTCGCTGGCCCTGGCTGTATCGGAAATATAGCCAGTAATGAATGATGTCAGGTAGAAGCCCAACATATTCATGAAAATATTAAAAAAAAGCCTGGAGGCTCCAATTTGCTCGGCTGCCACATCGCTCAGCCCGAGAGCATTAAGGTAGCCAAAATACTGCAGGTCAACCAAAGCACCATAAAGGATCACACAAAGAGATGCTGTATATAAAGCCTCACGTCTGCCAAGCAGAGCCCCCGCGTTCATAATGGAAAGGAGATAAAGGAAAGAGTAAGGGCTGGACACACCACCGGTCAGCAGTAATAGAACCGTGACAAACAACAGGTCCCAGATTGTCTGTAAATAGGTGAGGAACTGTCGGTAACCATGCAGCTTAAGTAAAAAATGGGAGCCCACTGAAAACAAAAAAGAAAAAGCCATCAGACCAACCATAGCATGGTAATATGGTTCATCGATGGCTTTTGGTTCATACCGGTGAAATACAATTATAGATGCCAGAAATAGAAACGTTACCAATATCCTGGCAAAAATGAACAATCTCAACCTGCGCTCATTCTGCATGCTTACCCGCCAACAGCTCCGGCCAGTTTAAAGATCGGCAGATACATTGCAACAACCAGCCCGCCTACTGTAGTACCTAGGAAGACCATCAGTAAAGGTTCCATCATGGCTGTCATCGCGGAAACAGCATCATCAACCTCGTCATCATAAAAATCCGCAATTTTGTTCAACATGGTATCCATTGCCCCGGTGGCTTCACCGACAGAAATCATCTGGACAACCATGGGAGGGAACACACCGCAGCTTGCCAAGGGATCAGCCATGGTCTTGCCTTCCGATATGGCAGTACGCACCTTGTAGATTGCTTCCTCTACGATCTTGTTACCGGCAGTCTTGGCTACGATGTCAAGTCCATCCATGATCGGGACGCCGGAACTAACCATCGTACCTAGTGTGCGGGTAAATTTGGCAACCGCCACCTTGCGTATCAGCGGTCCGACAATCGGGGCATTAAGGGCAATTCGATCGATTTTCTTTCGCCCTGCCTGAGTATTGTAATACCTCTTGATGCCCCAGATGATGGCATAAAATGCCCCCAAAATGACAAATATGTATTTCAATAGAAAATTGCTTAGTGCAATAACAAATTTGGTTGGCGTGGGTAGTTCACCACCAAAATCAGCAAACATCTTGGCAAAAGTCGGTATGACGAATATCAGGATCACACCAACAACAATCACGGCAATGGACATGATCGTTATTGGATAGACCATGGCACCCTTGATCTGCTTTTTTAACTTCATGGCCTTTTCAATATAGGCCGCCAGACGTTGCAGAATGGTGTCGAGAATACCGCCGATTTCACCAGCTGCGACAAGGTTTACAAACAGCTGATCAAACACTTTTGGGTGTTTTGAGAGTGCGTCAGCAAAGGTAGAGCCGCTCTCAACGCTTTCCTTGACCTTCAGCAGCACCTCCTTGAATCCTTTGTTTTCCTGTTGACTGGAAAGGATATCAAGACACTGCACCAATGGCAGTCCAGAATCGATCATCGTAGCAAACTGTCTCGTAAAAACAACCAGATCCTTGGTTTCAACCTTGCCGCCACCACCAAAGGATGGCAATTTCAAGCTGAAACCAGCGGACTCTTCTGTGACACTAATATTGGTAAAACCGAGCCGTTTTAGCTGGGCTTCAACAAAACTTCCGTCCTTGGCCTCCATGACGCCGCTTTGCGCTCCGCCAGCCTTGGTACGGGCTTCCCACTTGAATTTAGGCATAACTCATCTCCTTAAGGCATCATCTGACTGGCTGACGACGCTGCATGTTCATACCTGCAGCCGGATTGCTGATCATCTGTTTGAGTTCTTCCGGATCCTGGGAACGTCCCAGCGCCACATCCAGTGAAATCTGCCGGCGCTGATACAGCATGAATAATGACTGATTCATTGTCTGCATTCCAAACTTATCCTGACCCACCTGCATCTGGGAATAAATCTGATGCACCTTGTCTTCCCTGATAAGGTTACGGATAGCCGGGTTTGGTACCATAATTTCCAACGCCAGCGACCGTCCCTCTGAGTTCATACTGGGCAGCAGCATCTGGGAAAGAACCCCCTCCAGCACAAAAGATAATTGGGCCCTGATCTGAGTCTGTTGATGGGGGGGGAATACATCGATCACCCTGTTAATCGTCTGCACACAAGAGTTGGTATGGAGAGTCGCCAAGCACAGATGGCCAGTTTCGGACAAGGTCAGCGCCGCCTCAATAGTTTCCAAATCGCGAAGTTCGCCGACCAGAACAATATCCGGATCCTGGCGCAACACATATTTCAAAGCCTGTTTGAAACCCTTGGTGTCTGCACCGACCTCCCTCTGATTCACAAGACAGCCCTTGTGGGGGTGCAGATATTCTATCGGGTCTTCAATTGTGACAATGTGTTCGTGCCTGTTAAGATTGATATAATCGATAATGGACGCCAGTGTGGTTGATTTGCCGCTCCCTGTCGGGCCAGTTACCAGGATCAGGCCGCGGGACTTGGCAGCCAACTCAGCTACGATCGGCGGCAAACATAGATCTTCAAAGGAAAGTATTTTATAGGGAATCACACGAAATACTGCACCAACGGCGCCTCGCTGCACAAACAGGTTACCCCTGAAACGGGAAAGCCCCTTGACACCAAATGACAGATCAAGCTCGTTTTCCTCTTCAAATTTGTGCTTCTGAGTATCGGTAAGCACACTGTAGCAAAGCTGCTTGGTATCCACATTATTCAACGGTGGGTAATCAAGTGGAGTAAGCTTGCCATCCACTCGAATCTGTGGCGGCGAATTGGTCGTAATATGGAGGTCGGACCCTCCTGCCTCGACAAGTATCTTCAAAAGCTGGTGTAGATTAAGCATGCAAGCCCCCTTGCTAATCGTCTGCTATGGTTACGCGAAGGACTTCCTCAAATGAGGTGACCCCCTCCTTGAGTTTTGTTAATCCGGACTGACGCATGGTCTTTATACCCAGCCTAATGGATTCCCGTTTGATCTCTGACGTGTTGGCACCGTTGAGGATCAGTTCCCTGATTTCTTCCAGCATGGGCATAACCTGATAGAAACCTACACGACCTTTGTAACCGGTATTATTGCAGGCGGGACACCCTTTACCACGATAACAGACAAAAGCGGGCGCTTCCTCAGGAGAAACCCCGGCATCAATCAGAGCCTGCACCGGAACTGGTTCGGGCTCCTTGCATTCACTGCAAACCCTTCGAGCCAAGCGCTGCGCAGTAATCAGGTTAACTGCCGATGCAACCAGGAACGGCTCGATTCCCATATTTAAAAGACGATTGATGGTTGCCGGTGCATCGTTGGTGTGCAGGGTTGAGAGCACAAGGTGCCCGGTAAGTGCAGCCTTGACTGCAATTTCAGCTGTTTCGAAGTCACGAATCTCACCGATCATGATGATATCCGGATCCTGACGTAGAAACGAGCGCAACGCAGCGGCAAAATTCAGACCAATATCCTCGTGCATCTGCACCTGATTGATACCGGCAAAGTTGAACTCAACCGGATCCTCGGCGGTTGAGATATTTTCTGACACCTTGTTCAACTCCGACAGTGCCGAATAAAGAGAAACCGTTTTACCACTGCCGGTAGGGCCGGTTACCAGCACCATACCAAAAGGCTTGTGAATCTCGCGTAAAAAATGAGACAAGGCATCCGGTTCATAACCCAGCTTGGTCAGATCTGTCTGCAGATTGCTCTTGTCCAGCAATCGAAGGCAGATCTTTTCCCCGAACAGTGTCGGCAGAACCGAGACACGAAAATCCATGTCCTTGCCGCCGCCCAGCTTGATCTTGATGCGGCCATCCTGCGGCAGCCTGCGCTCAGCAATGTCAAGCTCTGCCATGATCTTAATGCGGGAGGTAATAACGTTCTTCAGCTTTAACGGCGGCTTCATGGTTTCATACAAAACACCGTCAATCCTGTATCTGACACGGAACAACTTCTCATATGGTTCAATATGGATATCACTGGCCTTTTTGCGGATGGCGTCCTGCAAAATCGCATTGACCATCTTGACGACCGGCGCCTCCTCGGTGGCGCGTTCGATGGAACCCAGGTCAACATCATCGTGTTCATCAACCACCTCAAGATCTTCCAGATCAATATCGCCCATGACGTCCGCCAGGGAAGCCGATTGATCGTAGTACTTGTCAATGGCGGCCTTGATATCACTCTCCGAGGCAACAACCATCTCCACATTGTAGCCGGTCATGAATTTGATATCTTCGATGGCAAACAGGTTGGAAGGGTCGCTGACAGCCACGATCAGAGTGGCTCCGGTTCTATTGATAGGAATCAGCTGGTACTTCTGTACGATTTCAGGTTGGATGATTTTGGTTATGGCAGGGTCAATCTCATAATCCGCCAGACTTACAGTGGGCACCCCGTATTGCCGTGACAGAAACGACGTCAGATCATGTTCATTTAGAATGTTATGCTTTACCAGAATGGTACCCAAACGCATCTGGCCACCGGAGAGTTTCTGCTCTTCAAGAGCCTTGGCAAGCTGTTCACGTGTAACCAAGTTATTGTTAACCAGGATTTCTCCCAGTCTGCTCGCCTGCATAAAACCTCCCGAAATATTTGATTCGAATACTAAGCGGATAAAATACTTATGTCAAGCCGTTGTTAAGAACCACAAATATTCAACAACACTGACCTCATAAGCCCTTGGGGTGGGGGGGACCCGGTCCAGAGATGGAAAGCCAGCTCACCTTGACCAGCCAGCATGCCAACCCCATTCACATGTCGCAGACCACGTCTTTTAGCTTGATCAAGCAACGGCGTCACGGCGGGGGTGTAGACCATATCATATACCCGTGCATGCCCTGGTAGGTCGGACAGGTGGATGTACTCAATCATATCACCATTCATGCCGATCGAGGTTGCATTGACCAGCAGATCTGCACGCTGCATCCAAAAGCGCAGGTCATCTTCCCCAGAAACTACACTTAATATTGTGCCATTCAAATGATGGCCCAGCGTATCGGCGAGCTGACTGGCTCTGTCAAAACTGCGATTGGCGATCACCACCCGTGCGGCTCCCGCTCGACACAATGCCGCAATGGCACCACGCGCAGCTCCACCTGCACCAGCAACAACAATGATACGAGAGGCGGGGTCAAACAACAGATCCTCTGCCAGTGATCTGACAAAACCGTCTCCATCCGTGTTGTAGCCAATCAGTCTGCCACCGGCATTGTGAACAGTATTAACAGCCCCGGCGGTTTCAGACGTCACATCCAGGCCATCCAGATAGGCCATGATGGCGCTTTTGTGGGGAATGGTCACATTAAAACCTGAAACCCCCAAAGCACGCAGCCCTGCAACCGCTTCTCCCAAACTATCCGGATGCACATCAAAAGGCACATAGACATAATCAAGGCCACAGGCCGCAAGCGCGGCATTCTGCATGGCCGGAGACAGGGAATGCCCAACCGGGTGTCCGATGATGCCCAGAATCCTGGTTTTTCCATTGGGACAGATCATTCTCTTCACCTTTCCATGCCAAATCTGGACAGCAGTTGATGAACCCTCACCCGCATACCGGAATCAACCTGCTCCGCCTTTTCCAGCATCATTACTCCTGTTTGCTGTAAACCGGCGCTCATCAGTGACTCCCCCGTCTCTAAATAGCCATTGGCATAAATAAGGATTGCCTTTTCCGTGTCCAGATCCAGAAAGGACATCCTTTCAAACAAGCCACGCACGATATAGTTATCCCAAACCGCTGTTTCCGGCAGCCCCCCCGGTTCACCACTGCGCCGAATGCGGTAGACAATGCCGTACTGCACCGGGATTATGGAACTGAAGTTTATGGAATAACGCGTGGAAAAATCCATGAATACCGGACGGATTTCAAGCTGTTCACCTATGGCTATGTGCAGCCCCAACTCGGCCCCGCCCGATTTAATATCATTAGCGCGCAGCCTGGTATTGGAAAAAAGACGCGGCATGGAGTCCAGATACCAGTTAAAGATCAAATGGGGGGTATGGGGCAGGTCAACATCCTCCCGCATCCTCTCCACCCCCTGCAGGTACCATAGGGGGAAGGCTCCGCTGTCTCCCCAAGTGAACATGACCGCATCCTGAGGCAACAAACGCAAAGAGTTACTGGCATAGTCGAAGGCAATGTAGTTTCCGTGCTGGTTGTTCTCATGGTAATTAGCCATGTACAAGGCCGCAGGAAGCGCAAAAAACATGGCCAACACCGCACAACGGATCTTTATGCCATATGCATCCGGCAGGGCAGACTTCCGCACGCCGATCGCCAGCAGATAAAACAAACCCGCGCCAATAAATACTGCTGTCCAGAGATACAGGGGTGTAAAGAACTCTTCAGTCAGAAAAATCATCTCGCGCGGCGTATTGAAATAACCGGCAATGATTATCAGGAATGTCAGCACCGCCGCAATAAAACCCAAAACAACCGTCTTGTGCCTGCTCCACATCTGTACCATGGCAAAAGCTACCAACAAAACGGCCAGCCAGCCGAACTCATGGGGGATATTGAAAGCCTTCAGCTGCTCCCACAACAGTAATAAATCACGAACATGCGGTTCATCACCATACCCATGACGCAAAAAGTGCCACAAGAAATTACCGACCGTCTGGGTATCACCCCAGTTAAGCAGCGGCTGCCGTGTGGCCCTGAGCGGCAGATAAAGCTGTACGGCAAAGCCTGCCAGCGCAAAAGCAATGGCAAGCGTCCATTCTCTTAACCGCAGGGCAATCCGCCAATCCGTCAGCAGCACCATCAGCAACCAGGCCGGGACAAACAGAACAACCGTCTGGTGTATCGCCATCGCCATTGCGCAAAGAAAACCGACAGCATAAAAATATCCTGGGCAGTCCTCGTTGTGCAGATACTTTTCACGCCAATCAAGCAGCAATAACAAGATCATGGCAACAACAAAAGCCAGCAGAGGATATGGCTTGTCATGATTGGACTGCAACCAAAGGCGCGGAGAAAATGCAAAAATACAGGCAGCAGCCAGCCCGGCTGTTTTGATGGAAAAACTGTTAAACTCCTCGTTTTCTGTAAGTTTTTCACCCATCAGAAGTCTAATGGTCAGCAAATATACGCCAAGGCATGCCAACGATGAAGAGAACGCCGTCGCAATATTTACGCGAAAAGCCATGTTACCAAAAGGAAGCCAGGTAAAAGGTTTGGCATACATTAAAAACAGCGGGTAGCCAGGAGAATGGGCCGAACCGAGCGAAGCCGTTGCTGTGATAAATTCACCACTATCAAAAAAGGTAACCGAAGGTGCTAATGTCAACATGTATACGGCGAATGGAATCAGGAAGGCCAGCAGCAGCCAGATATCAGGCAGCATGGTCGCCAACAGCACGCCAAACCTTGCAAAAAGGCGCTTCACCGATCACCCCTCACCATGCTGACTGCACCAAGTGAAATCCCGTCTTTCCAAAGGTAATACAAACCGGCCACAATCACCGGAAAGAACGAAACGGCATGGATGATAAGCGCAATGCTCACCGAAAGGGAGTCTGAGATGCCAAAGGCGGACAATCCCTTGTAACAGGCATAGTGATAGGTACCGATGAAACCGGGGGAAGCAGGCACCATGACGGCAAACACGAGCAGGACCAGAATGAACATGGAGGCGCTGATCGGCAGTCTGATGCCGAAACCCTGCAGCACCATATCAACCGGCAGCAGGGCAAAAAACCACACCAGAACAGAGCTTCCAAGAATGGCGGCAATGTGACGCCAGCGTGAAGAGATTCTGATGCCGGCAATAAATGAGCCCAAAAGTCCAAGCAGCTTTGCCTTGATTGTCAGTGGCAACGGCTTCATCAGGCGCGTAGCAAAATCCAGTGTGGCTGAGGTATTATGCCTGAGCATATATAAAAACAGCAGCACGACACAATAAAGCAGAAATGTAACTAATCCGCCCATCCGCAAGGCGGTCTCTGCGTCCGACATAACTGATGGCAAACGTAGCGTAAACAAGGTGATCAGCAGCATCATCAGCACAGTAAACCCGTCAAACAACCGGTCGATCACAAGCGACGCAAATACGGCTGGTGTTTCAAGCCCCTCTTTTTTGGCCAGCACGTACGCACGCACAAATTCACCCAGACGCGCCGGCAGCAGGTTATTGGCCATATAGCCGATTATGGTTGCAGGATAAAGTGAACAAAGGGATATGGGTTTTACCGTTATCAGCAGAAAATGCCAGCGCACTGAACGCAGGAAGTAACTGATAAATGTAAGCCCGACTGCAGCCGCCACATAAGCGTAGTTTACCGATCCAAGCGCCGCCACAAGCTGATTGTAGTCAATCTTCCTGAAAAGCAGCACCATGAAAAACGCACTGACCGCCACCCCGGCCCAGAATTTGACATCTGCGGTGCCCCTCATTGCAAGGCACCGGAACGCCTGCATGTAAACAGCGGCTTTAGCAGCCTCGGCTCAACCTGGTCCAGAATCAACCTGACTTCTTCAACATCCCTGCCAATTGCCTCTACCAGGGAAGCCGGGTCAGGGTATCTGTGAATATCGCGCAACCGCTTCACAAAACAGAGCGCCAGTTCCCGGTCATACAGTTCTGCAGAGAAATCAAGCAGAAAGACCTCAATGGTGCGCTGACTGCTACCCATGCTTGGGCTCGTGCCGACACTGCAAGCCCCCCTGAAAAACTCCTCGCCCACAGCAACCATCACAGCATAGACACCGTCGCACGGCACCAATTCATTGAGTGTACTGATATTGGCAGTCGGGAACCCCAGCATGCGGCCAATCTCGCGCCCGTGCACCACCCGTCCGGCAGTCACATGATAGCGTCCGAGAATGGAGGGCACAGATATGACATCTCCTGCCAAGACCATCCGGCGCACCATTGTACTGCTAAAGGTGGTATCCCCCTCGCCAACCGGGGCAATCGCCTCAATACCAAATCCCATTTTCCCCCCCAGACCGGCCAGGGTTGCATAATTACCCTGCCTGCCGCGCCCGAAGGCATAATCATGTCCAATGATAATGTGACGCATGCCGAATTTTTTACAGAGCTGATTCCGAACAAACGCACCGGCTTCAACCATTGAAAATTCATGGGTGAAATCAATTACCACCAGACAGTCCACCCCGCAATCGGCAATCAGACGGGCCTTCTGTTCCAGCCGCGTAATCAATAGCGGCGCCTTTTCCGGTGCCAGCAGTTTCAATGGGTGGGGTTCAAATGTAATAACAACCGACGGCAGTCCCAGCACATGCGCACGTTGATTCAGCCTGCGAAAAATCTCCGCATGTCCGCGATGCACACCATCGAAATTGCCAATGGTAACCACCGATCCATCCAGATGCAGATCGTCTATTTCAGGGTTCGAGTATATGCGCATGAATTAGTTAAAGGTTTAAGGTTCATAGTTCAATCAATTAACCGGAAATCCGGAACAACAGTCAGCCGATTCCACCCAGTTCCAGCCTCTGCCCCCAACGCCTGATCAGCTCGTCACGCAGCAGGGCATTTTGCTGTGACTCCATCCCGGGGTCGGCCTCAAGCAGACTGAAGGCGGCCTTACGGGCCAGTTCCAGAATGTTTGCATCTCGCAGAATATTGGCAACCCGGAAATCGGGCATGCCGGATTGGCGTGTACCAAGAAAATCACCTGGACCGCGAATTTCCAGATCCTCCTCAGCAATGCGGAATCCGTCGCAGGTTGACTCCATCACCCGCAGTCGCCGCTCGCCATCCTCAGACAGCTTACCCGGCGTCAGCAGAATACAACGCGACCTGCCAACCCCACGCCCTACCCTGCCCCTTAATTGGTGCAGTTGGGAAAGGCCAAAACGCTCAGCGTGTTCAACAACCATTACCGTGGCATTAGGCACATCAATACCCACCTCGATCACCGTAGTGGCGACCAGTATGTCCAGGTGCCTGGCCTTGAACGAAGCCATCACGGATTCCTTTTCCTCTGGGGTCATCCTGCCGTGCAGCAGCCCAACGCGCAGATCCGGGAAGATATCGGCAGCCAGGTGTTCCGACATCTGGGTTGCGGCCTTAAGATCACTCTTCTCCGTCTCCTCAACCAGCGGATAAATGATATAGGCCTGACGCCCCTGTTTTACCTCGGAGCGGACCAGCTCATATACCTGCGACCGGCGGGATTCCAAGCAGATTTTCGTTTCCACAGGCGTTCGCCCCGAAGGCAGCTCGTCGATAACCGAAAGGGCGAGATCACCAAACAGGGTCATGGCCAGGGTACGCGGGATCGGTGTGGCGGTCATCACCAGAATATCCGGATTAGCCCCTTTCTTTTTGAGAATGCCGCGCTGCAGTACTCCGAATCGGTGCTGTTCGTCGACAATCCCCAGCCCCAGCCTGTAAAACTCAACCTTATCCTGTATGACCGCATGAGTTCCAATAACAATCTGCGCACTGCCATCCGCCACCCGCTCCAAAGCCTCGCGCTTGAGCTTACCCTTCATGCCGGCCGTAATCAACACCGTTGCGATGCCCAGTTCAGAACACCAGTGGTGAACTGTATGCCAGTGCTGCTCGGCCAGAATCTCGGTCGGGGCCATAATGGCCACCTGGTAACCATTTTCAACCGCCACCAGCGCCGCCATCAGCGCCACCAAAGTCTTGCCGCTGCCCACATCTCCCTGCACCAGCCGGTGCATGGGATGGGGCGCCATCATATCATTTTTGATTTCGGTCAGCACGCGCCGCTGTGCAGCAGTCAACTCGAATGGCAGCAACCTGGCCAGTTGCTTGGTGTAACGATGCGTGACCTGGAAAGCAATGCCATCCTCAAGCGTTACGCCGCGGCGTTTCAGCGCCAGCCCCAGTTCCCAGAAAAAAAATTCGTCAAAAGCAATCGCCCGGTGAGCCGCTGTACTGCCGCTGTTCAACTCTTCCAGCTGCGCATCAGCAACAGGCTGATGAACTTCACGCAGAGAATGCCGCAGTCCGGGTAAATGCACCGGTTCAAGAATGGGCGCCGGAATCAGTTCCTGTACGTTGTCCAGAAACCCGTCCACCACACCACGCATCACCTTGCGCATGACCTTCTGATTCAGCCCATCCGTCAGAGGATAAACCGGAACAATCCGGCCGAAATTAACCGGATCAGCGGCCAGAAGCGCCTTTACATCCTGCCCTTCCGCCAGCCACTCCACATCGGGATGATGCACCTCGCGCTGATAGCCGTACTGGATAACTTCACCGGAAAAAACACCCATCCTGCCATTCTTCCAGATCCGCCTCATGAAAGTCGGATTGCTGTTAAACCATTTCAGCGTCACGCTGCCACTGTCATCGGCCACCACTGCCTCGAAAAAACGGCGCCCACCCTTGGTAGTCGTCAGATCCGCAGAGATTACCCTGCCGGAAAACACCTCGCTAACGCCTGGCCGCAGCCGCAAAATCGGGCGCAACTCCCGGCGGTCCTCATAACGATGTGGCAAGAGGTAGAGCGCATCCTCAACGCTCCTGACCCCACGTCTGGCCAGTATCTCCGAAAGCTTCGGCCCGACCCCCCTGATGAACTGCATCTGCGTCTGCAGGTTTTTGCGGGCAATAGCGCTATCAACACCCCCCCTGGCAACCATATCCTTTTGCCGGGTAAGAGCAGTCGCGTTCTTGGGCTGATTAACAGCGACCAACCTCACAACCAACGAACCATCCTGTCCAGCCTCAACAATAACCGTATCGCCTGATTTCATGCCCGCACTTTTCAACAGGTCGTCCGAAATCGTTATGGTATGAGTATCCGATATGATTGTTTCCGGCATCAGCTATCCGATCATCAAAGTTACTATCCTGATTTTACAGGCATTTGGTCATAACAAGTCCTTGTACACCATCTATCGGGTGACTTCCAGACTTTTCAGATCAAAGCATAGTTACGATCCGGCGTCATATTGCTTCAATTGAACAGAAAAACTGAAACTGTCATCAAGCTGGCAAACAGGGCAGCTCCAAGCCGGCCATCTTTTGAATCACCCGCACCACCTGGCAGCTATAGCCAAACTCATTGTCATACCATACATACAGAACGCAACGCTTTCCCTGCACAATCGTGGCGTTGGAATCAATAATGCCCGCGTGCCTGGAGCCCACAAAGTCGCTGGACACAACTTCAGGAGAATTGGTGTACTCAATCTGGTTTTGCAGCGGGGAGTCAAGGGAGATGTCGCGCAGATACTGGTTGAGCTCGGCCTTGTCGGTTGCTTCGTCAAGCTCCAGATTCAGAATCGCCAGAGACACATTGGGGGTGGGTACGCGGATAGCATTGCCCGTAAGCTTACCAGCCAGCTCAGGCAGGGCCTTGGCAACGGCCTTGGCTGCCCCGGTCTCAGTGATAACCATATTCAGCGGCGCACTTCGTCCGCGCCTGAAATCCTTATGATAGTTGTCGATCAGATTCTGGTCATTGGTAAACGAGTGGCAGGTTTCCACATGGCCGGACTGTATGCCGAAACGATCGCTGACCGCCTTGAGCACCGGGACAATCGCATTGGTGGTGCAGCTGGCCGCCGACCAGATGTGTTCATCACTATTGAGCTGGTCATTGATGCCTGCAACAATATTGGGGATATCCCCTTTGCCAGGGGCCGTCAAAAGCACATTACTGACACCCTGTGCCTGAAGGTGTTTTGCCAGTCCTTCGCGATCACGCCATTTGCCCGTATTATCCACCAAAATGGCGTTATGTATCCCGTAGCGTGTGTAGTCAGCTGTTTCCGGACTGTCTGCATAAATAACGCGAATCAGGTTACCGTTGGCAATAATGGCATTTTCTTCTTTATCAATGGTGATGATGCCGTTGAATTGCCCATGGACCGAATCGCGTCGCAACAAGGCCGCGCGTTTTTCAAGATCGTCCGCCCCCCCTTTCCGCACGACAACTGCACGCAGGCGCAGCTTCTCTCCGCTGCCTGACTTTTCAATCAGAACACGTGCCAGCAAACGGCCAATCCGCCCAAATCCGTAAAGCACAACATCCTGCGGCGCGCTCAGGATTGCGCTGCGCCCGGTATTGATCGCTGCCAGTTCATTACGCACAAACCCATCCAGAGCCTGTTTTCCGTGGGTCTTCAAATACTTGACCGTTAACTTGCCGATATCGATCCTTGATGTAGCCAGCTCCAGCCGCAAAACCATCTCCAGCACCGGCAGCGTGTCCACGATGGACAGATCCGTATCAAGTATCTGACGTGCAAAGCAATGGGCCTTCAAAATATCAACAGCGGAACAGTTAACCAACGAACGACCGTAAACTGTTGTAACCACATTGTTTTCACGATAAAGACGACCAATTACAGGCAGCATGCGTTCCGCACACTCCTCCATGCATTGCCATTCTTTCAAGTATGCTTCCTGTTTATAATTACTCATATCATCTCCTTTACGGAACCATGTCCTATTGATATATCCGGATTATCTCCAACAATACAAGCTAGTAGCAGAAAATGGCGATGACACAACCCCATCAAACAGATTAAAGAACACTGAAACCTTTTCCAGATTGGTCCACTCCTGTCAAAGCAGGGAAAAGCACATATTCAATGTTTATACTCATGCCTCACCAAAAGCAAACCCCCGGGAATTTCTTCACGGGGGTTTGATAAATCAATCTTATCGAAGACTGTCAAGACACAGCAGCATTCAGATCCGCCAGCAGCGCGTTAATATCGACACCATGGGCATTGGCGCCCTGTTCCAGGCGCTCATTCTGTGCGCCCATGCAACCGATGCAGCCCATGTGATACTTCTGCAGCACCTTGACCGTCTGTGGGTACTTGCTCATCACTTCGAAGAAAGTCATGTCTTTTGATATGTTATCAGCCATTATCACATTTCCTTGACGTATTTATTGATTTTGAAGCAATTACTGGTACCAAGTCACCGGTCCCGGCTACTCGTATTTGATATCGATAATTTCGAATTCCTTGAGGCCGGCAGGCACCTTGATTCTGACGGAATCATCCAGCTTGTGTCCAATCAAAGCCTTGCCAACCGGTGACGTACAGGAAATCTTGCCCAGCTTGATATCTGCCTCGTCCTCGCCCACAATCTTGTAACAGATCTCTTCCTCGCTGGCCGTATCGTAAAGTGTAACCGTAGAGCCAAAAACCACCTTGTCCGGCTTCATGTTGGAAAGATCCACCACATATGCCCGGGCAAGCTTGCCATTCAGCTCCTGGATACGCCCTTCAATAAAGCCCTGACGGTTCTTGGCAGCATCATACTCGGCATTTTCCGAAAGATCCCCATGGGAGCGAGCCTCGGCGATATCCTGAATAACCTTGGGACGCTCCACACGAATCAGCCGTTTCAACTCTTCCTGCAGCGCTTCGTAACTCTCTTTTGTCAACGGCACTGAATGGGACATCTTACTGCCACTCCTTGAAAAAAATCGGTAGTATCCACTTGCAAAGCCCTGAACATGTAACCCCGTCCGGAATCACGTCAGATAATCCTGTAAAGGCTTCACATCAGGCGCCTGCTGTTTGAGACTGACTATACTGTCCACCACGGCACGGGCCCCGGCAATAGTCGTATAATAGGCGATGCTGTGCATCAGGGCCTCCCGGCGTATGGAGAAGGAATCCGCAACGGCCTGCGCGCCCTGGGTGGTGTTGACCACCAGACTGATCTCGCCGTTTTTGATTGAATCAACAATATGCGGGCGCCCCTCCAGAACTTTGTTGACGCGCCTGACCGGAATACCATTTTCTGCCAGACAGGTGGCAGTACCACCGGTTGCAACGATTCCAAAAACGGTTTTATACAACTTTTCAGCGACAGAGACAACATGTTTCTTGTCCGCATCACGCACACTGATGAAGGCATTACCAGAAAGAGGCAGCTTGACATTGGCACCCAGCTGCGCCTTGGCAAAGGCCTCGGCAAAGGTATCGCCAATGCCCATGACCTCACCGGTGGACTTCATCTCCGGCCCCAGCAGCGTATCCACACCCGGGAACTTGACAAAGGGGAAGACCGCCTCTTTAACCGAGAAATACTTGGGCACGATATCGCCGCATACTCCCAGTTCCTTAAGCGTTTTACCGGCCATGACCCTGGCGGCAATCTTGGCCAGCGGACGTCCGGTGGCCTTGGAGACGAACGGCGCGGTACGTGAAGCGCGCGGATTAACCTCCAGAATATACACATCACCATCCTTGATGGCGTACTGCACGTTCATAAGTCCCTTGACATGCAGCTCCAGCGCCATCAGCACGGTCTGACGGCGCACCTCCGCCACCAGCTCAGCCGATACGGAATAAGGGGGTAGCGAGCAGGCCGAGTCACCGGAATGGATGCCGGCCTCCTCGATATGCTCCATGATGCCGCCAATGACCACATCCGTGCCGTCGCACAACGCATCCACATCGATCTCGATGGCGTTGTCCAGGAACTTATCGATCAGGATCGGGTGTTCCGGCGAGGCCTGCACAGCGGTACGCATATATCGCTGCAGGTTTTCCACATCATAGACAATCTCCATTGCCCGGCCGCCCAGCACATAGGAAGGACGCACCACCACCGGGTAACCGATGCGCTCGGCCACCTTCTCCGCCTCTTCGAATGAACGTGCAGTGCCATTCTCCGGCTGGCGCAGTTTCAGCTTGTGCAGCATTTCCTGGAAGCGCTCGCGGTCTTCGGCGCGGTCGATGGCATCGGGCGATGTGCCAATGATCGGCACCCCGGCCTTTTCCAGCGCCACGGAGAGCTTGAGCGGTGTCTGGCCGCCGAACTGGACGATCACGCCCACCGGTTTTTCCACTTCCACGATGGACAAAACATCCTCCAGCGTCAGCGGTTCAAAGTAGAGACGATCGGAGGTATCGTAGTCGGTGGAGACGGTTTCCGGGTTGCAGTTGACCATGATGGTTTCAAAACCGTCTTCTGCCAGGGCAAACACACCATGTACGCAGCAGTAATCGAACTCGATCCCCTGCCCGATACGGTTGGGACCGCCGCCCAGGATCATGATCTTCCGGCGATCGGTCGGCTCAGCCTCGCACTCCTCCTCGTAGGTGGAGTAGAGATACGGTGTATAGGCCACAAACTCGGCCGCACAGGTATCGACGCGCTTGTAGACCGGGCAAATCCCCAGTGTCAACCGCAGGCTACGCACCTCGTCCTCGCTCATGCCCCACAGCATGGAGATAAATCTGTCAGAGAAGCCCATCTGCTTGGCTGCTTTGATTATCTCTTTCTGGGTTTCCCCGGAGGCGGTTCTGGCCTGCCTGATAGCCTCTTCAAACTCGATGATCTGGCGGATGTTGTGCAGAAACCACGGATCAATGGCCGTATGCTTATGGATTTCAGCGATACCCATGCCGCTGCGCAGGGCGTCGCCCAGGTACCAGAGCCGCTCGGCATTGGGGGTACGCAGCTTCTCGGCCAGCATTTGCTGTTCCTTGGCGGACAAAGTCCGATATGACGCGGCGGAAAGGTCGAACAGCCTGGAATCAAAACCGCAGACACCGATCTCCAGAGAGCGCAGCGCCTTCTGGAAGGACTCCTTGAAGGTACGGCCAATGGCCATAACCTCGCCCACCGACTTCATCTGGGTAGTCAGGGTGGCATCGGCAGAAGGGAACTTTTCAAAGGTGAAGCGGGGTATCTTGGTGACCACATAGTCAATGGCCGGTTCGAAACAGGCCGGGGTCTCGCGGGTGATATCGTTGGTCACCTCGTCCAGCGTATAGCCCACCGCCAGCTTGGCGGCGATCTTGGCAATCGGGAAGCCGGTGGCCTTGGATGCCAGGGCCGAAGAGCGCGAGACACGCGGGTTCATCTCGATCACCACCAGGCGGCCATTTTGGGGATTGATGCCGAACTGGATGTTGGAGCCACCGGTATCAACACCGATCTCACGGATGATCTTCAGGGAGGCATCCCTGAGGATCTGGTACTCCTTATCGGTCAGGGTCTGGGCCGGGGCCACGGTGATGGAATCGCCGGTATGCACACCCATCGGGTCGAAGTTTTCGATGGAGCAGATGATCACCACGTTGTCGGCAGTATCGCGCATCACCTCCAGCTCGTACTCCTTCCAGCCGATCACCGATTCCTCCACCAGGATTTCATCGGTCGGGGAGGCATCGATGCCGGCCAGGGCCATGCGCTCGTACTCCTCCATATTGTAGGCGATGCCGCCTCCGGTACCCCCCAGGGTGAAGGAGGGCCGGATGATCGCCGGGAAGCCTACGCTTTTAACAACATCCACGGCCTCCTGCCGATTATGGGCCAGCCCTGACCGTGGCACGGAAAGCCCGATCTTTTCCATGGCCTGCTTGAACAGGGTGCGGTCTTCCGCCTTTTTAATGGCCGGCAGTTTGGCGCCGATCAGCTCAACGCCGAACTTGTCCAGCACCCCCATCTCAGCAACAGCCACAGCCGTATTGAGGGCCGTCTGACCGCCCAGGGTCGGCAGCACGGCATCGGGACGTTCCTTTTCGATGATCCTGGCCAAGATTTCCGGAGTGACAGGCTCGATATAGGTGCGGTCAGCAAAGTCCGGGTCAGTCATGATGGTGGCCGGATTGCTGTTCAGCAGCACCACCTCATACCCCTCTTCCTTGAGGGCCTTGCAGGCCTGGGTGCCGGAATAGTCGAATTCGCAGGCCTGACCGATCACGATCGGACCGGCGCCGATGATCAGAATCTTGTGTATATCTGTTCTTTTGGGCATTTACTGAAACTCCTTAGTTGATTGCAGCGTGATATTCCTGCAGGCTTTTGACCTGTTCCTTACCCTGCTTCCTAGCGGCAATCCCTTCGACAGCAGCCATGGCGGCAGAGATGGTGGTGATATAGGGAATCTTGTGTTTGATGGCGGCCTTACGGATGTAGGAGTCATCATGAATACTGGTTTTGCCAGACGGGGTGTTGATCACCAGGCTGACCATACCGTTTTTGATGGCATCAGCCACGTTGGGACGCCCTTCATGCATCTTGAGCACCACTACGGCAGCGACACCTTGATTACTCAGGTATTCCGCGGTGCCCCGGGTCGCCATGATGTTGAAGCCCAGTCCAGCGAAACTGCGGGCTGCCTCCAGCGCCTTGGGCCGGTCATGCTCGGCCACGGTGATCAGCACCGTACCGTCCAGCGGCAGTGCGCCGCCTGCCCCTTCCTGAGCCTTGTAGAAGGCCATCCCGTAAGAAGCGGCCAGTCCCAGCACCTCTCCGGTGGAGCGCATCTCCGGTCCCAGCACCGGATCGACCTCCGGGAACATATTGAAGGGGAAGACCGCCTCCTTAACCCCGAAATGGGAGAATGTCTTCCGGACCAGCCCCAGCTCTCCCAGTTTCCGGCCCAACATCACCTGTACTGCCACACGCGGCATGGGGATATTGCAGACCTTGGAAACCAACGGCACGGTGCGGCTGGCCCGCGGATTGGCCTCAATAACATAGACCTTGTCTTCCGCAATGGCGTACTGGATATTCATCAGGCCGACCACCCCCATCTCCACGGCAATGCGGCGGGTATACTCCTCGATGGTGGCGATGTGCCTGGCCGGGATATTGACCGGCGGGATCACGCAGGCCGAATCACCGGAATGCACCCCAGCCATTTCAATATGCTCCATCACAGCCGGCACAAAGGCATCGCTGCCATCGCTGATGGCATCGGCCTCGGCCTCGATGGCGTTCTGCAGAAAGCGGTCAATCAGTATGGGGCGCTCCGGCGTAACATCCACCGCCTTGGAGAGGTATTCGCGCAGCATGCCCGCGTCATGCACCACCTCCATGGCACGGCCACCCAGCACAAAGGAAGGTCTTACAATCAGCGGATAACCGATACGATCGGCGATTTCCAGCGCCTGTTCCATATTGCTGGCCATGCCGGACTCCGGCTGGGGTATGTCGAGCTTCTGCATCATGGCGTTGAACAGCTCACGGTCCTCTGCCAGATCAATGGTGTCCGGCGAGGTACCGATGATGCGGACCCCGGCATCCTGCAGCTGGCGGGCGATGTTGAGCGGCGTCTGTCCGCCGAACTGCACCAGCACCCCTTCCGGCTGTTCCTTCTGATAGATGGAGAGCACATCTTCAACCGTCAGCGGTTCGAAATAGAGTTTGTCGGAGGTGTCATAGTCGGTGGAAACCGTTTCGGGGTTGCAGTTGACCATGATGGTCTCATAGCCGGCCTCCTTGAGGGCAAAGGCCGTGTGCACGCAGCAGTAGTCGAACTCGATCCCCTGGCCGATGCGGTTGGGGCCGCCACCCAGCACCATGATCTTTTTACGGTCGGAAGAGCTGACGCTGTCGGCGGCATTGTATGTGGAGTAATAGTAGGCCGCATTTTCCACGCCGCTGACCGGCACAGGCTCCCAGGCCTCGGCCATGCCCAGGGCAATGCGCTGCTCGCGGATGTGCCATTCCGGAATACAGAGGATCTGGGCCAGGTAACGGTCGGCAAATCCGTCTTTTTTGGCCTGGCGCAGCAGCTCGTCGGGCAGCTGCCCCCCCTTGTGCTGCAGGATCGTCTCCTCCAGCTCCACCAGTTCCTTCATCTGTTGAAGGAACCAGGCCTTGATATGGGTGCGCTTGTGCAGCGCATCGATATCAGCCCCTTTGCGCAGCGCCTCGTAGAGGATGAAGTGGCGTTCGCTGGACGGTTCGGCCAGCATCTCCATCAACTCTTCCAGGGTCCTGCTATTGAAGTCTCTGGCAAAACCGAGACCGTAGCGTCCGTTTTCAAGGGAACGGATCGCCTTCTGCATGGCCTCCTTGTAGTGCTTGCCGATGCTCATCACCTCGCCCACCGCACGCATCTGGGTACCCAGCTTATCCTCCACCCCCTTGAACTTCTCGAAGGCCCAGCGGGCGAACTTAACCACCACGTAATCGCCTGACGGGGTGTATTTTTCCAGCGAGCCGTCACGCCAGTAAGGTATCTCGTCCAGGGTCAGGCCGGCGGCCAGCATGGATGAAACCAGTGCAATGGGAAAACCGGTGGCCTTGGACGCCAGCGCGGACGAACGGGATGTGCGCGGGTTGATCTCGATCACCACTACGCGGCCGGTTTTGGGGTCATGGGCAAACTGCACATTGGTGCCGCCGATCACCTCAATGGCGTCAACGATGCGGTAGGCGTAATCCTGCAGGCGTTCCTGCAGC